>Ga0268261_10004325_pt1 | contig 10630 bp, 9 predicted proteins | sample TergutNc150P1_FD_190353 | JGI IMG/M metagenome (GOLD analysis project Ga0268261, IMG submission 190353) | Nasutitermes corniger P1 segment gut microbial community from laboratory colony in Florida, USA - Nc150 P1 (SPAdes) (version 2) | ecosystem: Host-associated > Arthropoda: Insects > Digestive...
GGGGGGGGGGGAATGTGATCTAGTAGTTTGTGGTTGCTGCAGTTCCTTTGCAGTATGCCCTACCTTATACCACAGGTTCTCACATAACTTATCTCGGCAGTGTTCGGTTAGGGCAACATGTTAACCACAAGAGAGTTGCAGAGAAGCATTCTTGAACTTGCTTCTCTTGCAACTGCCACAGTACCATAAACACAAATACTCTCTGGTATATAGCCAGAAACTTGTATAAAGTCATAGTGACTCTTCTGTGCATGCTCAGTATGATTACACTTCAACTTGTGCAAGGTACATGTAACAGTTTCCTTGGCACAGTAATCTTCGTGCAGTGCATGAAACTTTCATTTTTATTGCTCTTTGTGGTATGATAATTGTGTCAAGATGTAAATGGCTACTGCTGAACCCAACCCCAAACCCTTATTTCTAAGGATTTATTACAGTTTGTATTATACTAATTCTGTCAACACAGACACTGCTAAATCCAACACTTGCTTCGGACATATGATATAACAAACGAGTGAGAGTGTTCAGTACTACATACTAATGCAAAATAGTGTAGGCAATGGCATTCATAGTTCCTTATGGTGTACTGATTTGTTATGTTGGAGTGCAGGGTTAGAAATATGAAACTCTTAACATTTTTTCTTTGAGTAGGTTCCTGTCACCATTGCATGGTGTGTCCCCAGGTTGCGGTTTGAGAAACAGCCTCCATTATGCAGATTAGCTGCAAATGTATTGAATAAGCAGTCACAACCGACAAGGGGTGGTCCTCCAGCTTGGGGGTTGGGCGAAGCGCTGACAACTCCTCACTGTGAACAATTACCATGTTTCAGTTGTCTTTGACTTGTTCTGATCCTTTGATACAAACCAAGCAATGGAAAAGGGGCATGAGATTTGGCATTTGGAATGTGAGGAGGCTGTATTTGCCAGGGTCACTTACGACAGTGGCCAGGTAATCAGTGAGGTATAAATTAGATTGAGTGGGGGTGCAGGAGGTTAGGTGGGACACTGTAAGAGCAGGGGATTATACTTTTTTGTGTGGAAAAGAAACAAAAATTATCAGTTGAGAACAGGATTTCTTGTACACCACAGAATAGTGTCAGCAGTTAAGAGAGTGAAGAGAGTGCTAGGATATCGTATATTGTTCTGAGAGGTCGCTGGTGTGGTATCGTTGTGAATGCACATGCACCAACTGAGGAGAAAAGTGATGACTCAAAGGCATTTTCTGTGAAGAAGGGGAGAGGATATTTTCAAACCGACAATTTGGAATGAGTATTTACATCTAGATAATGATAATGATGTTACAGTCGTCAACTTTGCCACATCAAAAAATCTAGTTGTTTAAGAGTGCAATATTCTCACACCAAAACATAAACATAAACACACCTAGATCTCTCCTGATGGGAAGATTCACAGTCAGGTTGATCACGTGTTCATAGATAGATGGCAATCAAGTATACTCGATGTACACTCTTTCAGGGGAACTGACTGTGATACTGATCACTATCTGGTGATTGCACAAGTTTGGGAAAGACTGGCAGTAAGTAAACAAGCAGTACAAAAGTTTGATGTGGAGAAATTTAATCTTAAGAAGCTAAGTGTGTTGGAGCTTAGGAAACCTCAGATTCAGATCTCAATCAGGTTTGCTTTGAAGAACTTGAATGAAAGCAAGGACAGAAGTAGGACTTGGGAAAGCATTAATGTCTGTATCATGGAACAGTACTGGTACAAGCAGTAACTACTGTACTGCCATTTACTTAAAAATGACTAATTTTATCATATTCTGTCTGCAATAGAAGGATACTTCAGGTAACAACATGTATAAACATACAGTAAATTAAATCTTGGTTTGAGATATTGAGCCATCTTGTCAGTATTCAATTTATTAAGTGCCTTTAAATACAAGTTTTGAGATAGCAATTTTTCTTGCATAATAGGTGTTCAGTGAGGATTAAAGTAATGCTTACATTAAATTTTTATTTGTAAAAATATCTGATTATTCCCCAAATATTATTATGTACTGAATTATATATATTCACAAGTTGTTGACAAAGTATGTAAAGTAAGACGGTACAGTATGATCTGTACAGGCTTTCAAGGTGATATGTAGCAAATTATTACTACTAGTATTAATATTATTAACTTCTCCAGGAGGCAGCCAAAGCAAAAAGTGCCCAAACGTCAACCATTCATTTACTTCGACTCTGTAGGAGCGAAATGAATACAAATGAAGTTTATTATCAGTTGACTGAGCATGCTGAATTCTTTTTTCTGGAAATGTGTTTGTGTTTTTATTACGTTGTTGCGTGAGATTGCTCGGTTTCTATCCCTGGCAGTGAAAATATTGTGGCTTAGTTATACTTTCTGTCGACAGATGGCGAAGTGTCGAATGTTTGTTCATAACCACACTGGAGGGCGCGACGGGTTGCTGTGGAGTGGTATGTCGTATGGGTTACAGCTATGTCGTTTATTACAAGACATTTTGTCGGTCTTGATCCCACGCAGTTGGTGGGATGCAGTGTATGTGATAACGGTGTGGTAGTGAGGTGTGGTGTAATATACTTGGTTGTCATAACGTGAGAGACAAATACACGCATGTGTTTTAATGCTTCATTTCAAGACGCATGACATCGTCTGTGAGAGGTAATTTCTGCCAACTTTGCAGTTTAAAAACGGTGTGTTTGTGACTGTGAGTAAGTTATAATCACGTGCTCTGAAAAAGGGACACATTCGGTTTTGTTCAGTTTAGGTCTCTTACTCCTACATAACATAACATAATATAACCCATATTAACTGACAGAATGTGGGTACAAATGTACCACGCGATGTAAAAGTAGTTTTGTTTGGCTACATCAGCTGTATTTATGGGGAAATTCTTGTGTAGATTTTAGCGTTACTAACGACAAGAAATGTGATTGCCCCTGATGTCGAGTTACGGTGTTTCTGAATAGACTGTGAATAGGCCGGAGGAAATATAAATGTGTGGGACATTCTGTGAGTGCAAAAAAACTGAAATAATGTTTTTTGGACTTCGGTAAAGATCGAAATTGATGCGAGTTCATTTATTGAATTATACTTCAACGTTAGGTTAAATTTACACTCGCGTAGCTGCATGAAATTGCCATAAAACCTCAACGACGTTTATTTTACGGACCAGTTAAAATATTTTTCGTTGTGGTTGAGTTTCTGTCATCGGGGTCGAAATGGATGGGGCGGGTGCTGCCAGGGTGACGTGGGAAGTGGTTAATCACGGGAGGGGAGAGGATGCTTTGAGTATGAAGATGGGAGCAGTATTTTCTTCCGAAATTTTGGTATATTTTTGCAAGACTATACGGTGTCACGGCCCAGGAGACAGCACTCTGAACACTTCTTAGAAATTTGAGAACTGGTATAAAATTACGTTTCGCAAGATTCTCAGCAGTTGCACGGTTGACCATAAGTTCGCAGTAGCAGTACGTGGGCTAATATGAAACGTCTTACGAAGGTACGTAGTGTATGTAACGTAAACTGGATGCTTGTTAAGAGCTAATGTCAGGTCATTGCAACAGCGGGAGAGTTGAGTGTATGCAAGATAATTCGTGGAGAACCAGAAAGAGATCGTTTGGAAGGGCGATGCGTATGTGGGAGGATATTAGTAAAATGAAATTTTAAAAAGCAGCATGTGAGAATGTAGACTGGATTCAGCAAGCTGATGATAGGGTCCATGAGCCGGCTATTGAAATTAATCTTGGGGTCCCAAAATCCGAGATATTTCGTAACTGAGCTACCACCAGCAGAAAGGTCCAGCGCCATGAAGTTAGGAATGAACGTTTTTACTGTCAGACACAACTGACTGTGCGGTTTTTACATGCATTTAGTGCATATAAACCTGACTTGTACCATTTTGTCTTTTGTACTTATCTGTTTACTCTGACACGAGGACGTGTTTGAATTATGTCACCACTTCGAGCCCTGTAGGTGACATTGGCCGAAGTCCTTTAACTCTTTAGAGTTAAAAGGTATGTACCACCACGTTTAACATTTAAAAAATCTCTTCATTCTGTTGACACGCTGTATGTGTGTATAACAGTTCTGGCACTAAATACCATTTAATTCCCAAAACGCAATGGAGAGATTGGTCATTATAAAGGAGACACGTGCTGTTCTTTGAGGTACAAACCGAATTTTTAAGTAAGTTTAGATTGGTTATGGTCTTTAAAAGTCGCGCCATGGTTAAGGTTGCTAGTCACAGGCCTATCACCGCGGAGGCCCGGGTTCGGTCCCGTACCAACCCCTGTGAGAGATGTGATGGACAGAGTGGCACTGGGGCGCGTTTTTCTTCCAGTACCCTTCATTTTCCCTATCATATTTCCACCAGTGTTACAAACTCATCTTCATCTACATGTTGCTCTTAACCAGAAGGAAAAGCGAGCAAAGCCTGGGAACCTTCCACCTCTTTCAGATGTCGGGGGTCATTGTTTTTAAAGATTTGAAATCGCCAATCCGTGGCGGGATTTGTGGTGGACAAAGTGACGCCGGGACAAGTTTTTTCCTTTGTACTTAGGCTGTTCCATGTCATCGTGCCGCCAGTGCTTCTAGGGTGAGTTTACTCCTGTAATCCAAAGGATTAAGGAGAGGATACTGGATTTGAAAGGGGAAGCACAAGATCGAATTCTGCGGAGATCTCGCTTTGGAGGAGGATATGGACTTGTAAGGCATACAACAGTGAGTGAATGAATGAATGACCGAATGAACAGGTTCTTTGCTAGTCTCATTCAGCCGGCCTTCAAGGTGTCCTGGGAGTTCTTTCCGTAGGGTAAGATGTTTTTGAGGCGTGAAGATGGCCATCCATAAAAGATGCATGGGGCTACACCTCCACATCTACGAGATATTCACAATACGAGTATAACGTTGCGTAAGTCCGGCGTCAGGCTGAACTTGTTAGGTCAGTTCGCTTTTACAAGAATGTTCGCCGTGCCATGCTACCAAATCCTTCTGTATGTTATCATAGTGTGGTGTCAAGCATGTAAAGAGTAAGGTAAAGTTGTCCCTTTGCACACCACGAATGCATGCAGGTGGGAGGTATTGCTCATTTCATTCTTAACCTCGTCCGTAGAAGGTGAATGGCGAGCATCACGTCTCGGAAGGTTTACTCCCGGGAAGAAACCCCGGTACCTATTGCATAGGAGGTTGGGTGGGCCTTAGACGCGGTGTGGACGTTCAACCGGGATTCAAGCCCCGGACTGATCAGCCTTTAGCGTAGGTGCTATACTGGCTGCGCTATTCCGGCTCAAGCACATGGACGCCTTCTATCTGTATTGTACACTTACTTTCTACGGACTGTTCATCTAGTGTTCTGTGGCGTACCTTTATAATATTTTGTATTATCACAAAATAATTCTCATAACGGACGACACGCGACCCTGAAGATGCTGATGCATAAATGAACGCGCAACAAGGAAATCGTATCAGCCTCTGTAATACTTAATCTATAATATGTGTCAATGAATCTCTTTGAAGTATGGTATGAGAAGAGATCTGCGCTCTTCTGAAATTACACATTGTTATGTTAAATTTACAACAAAAGTCTTGAGTGAATTTGTGTTCAGGCAATAAGCCACACTCTACGGCGCGTGCTTATTTCGCTAGAACGTGAGGATCACGAGTTTGATATCCTCTTGGGGAATGATGTCTACACGCTTTTTTCTTTCTTGGTGTTCGGGTGTTCCCCCGTCTTATTCATATTCATTTCTTCATTATTGCAGAGATGCACCTAAGTGGCAATAGAATTTGTCATTAGATAACAACAGGCACAGTACAGAGCGAGTCTTGACAATAAAATACATATAATAATAATAATAATAATAATAATAATAATAATAATAATAATAATAATAATAATAATAATAATAATAATAATAATAATAATAATTTATTAATATAATACATAAATAAGACACATGAAGTTTATACAAGGAAATGTGATCAGCTCATAATAGACAACCAGTGAATACTTATATAATGTACATAGATAGAACCTCAAAACTAGTACCAATATAATAAGGAATTTTGTGATACAGTACTAATTCATGATTGACTAAGGTACTCCTCCATTGTATAAAATGAAGAAGTGTATAAATTTTTTTCAGAGCAATTTTAACCCTTTTTTTTGTTGCCAGTGACATTCTTAATCTCCAAGGGTAAATTATTAAAGATTTTTATCCCCAAATAATAAGCTCCGTTTTGATAAATGGTTAAGTTTGCTTGAGGCAGGTATAAATTTTACTCTGTCTAGTGTCTATATTGTGATTTTCAGTGTTTGTTGAGAAACGGTTTTTGTTTTGAACTACAAACATTAATGAAGGTAACATATATTGTGATTTCAAAGGCAAAATTTGTAATTTCTTAAATAAATTTCTACATGAAACTCTATTCTCACATTCTTCCATAATTCTAATTGCTTTTTTTTTTTTTTTTTTTTTTTTTGCATGCTCAAAATTGTGGAACTATGCAATGAGTTTCCTCAACATATAATTCCATAACTCATAGCTGAGTGAAAGAAAGCATAATAAATCATTTTTAATGATGAGGCAGACATGTATGTTTTGGCATTTCTAATTATACGAGGTAAGCAAGCCGTACTTAATTTTTTAATGAGTAAATCGACATGATTATTCCAAGACAAAGTATTATCCATTGTCACCCCCAGGAATTATGTGTAGGAGCTGTTGATGATTAAATTATTGTTAAAGCCTAATTTGAAGTTAACTGACGTATTTCTCTTAGTTGTAAAGTGTACATAATTTGTCTTGTTAAAATTTAGAGATGCTCTGAACCATTTATTTAAAGCTGCAAAGACTATGTGAATGTTTTTTTTTTTAAATCCATTAGATGAGAATGAGCAAATAAGATACTAGTATCATCAGCAAAGCTTATAGGTGCTGAAGTTTTATTTATAATCTTGGGTAAGTCATTTATATATAGAAGAAAAAGCAGAGGTTCCAAAACAGAGCCTTGTAGGACACCATGTCTTACTTTAGCCCAGCTTGAAACTTTATTGCTGTTATCACTGTCATTATATATTGCTGTTCTAAAATGTCTGTTATCCAGGTAAGAATGAAAAAGTGCAAGATCCTTGCCACTGATTCCATAAAATTTCAGTTTAGATAATAGGATATCATGATCAACACAATCAAATGCTTTCTCCAAATCACAGAAAATCCCTCCTGCTAATAATTTATTGTTCATAGCATTTAAAATCTCAGCTGTTAGTTTATAAATTGCATTATCTGTCTTCAATCCTATCCTGAAACCATATTGTTCAGTGCCTAATATATTATATTTGGTGAGGTGTTTTAAAATCCTTGTCTGCATTACCATTTCAAATATTTTTGAGAATTACGTTAAGAGCGATACAGGTCTATAGTTAGACACCTCACACATATATAGTGGTGCGTATTTTAATCCATCTGGGAATACACCCCATAACAGTATTTTATTCCATATGTAATTTAGTGGAGAACTTATGAAAGGGGAGCTCCTTTCAAGATCTTTGTGGATATCTCGTCGTACAAGTTTTTTTTTGTTTTGAGGGATTTTATAGTATGTTCAATTTCTTTCGTTGTGCATTTACATTCCATACTTGGGCAAGGTTTATTAAAAGCTTGTTCCATAAAAGGAGTATGATTATCAATACTATTATTATCATCATTTGTACGATTATTTTTACTTTGTCTTTTAACATTTTCTGCGATAGCAACAAAATATTCGTTAAAAGTTTCAGCAGTATTTTGTTGATCAGTAATTTATCATGCGATGACCGATTTTCCGTCCACGGAGTTCTGCCAAATGTTCGAGTATGAGTTATCATTTCAGAAGTTTATTCTGAATTGGAACAGGCCAGGCTGCCAAATTTGTTAGAAACTATGTCCTTTATGTACCGCATGGCGTAATTGCTATTAAAATTTACTGAGTCATCCAACGTTTTTCACGCTATTATCGCGTGCTTAATGGAGAAATGAATTATTCTGTTAACTGCGTCATCCTTAGTGCCGCATTTGTAATACGTTGTGATTTAACTGACATTAATCTTATTAACATGCGTTCTTTTGTATTACACATTCTCGTGTGGTTTGTCGGTATATTAATACAGTCATCTTCCGAAGTTATGTCGTGGATGGTTGCGAGACCGGTGACCTTAGTCCAGACAGGTATTCCCAGAAACGCAATGTGAATATGGGGAGAGTGACTCCAGACGATTTGTTTTTGACCAAGGAAAAAATATATTCATGCTTATGAAAAGTTTTGAAAATGTGAAATTACAATTTAAGTAGGAGGAGGCACTTCCTCCTGAACTGGAGGCGAGCCACCTGGAACATCATTTCCATTGTCCAACAGTCAACAATACAGGTGGCGACTTACGAGTCTCCGAAGATGACTTGAAGAAATGAAGCACTGAAATATGGCAAGATAGGGACCTTGTCTCCTTCAGAATCTCTTCGTAGTAAGCAGACGTCCTCGTAAGTACTTTTGTGGTTGTTGCTGCTTGCTTCTCGCTCGCATCAGTGTCCTCAGGTATCCTAATTCCAGCTGCAACGAGTGCAAGCCCTTCAGTCAGCTTTGAAACTGTCATGGTCCTCTCCATGTGTTTATACACAGGTTCCTCAGCTTCCTCAAGAGCACTTAGCTTCCTAATTTAATTAAAATCGCCTAGCTTGGGCTCCTGATCATGGAGGTTTAGCAACTCGAATGAATCTTCAGCATCGTACGTACTAATTTGCGCACTTGGCTTAATGTATTGGGTCTGGAGGCAAACGACATAAACGCAGAAGACTTAAGTCGGGTTCATGACTATTTTGAGATATGTATTTCGCTCAGTAGGCCTGATTAATAAACCAAACGATAGTGCATAATTCAAAAGAACGAATATCAGATAATACTCTACGAATAAGGTTAAGTTGTATAAATACTGATGTACTTGTGTAAGTTAAAGCAGGATGTAGCAGAATCGTGACACTGAGGATGACACACGTGTGATTCGAAACGCGTTTGTTAGCTAAATAAATGCCAGTAGTGTAAAAAACAGTTGGTTAAGTCAGTAAATATTGCTAATTCATAAGCGCTGAAGGCGGAGATATGAATGAAACTGAAACCATTGTCACGGCGTTTCTCAAAACCGGCCCATCCTTCAGGAGCTAGTGGGCCACCTTACACCAAATTGATCTGATTAGCAGGCACAACGTTCATGTGAAATACTTTTTATATGCCTAGTGTTTAGGAAATGTACCAAGAAACCCCTTTTCTGACTGCAGTGTTTCATTTTTTTTGCAACAGTAGTTTGTACCCAAGTGTATCAGAGACTAAGCTTGCTGTTCTGTTGTTATGTATTTACTAATAGGAGCAGAATATTGCATCAGTGGACGTAGGTTTGAGTCGATGTTAGTGTCCATCTTTGATGACGAAGTTTTATATAGACGCAGCACAATTATTGTAGTTTACTGCTGTAGCACGTGTCTTTTGCTTTTCTAGGTAACAGTATTTTGTTTGAGACCTGAGATTCTCGCAGCGGTAGCTGCATTATGAAGATTGTTATCTCTGTGTTGTGACGCCGTTTTGAGGAGGAACTTACGTGCATCACGGCCCTGAATAAGGGAGCAGTAGGTTCTTCTGAAACTATGGTAACTAGCTACCAGACTACACGGTGTCACATTATAATGCCCAGTTCATGCGTCAGTCTAATAACTTACCTTCGTCAGAAACTTCCATACACAGTGAAGAACCTGCTAATATTTCCAGCCCTGGGCTTCGATCTAGAGACTATCGAAAACAAAACCAGGTAGCCACTAAAGTCTGTTTGCATACCGTTGAGCTTATGACATGGTTTACTTCCTTTCGTAACTGTGGCAGAACTCTTGGCGCGCGTCAATTGATGGAAATTGCTCCAGCAGGTCACTGAAAATGGAGACCAACACGCCATCAGCATTACGCTGCAAGTTACTACTTATACTTCAAGTGGGTACTCACACCTTGCATAAAGCATTGATTTCAGTGTTTTAATGTGGACTAGCATAAAACCTGTAAAGATGAAGGTAATGCTGTCCCTGTGCATACCACGACGGTGTATAGGTGAATGGAGGTATAGTTTCACATATTCTTAGCCTTGGCATTTTGTGGAGGTGATTGGTCGGTTTCACACCCCGGCCGCTTCACCCCGGTAAAGGTCTCCCAGTACCCATTGAATAGGAAGCTGGGCGGGTCCCGAAGCTGGTCTGGACGTTTCGGAGAAGATAAAAATCTCTTGGTCCTTGTGGGAATCTACGATGCCTCGGCCGTCCAGACTGTAGTGTAGTCACTGTAACAGGGCTGGTGAACCATTTTGAGGGCACGAGCCCAAATTGTATATAAATTTCGAAGAAGTCCTTTTGCGTGCCCATGGGAATTTTGAAGAGAAAAATAAGGACCCGGAATCTTCCATACTTATTAATTACTTTTTTATTATTACCAACTTGATACACAAATTTCTTGTTAATTCACATAAATTACATAAAATTAAATTCCTCTACATGTTTCGAGCGCAATCCGCCCATCATCAGGAGGTCAACGACGCAAATTGTACATATGCAGCCTCTGGTATCGTCACTCTCTGCAAGTGACC
>Ga0268261_10004326_pt1 | contig 10629 bp, 10 predicted proteins | sample TergutNc150P1_FD_190353 | JGI IMG/M metagenome (GOLD analysis project Ga0268261, IMG submission 190353) | Nasutitermes corniger P1 segment gut microbial community from laboratory colony in Florida, USA - Nc150 P1 (SPAdes) (version 2) | ecosystem: Host-associated > Arthropoda: Insects >...
TGTTGTGAGTGTCGTGTGTTGTCAGGTAGAGGTCTCTGCGACGAGCTGATCACTCGTCCAGAGGAGTCCTACCGACTGTGCTGCGTCGTCGTGTGTGATCTAGAAACATCAAGAATGGGTGCTCCATATACATATGACATTAGTCGCCTAAGGGTTAAACCGAGGCACGTGATATGTAATGGGGACTTCAGTTTGTTGAGAATAAAGTCACGGGATGTGATTCCATGAGGTTTGGTAGATAGACCCAAACAATTTGGTGGAACCTGCTGCCCCCTCTTCAGGGTATATGAGTTCTTTTCTTCTAAGCCTGAAGATGGAAATTCCACGTCAGTCAGTCAGATGTCAGTATGTGTGTGTGTGTGTGTCAAACACCACCACATCACATATCATGAACCCATATTCTTCATACTTTCTACACTGAAAACACAGATTTCGCATGCATTTTGTCAGGTTTTAGAGTAGCCCAACATGACTCTTCCAGCTGAAATAGGTCCATAGTTAAGCTGTGTCATGAAAGGAAGTTGACTTTTCTTGAAATTCTTGGTACAAAAGAATTATGAGGCATAGAGGCCTAAAGTTTGGCCTTTTCATTCCTATTGTGTCTACAAGCTTGGCGAATTTCATTGAAGTATGAATATGTTGGAAGGAACACTTCCATGAGTTAATTTGGTGTGGATTTACAAACTTTGCAAACACCGGTTATACATACATTGTGTGTATTGCTGCATTATGTCGTAAAGTACAGTAAGTAAGAGACCTTATTGGTTCCAATGTTTGTTGTAAGTGTAGTATAATAAATACAAACAGTTATAATTGATGTCTTGATGATTAACTTCATTGTGGGAGGCGAATCCTCTCCCATCCACATTTTCAACCTGACCCTTTCCAGAAGTACTGGGCAGACTGTGCACAAGCAACTTGCACATAAGCCGGTTAAGAAAATATACACAACTGTTGATGTTATGCTATATTTGAACTGCTGTAAATTATGTCAAGGACTGTAGGGAGCAAAGATATGTAATGCTTGGGGTATGATCATAAGGGCCTGGTAAATTGAAATGTTAGTGGCAGAAGATGAGAAAGGGTTAATACTTTGAAATAAAGGGACTTGACATTTTGTCGTCATTAAGAGAACATGTTTATTGTGCCCAAATATGTCACCTCCCTTTACATTAGAGCCCTAAGCAGAACATAATCTTGTGCAAGAGTGGTGCAAGTCTAGTTGGTCATGACCAGTCAGGTTTATGTATGGCCCTGAAGACTGTCATGAACTGCAGTTAACCTACATACATTATGTATGTTTAACAAAAGCCATTACCTCTTGGGAAGTTCCTTTTTCCACTTTCTGATACGTCAATAAAATGACAGTTATGATGTTGCTTAGTACAAGTGTGAGCTGAAGATACAAACAGTTTGAGATATAGTGCACAAGACAAACAGATTGAATACAAGGAAGCTCCATGTACCACTTAGGACTGTTGGCATAACAGCAGGCTATGTACAGTACATTATACATACAGGACTCTGCAGGGTGTGCTGATTACTAGCCTTTGTTCACTGAGCGGTTTGAGTGAAAGAGTGAGCTATAGTGACTATGCTGCAGGCTGCAAGATATGGGTTTTGGACCCCAGTAGAGACACGTAATTTTTCTCTTCTCTGAAATGTCCAGACAGGCTGTGGGACCACCCAGCCTCTTACTGAAAGGGTACAGGGATTCTTCCCTGGGGGTAAAGTAGCCAGGGCATGGAGTTGACCTCACTTCTCCATTTAATGGCCAAGGTTAAGTATGAGTGGAGCCATACACCTTCTCCCCCATTATGTTTCATGGCTTGGATAAGACAGCTTTCCTTAATACAGGATTCCACTGTGGAAGGCAGTAATAAGCCATGTTTGTAGCAATTATGCAAGAATGCATTAAGGTCAGTCATTCTGGTGTAACCACAGGCAAGGAGTGTAAGAGTTATACACGATCACCCTTTGTACCTCATCTGCCCTGACTTGCTCGTTGCAGTAGGTGAAACTTCTTACGGGATATGGGTGGGATTCATTGGATCCACACAGTCTTCACTATTTGTTTATGTATTTATTTGTATTTTAGGTGTAAAGTCTACTCTTATCCAGTTATGCACACAGAAATCATATTCTCACAACAAAAAACAGCCCTTGCTTCCCTCCAGAAATAACTCCTTTGTTTTTGATGACCACACTCTACACCACCTCACTCATACTGCTTGCCTACTCGACTACTGGCGTCAGTCACCCGATTTTGTTATCTGCTGCTAACAGTTTTTCTTGTTTAAATCTCTCTGTAACCCCTCCTACCTATCACCAACAGTTTCCTGAATGTACGTTGGTAGTTTAAATTTACAACGAATTGCTATGAACGGCTCGTAACTGAGGCCGGCAGTCGCTGTACCTAATAAACAAATATACCAAAAATGTTCAGCTACAGAGTGGTCTAAATCTGCAGTAGTGGTCATGAGTTAGGCTAGGCATGTTTTGTATTACTGGCCAAATGGTCTTGAGCAATCTGGTACAGAAGGTGGGAGTCTGCAAATGTTACATTGCTCACATTATATCATCTGGTTTTATTGTGTCTGGTCGATGTCAGAATCGACCAGACTGCTTATATGGAAGCATGATAAAATATTTAAAAAAACTGCATGTACAAGTCTTCCTGAGGATGAACACCTGGTTGTTCGAAACATGTTGAAGACTACATAATTGCATTAAATCATTAATGAAAATAGTGTGCATTTTATTGGTGCTTATTTCATACATGTATCACAATGCATGGTTCAAAAGATGTAAAGTTTACATGAAGGAGCTAATAAAATGAATGTCTATTGTACAATTGTGCATTTGTTATTTTTTTTTAAATATATTCCCTTCTATGCATAGCTTACCAATGGGGTCCTTTTTTGCTGACATTTAGGGACTGAAATATTCTGTGCAATTCTTACATTGAGATCTTCAGTCTTCTGGGATGTTATGCAGCATGTATTGCTAGTTGGCTACTGATGTTTCGAGACAACCTACTGGTCCCATCTCCAAGGTCAAGCAGGACAGTGTTGGTAAGAATTACCATTCCACGCTGCATAAAGTCCCAAACGATCGCAGATCTCACTTCATAGTTGATTACACATTTCCAGCAAAACCAGTTCTTTTCCTGATGGAAAACCAACACTGTAGTAAATAATAATAATAATGCCACAAGAGACAGATAATAATTGTCTGAAGTGCATAAAATGTGCAGAAGCTTCATATTCTTGGTTGTTGTGAATGTGTGTTTCATCACACTTAATACCAAGAGGGGCCCTTTTGTTCCGGAGTATATAAAAAATAAAAGCCAGGTAATTGCCTGAAAAAAAATTCCTGCTTGAAGTACTAAGGCAAGCTGCAGACAACACCTACTGAAGATGCACGTGAAACTTAATACATATCACTGGGGTATACAGTGGAACAAAGTGGTAATGCTGGTTAAAAAGGCGACATTTTGGAGAATGGGAAGTGGTGGAAAGGGTAGAACTGAAAATAGAGGGATGTATCAGGTGAAGGACGGTCTGGACCATGGGAAGTACCATATCTTATATTTGCACGGTAAGTACACCAAGAAGGCAGCGGCTGACCGTCAGAGCGACGACAAAATTGTTCCTGGTGAGACAACAGAGTGCTGTTCTGTAAGCGAGATCAGTATTTAGTGTTACTTTACACCTCTAATCCCAGCCGAGGAATCAATACAAATTGCCACAGCCCCCTACCTTGTCCTCTTCCAGCTACGGTCTGTTGGGATCTTATGCCGTGTCTGCCGAACTACATGGCGTCACACTATAAGACCGTAATCTCAGTGCAGTTTCACACCCAAACTTTGACCAACACCTGCACCGACAAAATCACTTTACGTCAGAATTGCCAGCGCCATTGTATTGTTAAATTCAACAAACAGTAGTACTGTAGGTAGTTTCAAATTGTTTGTCTGTCTAATGACTGCCGGTACATTCTGTTGTAGCACTGGACTTGACAACGCCTGTGTATGTCTCGTATCATTGCAAGCTTACGTACCAGCAGGAATATTCCAAGATATATGTCCGCTTTGCTAGCAATGTTACGGGGGTAGGAGATGAGGTCAGTGACGTCACGTCTGTAAGTACAGTGCTACAGCAATGCACTGGTAAAGTAGTGAGACTATACATAATTAAAAGTGGAAATTACTTACAGTACTACTGTTATCGACTTAAACACTACCATGGCACTGGTAGGTCTGATGGAGCGATGTAATTTCGTCAGTGCGGGTACTGAGAAGCAACCGGACATTTCACGTTATAGACATCAAGGGGTTCCGCACTTATATTACTTAAGCGATCGTCGTGGTTAGGAAGCCTGACTCTCAAACTTGAGGCCAACAGAAGTCCTGTTCTAAAGAAACTTATCTGTTAAATATATTCTTGGCCGCGCAATTCAAGTTCAAGGACTTGGACTTAGAATATTTTCTGTTAAGATAACTCGACCCCATAATTCTGTTAAGATTCTTCCACCTTATACTTCATCAGGAAGATCCAAAATTATTTCCTCAACAAGAACTTCGTGGTCGAGTGGATAAGACGACGGCCTAGCAATCCAAGGTTCAGCAGTTCGAGACCGCTGGCAAGAACTTGGAGTTTGAAAATTTTCTGTTAAAATTCCTTGATCTCATAATTCATCACGAAGTTCCAAAATTAAAACTATACTCTAACAAGATCTAGTGGATGAGAAGAGGGCCCAACAACCGAAGGTTCAGCAGTTCGAGTCAACCGGGTTCCAGGATCCACAGAGAGCAGCAGTAGAGACATCTGGTAGCTACTACAGCTCCGACGGGAAGTAGTAGTAGCTAGCAGGGGTACGAGGGGGGGAAAAGGTAGGAAGTCAAAGAGGCAACGAAAAAGAAGGTAGTTAAGGAGGAAGTAGGAAAAAATTTTCCCGCCAAAAACCATATATTAAGTTTTTTGGCGGGAAAATTTTTACTGCCACGCGCGTAGTATTTAGTGGCAAGAATTCTTTTTGGCGCCCATTTATCAGAAAACTTCTACTTGCGTAACGAAAAATTTTGAAATGCGAGTCGTACACACCAAGAATGTAGACGTGTTATACTTGTGCCGTCTAGCTAGCAAAAATTTGCGTGATTTGCGGGTGCCACCGCGAAGCAGCCAAGAACTGGGCTCTTCTGGTAGTGGTAAAATTGCCACTACTCGCTGCGTAATAACCCGGAAGAGCGCAGTTCGCGGTGGCACCCTCAAATCAATAAAATTTTTGCTAGCTAGACGGCACAAGTACCACACGTCCTACTCCATTAGTTCCGATTTTTTTTACTGGTACCAAAATAGCTATTACATGGTATTCCAAATACAGCCACAGCTCAAGATCTTCATCATGCCCAATATTTACAGTTCCACAATATCCCACACGGGCCAAACGACAGCCCCCAACCCCCAAAAACCCAGCACACATCATATAGCGATTTTGGTACCACATGACAAACTGGTCATGAAATCTTACATGCACATACGGTTGGCGATTGTTGAAACACAATACCACAATCTTAATGACAACATTAAAAACCAGGAATACTGGCCTTTGACTTCAAATGTGGTAATTAAAATACAAAAGGCACTAAACCAGAGCACAGGACTATTTTCCCACATTTTGGGCACTTCCAGTTTGCAGAACATTACAAAGAACACCACAATCTGGTATACACCGTCAAATTCCATCTCACCTTCTGACTGAAATTATTTTATAAACATGTAAGAAATCATGACCAAGCAAGGGGTCAAAGGGAAATGTCAAAGAACACCGAATGAAAAATATACAAACTCACACACAATCAAGTCCACAAATTATAACAAAGTTCAAGTAATATATTATAATCTGGAATTGGGTGGGACAATTGTAGTTTATTGTAATTCACTTGATACATAAACAGTGTGGTTGCAATTATCATACTAATGCCATCAGAAAAGGACTTCGTATCACAATGATTTAATGGTGTCCAACTACTTATTTCAACCTCTGAAAGTACACCAGGAGGATTTTCCCCATCCAGTTTGAAAGTCATAAACACCTCATCAGTATACTAGTACATGTAGTAAAAAGTGGCTATGATGAAAACAGGTTAACAAAACAAAACCATTCAACAGCATTATTGAACACAGACAGACAAGGTGAACTATTAAACAAAACATCTACTTACAAAGATACATTTCTACATAATTTATTTACTAACCCCAAGGAATTTAACTTGGCAGCATGTACAGGGGCTGGACAAAAATAATGTGCACAGCTGTGAAAGATACACATTTCTTTACTAATATGGAGTTGGGCCACCATTTGCCTGAATAGTCTCTAGTGGAATACTGTACCACTCTTCTTCTAGTTGCTTGAGAGATAATGAAGGGAATCTGTTTCTCACCCTGCTCTCTGAAACTGACCAGTGGTTCGATAATTTTAAGTCGGGTGATTGTGCTAGCCAGAGATGTTGAAGTGCATCTTCATGCTCCTCAAAACAAGACTGAACACTTCCGGCAGTGTGTACGGATGAATCGTCATCTTGAAAAACTGCATCATTGTTAGGAAACAACATCTAGACCATAGGATGCACCTGGCTACCTAAAATGTCCATGTAGTCAATGGCAGTAATTTGACCATTCAGAGTAAGTACAGGACCAGCAGAATACTAGATACTGTTGCCCAAATCATCACAGATCTGGCTCCATGTTGCACAGTTAGAACCAGGCATTCAGGATTATAGGCTTCAATTGAAAATGTCCATACATGCACCTGGCCTGATGGTGGCAACAATGTGAAGGATGACTCATCTGACAATATTATGTATTTCCATTCATCACATGGCCAGGTTTTGTGATCATCACACCATCTTCTTCACCTTTTAGAGCTGTTTCCAATAATCAGAGGTTTAGCAATTGCAGCACTACCATGAATGTTGGATTTGTGAAGCTCTCATCAGACTGTTTTTGTGGAAACGGTCTTCAAGATGAATATGAAGTTCTGTTGTCACCGGTGCTGCAGTACTTGTATGATTTATAGACACAATCCCCTTCAATGTATGGCGATCCCTTTCACTTAGTTTTGGTTTTCGACCACTAGTCCTCTTAGTTGATAAAGTCCTCCCATGATTTGTATATGTCGTCATAACCCTGGAAACTGCTGCTCTGGATACACCTAATAAAGTGGCCATTTTGGTTACAGATGCTCCAGCTAAATGTGCATCAACAATCCGATCTCTTTGAACATCTGATAAGTCTCCCATTTTGCAGTACTTTCATACAAACTGTCACTAAATACAATCTGTAATGCATTGACACTGGCACTACACAGCACAAACAAAAGAATAACATTCTTTCAGTGCAGCCAACACAAACAATTGTATTCCTATACTGTCTAGTGTTTCCATTATTTGTCCATACCCTGTAGATATTAATTCCATTATACGCATAAGCTGCCATTCAGCAACTCAGATAAACAAATAGGAAACTACCACTGCTGCAATAAATAATGGCTATATCATGGACATGAAAGAAGTTACTAACAGTACAACACCAAACATTGCACACAAATACTTGCAGAATATAGAAAAAACATTTTCAAACAAGACATACGTAACTTTCAGTATGTAATGCTTATGTAAGGCAAGTTACAAAATTGTGTGGGCATAGCAGGGTGAAAGTCACTACTAGAACAAATAATTCATTGTAAATATTATCAGCATGACAGAGAAACCCCACCATTCAGAACATCCAATATTTATGAACTCACCTGCTCATACTGCAATGTATATAGAAAGAACTTTAAAAAAATAAGGTAACAAACACTTGTCAGAATGTTATTGTGACTTCGATCAATACATGGCACATGTGAAGCAGATGGTACATAACAGACATCAATGTAGTTACCACTACCATCTCGGCATTTGCCCCCACAATGGTACCAAGGCTTATATTCCAGGGCAAGGCACTGCTGTTGAGTGTATGTAGCCAAGAGGTGATAACTTGCTTCATATCAGCATCTACTGCAATCACTTGCCAGCCAGGTGCTTCTCAAGGATTCAGTGAGATATAAAACACTGAGCACAAGATTGGGACTGATCCATAGCCTATCAGATGTACAGCCATAAACAGCTGTCCAGTTGGGTGTATGATGCCTGGCATTTTCAAGCAAAAGGACAATACTTTGGTGAAGCAACCGAGGCCTTTAGCAAAAAATGGCCACCGTAAGCTAAATGCACCACAGTAGGACTCAGCGCACAGTGTCACCATGGTCAAGAAAATCCAAAACAAGCACAAGTTTATGGTCCCAAGACAGTCTTCCAGAGTCATCTTTACTGATGAAAATGCTTCCATTTTCTTTGCTGGAGGGAGTTGATAGATTCTCTATCACACATCCTTTTTCTGGTTTCAGGTTTTGTGTAATTAACCATCTTTCAGCTTCAAAACTGCTCCCTTTGATCGGTGTAACATGTCCAATGGATACAAGAAAGGCCCATACAGTCCCATACAATGAGCTTTGTCATCATCTGTGAGATTTCTTGGCACCCAGTGTGCACACACTTCTCTGAGATCCAGTAGGTCCCAGACAATTTTGTGCACTTCCCAGTGAATGTCTAGCTCTCTGGCAACATCAGCAGCTGAACGTGTCTGTATGCCACGCATCATCTGTAGAGGACGTGCCTGGTGCCAACATGTCCTGCCACTGTTGATAGCCATGCACCTTATCTGCCTGTTTGCATGGTATTACACATACACCATACAATGTCTCCAAGTGGCAGTGGATTTTTACTGGTGCAACACACATCACACACCAAAATCAAAAAACATTTCATACTTCAAAGTCTGTCATGGTTCCGGCAGACTATCCATCTTTAATCTGACAAACTTACGGTATCCACTCATAGCTGTACAATGACACAATCTACATGTGCTGATTACATGCTTAAATCTGCAGTCCCAAGATACTATTTCATGTCAGACATGCTGTTACCTTATTTTTTTGAAACTTCTTGTGTACGTGTCAGAGGTAGAAAACTCAAAATATGGTACAAGGAACACACTCACAACAGGGAGTACAACTGGGATGAATAAAGATATGCCACTCATTCTGAACAATAATAATGCAGCTGGTGTAACTGATGGGGTAAGAGAAATAATTTGGTTCTATAAACAAAGATAAAAGCATGCACATTTTGTAACACCTGTAAATCTGTATCATGAAAAAGGAAGACCAACTAAACACAGAACAGGAAGCATAAGATAATAGCCTACTTTTTAATCTTGCTAACCCTACTCACACTACTTTTCACGTTCAGATTGAAGTACTCTTTGGAATCGAACAACAAAAAACTCTACAGAATTCCATACAGATCCACACAACACAAAACTGGAAGGGTACAGGCACCTACATTTACAGCATTCTCACATACCCAGCACTAAGATGTAATATGGATGTGTTAATGGAAAAGATATCTACTGTTTAATTACATTTTGTCACTACTAATGTTGTTATAATTTACAAATATGCTGACATATACAATGTCAACACTTGGATTGTAAATCCTCCTATGTTCACCATGGGATGTTGAAACATGTAGAGTTGCACTGTTCAATCAACGTACTGTAAGCTGTGTACTGATGGCATTAGTGTACATTCATAATACAATAACATGAATACAAACATGAAAACAGTGTGTGGTGTCCTTACAGCAAACATTAACTTCAAAATATACACCATCTCAATGCTCATTTACAAATAGGGCTGACAATTATCATACAAAAATCAAAAACTGTAATGAAATGCCAAACAATTGTTTCACTATGTGCATTTTCCATACTGATGTGCTTCCCTCCCCATACAATAGCCACAGGCATTTGCATATCTGCACACAGCCAAAATCAAAACTTTTAGATCTGTTACACTAACCCATGCAGCAGACTGACTTAGGAAGCTCCACTAGCCAAGAAATTTCCTGAATTCATTACTCTGTTCACATAACTCCCACACCAACCACTGCTCTGAGCAGACTGAATCCAATCCACCACACCTTTCCACCCTACTTCTTAAAGATACATTTTAATATTATACTCTCAAATATGTCTAGTTCTTCCAAGCAGTCCCTGTCCCTTCAGATATTCTAAGCAAAACTTTGCCCACTTCTCTCTCTCTCCCTCTCTGTGCGCACGCATGCACACACAAAAAAAACCACATGTTAATCTCCAAGACACTTAAAATTAAAGTGATTGTGTCATACTGCCCCACGACCATGACAAGGCACTTGCTGTGCATCCCCATCAATGTTCAGTCATATTGTGCAATAGGATTAAAATAACTGTCAGTGTTGGATTTAATAACCAAGGGCAGTCTTTTGCTACAATCACAATCAATTGCACATTCAGTTTGGTTTAATTATGAGAGGAGGCCATGTTGGGAAAAGACAGTGTGTAACTCTGAAACTTCTGGCTACAGGACCAACACTGCTTTGTGAAAAAAATTGTTAGGAAGAAAAAACAAGCCATCAGCTTCAGTCAAGAATGGTTTATGTAAAGAAACATATATTCAGACATAGACCTTTAAAAAAAGGGGGGG
>Ga0268261_10004327_pt1 | contig 10629 bp, 7 predicted proteins | sample TergutNc150P1_FD_190353 | JGI IMG/M metagenome (GOLD analysis project Ga0268261, IMG submission 190353) | Nasutitermes corniger P1 segment gut microbial community from laboratory colony in Florida, USA - Nc150 P1 (SPAdes) (version 2) | ecosystem: Host-associated > Arthropoda: Insects > Digestive...
ATCTAGAAACATCAAGAATGGGTGCTCCATATATATATATGACATTAGTCGCCTAAAGGTTAATGATTTAACCCTTATCCTGCTAACGTGGAGAAAATGGTGAGCTCCTAATAATGCCAGCAAATAGAAGATGGGATTTAATTCGGGCTTTAAAGGGTTAATCCAGTCCGCCCTACCCTTTCCGAATAATTATTATTTTTGTTTAAATTTGAGTTTATGTACGCTCTAACCGAAATCTCTAATGAACATTTATGTAATAATACCATTCAGTTAGTTTCAATTATTGCTTTTTTACGTCCGGAGTCAACCCCCATGTGGCCAATAACCGAAATAACACAATAAACAAATACAAGCAACAAATAGCTGTAAACATAACAAATATGAAGGAAGCACGAACAATGCAAAACAATATTTACTTAAATAAGTCACTAAATCACCTTATGATATAAAACCAAAAACAATATAAACCATAAATGTGATAATTTTTATGTTCGTACCGTGCATTTCTAATATTAAAACTCTTTTATTAAAATCCAACTAATGCACATTACTTTTTGTGTCAACTTTAAATAAAATTAAAGTTACAATAAACACCCCAACATGTTTCGATTCACGCAGGAACCATCTTCAGGGAGTCTCCCAGTACTTGGCTAAAGCTATATATATGGTTTTTTTTGTGTGCACGTCGATGGTGACGTAGTCAATGGTATGGCGGTATATCAGCTGTAATCATGATAAGCTTCCATTTAAAATATGCTATAAATACAGAGAATTACAGAGAAAGGGGGTTACTACTGGACCTAATAAGCGAATATCAAACGTATGTGGGTGTAAAACTGGACTTACCCTGTTGTGTCGGTGTATGTACTCTGTGGAGGCCGGATTGTAACTTTAATTTTATTTAGAGTTGACGCAACAAGTAATGTGCATTAGCTGGATTTTAATAAAAGAGTTTTATAAATGTGATAGTTTTCCGCCTGACATATCCGAATCACTACAAAAGGAATTTGCCACAATGGCACACCTGGCGGAAAAACAGTTCTTAAAGAATGAGCTAATATGCAACGAAGGAAAGTCTCGGAGTTTCCGAATGGGAGCTCCGACAATTTTAATGTCCTTGGAAGTTGGGCATAAATGATAAAGTAAGCAATATTAATAGCAAAAACTGTGGCAAATTGATGTCTCCTCTCGTGACAAGAGTGTAAACTAAGAACCTGATGCGCACATGAAGTGGCACAATTGGAGGAAGTAGCAAAACTAAAAGACCAATAATGCTCGTGTAATAAGATATAAAGCCCAAAACTCATTAATAACAAACATCGCGTCATGTTTCTCTCTATAGCCTTTACTGCCTGCGGTGTGATGTTAAAACGGAGAACTAAGAACTTCTTCTGAATGCGTCAGTAGAGATAGGCGAATTCCATACTACAAATGCTTACTGTATTTTAGGTCTAATAATTAAAAAAAATGTAAGTCTGAATAGTGAAAAGGAAAAGTGGTATTAATTACGACAAAAAAAGGTCACTGGACTGAGAAAATATATAGTTCACATTAAAACAAAATTGTAATTTAGAGTCAGTAACAACTAACAAAACTTTTATACAATAAAAATACCTATTATTACTATTATTATTATTATTATTATTATTATTATTCAATATGGATGTCTCTTGTCACAGGCTTTTTCTTCCTGGTACTTTTCTTGAACCAACAGTGATCCCCACCGCTCAGGCTTCAAGTTTCACACTGCAGTACTTTCCGTATTATGTGTGATGTTCCAAGTATAGCTGTCTTTTGTAGTGAATCTATCGAATGTTTTCCTCGTATAGCTTCCAAATTTTTCCTTAAGCTTCTCGTTACTATTCCAGTGGCTCCAGTTATTACTGGTATAATTGTACATTTCAGGTTCCAAATTCGTCTTATCTCTATACATAAACACTTGTATTTAACTTCTTTTCCGCATCCTTTTGTACAACATTTATTATTATTATTATTATTATTATTATTATTATTATTATTATTATTATTATTATTATTATTATTATTATTACCTCTTGCGTTGCACACTGTGCAGCAGAGCATATGTAGAACAGCGTCACTGCGAAAAACGTTGTCGCTATAGCCAGCACTGTATTAATTAGTCTGAAACCTTGGTTTAAGTTGAATAGGGAACCATAACATCCAAGTACTTGCGTAGAGAAGCATAAGACAAACAATGCTGCGCAGCTAAGTCCCATGGAATTCCCCAAATCCTGAGTTAAGTTACTCAGTCGCAGCCACAGAAACTTGTATTGAAAGATTTTATGGTGACTTCCAGCCTCAAGACCTGAGATATACTGAAAGTAGAAAGAAAAAACTAAAGGCATGCCCTCGCCTTATGTTATCGTGGTTAAATAAAGAGCTGGACTTGATCTTGGATGGAATTTGCAAGGATAAATAGAGAATTTTAGCTTTGAAACCACTTAAAAACTGACAAATTCAAGGATGCGGTAGGAGTAGGATTTAATATTTAAATAGAAATCCAGTAAACGGATTTTGAGGGTCGGAGATAAGTTTATCTGACTCAGGATACTATCAAACAGTTGGAAACTGAAAAAAGGGTGACATGAGAGGTAAATACTGTGTAATTGGCACAAGATCGTGACGAGTTGTTTTGAACTCCAAATAGGTTTTCCATGGTAAAATGGCAAATGACTTTGTTTCATTTTTTATTTGTGAATTTAATTTTTATTTATTTATTTATTTTATTTTTAATTTTTTATAGTTCATTCCTTAATTAATTTCTTTATCTATGTATTTAACAGTTTATTAATGTATTAATATTTCATTTATTAATTCATTTATTTCTTCATTCATTTACTTATCCATTTGTTCAATTTTATTCTCTTATTAATTTTTATATTATTTATTCTTATATGTATTTATTTTTTTGTTTATATATTCATTTATTTGTTAATTTATTCTTTAATACATTTTTTAGTTTATTCGCTTATTACTCATCCCTTCTTTTTTCTTTCGTAAATTCTTTCTTTATTTTATGCTTTTGTGCATTATTTTGTTATTTCGTTCACTTATTCATTTATCTATTGATTTATCCATCTATCTGCTGTATGGGCTGTATCTACGACTTTAGTTTTCCTTTCAATCATTTACTCATTATGCATCATTTCCATAATTCAAGCCTATAATTCAAATTAGACGCCTAAGAAATACGTCCAGTTTTGCTCCCATCTCCACATTTGTAGGCACCTTTGTCGAAACCGGCCTCTTTCCCACATCTCCTTGTATTCTCATGGTGGAACAAGGCTTCAAGTGGGCCCATTGTTTAGGCACCGGGTAATAGTTGAATGGATTTAGGACTTTTGTGTAATAGTGATGTACGTCATAATATGTAAGTAAGTGGTTCATTACCGCTGTGTCCACGACAAGTGCTTCTTGATATTTATGGGATTTAACTCAGGCTTGTTGATTAGTTGCGCTTTTTCATGTTCTTAGAAACCCTATGGCATTAGCTACCTGTTTTGATTTATCTACTGTATAAGAGACAGCAGTTTCTTTTCTGTGTGTTGTATGCAGCCTAGAAGTGGACTGATACAGCAACATATACAGGAGGAGTTTCACTAGAGGACAAATGCCTGACGAGTAGGATTCTTGTCTATGAGGCGCAGTGAGCTAGATTTTGTTAACCCCTGTGCGTTATCTTCCTTGTGTGGGTATCCAAAAAAATTAGAGCCAAATTTCTGGCTCCTTTTTGTAGTCCATTTTTATCTGCCACTGTATATGGAGCTGAGGTCCTTGCGGTTTCTGCTCCTTAAGTTCTAAAATAAAGCTGTAAGATCTGAAGTTCTAGGTCCTCCTTAGCAGTTAGTTAATATTTGATTTTTTTCTTGTTGAATATACTAGTCCCATTCGCACTTAATTTTCTATTTTTCTTGGAAGTGTTACAGCCCAAGTCGAGATAGTGACTGTATTTCTCCTAAAGTTTCTAACATCCTCAATCCAACTAGTGTCCCATTTAACTTGTGATATCAGATCACAAATTATAACAGAAAAATTACCTTTTGAATAGGTAATCGACGGACTGAATAATTTTTACAATTTGAAAAAAGCACTGAAATGAAATTGAGAAATATTTTTCCAGTGGAATTTGAACTCGTGATTTGTGGGTGAAAGCTGTGTAAAGGAGTGATAACGAGCACAAACAAGAATATCGTTTTAACACTTGTTTTTAAAATGTATTCCCTACCTACAGTTAAGGTTGCAGTTGTCTGTGATGTGACACCATGTTTTTCGGTAGGGAGGTAGATGCATGTTCATAAAAGTACACGGCTTCACACATTTTTTCTTGTTTACTTTACTTATTGCCATTTGTTGCAGAAATGTTTTCAACTTGTAAGAATATATGTTATTGCATAATCGAATAATTATTTTAAAAGGGGAAACTTTTCCTGTCCACTCATGAAGGCATACACGGTATAGGAGGAGCAGAGTTATAGCTCCACTTAATCGTAACCTCAACACTAGAGTGAGGGGAGGACCTAAGCTCCCTGGTATTTAATTTAAAATTCCTGATTCGAATAATTAGGGAATAATGTATTTGCAAGTGTGTGGAAGTTATCGATCTTGTCATAATTTCAGCATATAGAGTGACGCAGAAGTCACGACTGCCCTTCTGTACGCTGCCCGCCGGAAGCAAACGTTTTGCGACACGGTAAAAGATGCTGTTAAGAGTGCATATTTTCAAAATAAGTCCTACATAAATTCTGCGTGTATTCCAGTTTGTAGGTTTCTATATGGACCTTACTGCTCAAGTAAGGTCACTTAAGATTTGCCTGTCATATTTCAAACAATTTAGCAACTCGCAGCTGCTATTTCGGGGGACAGAACCGGTAATAACCTATTTTATTGTAAACAGTATCGCACGGATTCCAAATTTCCGTGTTTCAAAGAAAATGTACCATCCTCTGTAGTCATAGTGTTTCGTACCGAGATACTGCTATGTGCATTGCCTGCCGAAGGAACATTGCTCTTTCGAATCGAGCTCAGTGTGCCGCATGTGTGTGTGTGTGTGTGTGTGTGTGTGTGTGTGTGTGTGTGTGTGTGTGTGTGTGTGTGTGTGTGTGTGTGTGTGTGTGTGTGTGTGCGCGCGCGCGTGCGTGCGTGCGTGTGTGCGTGCGTGTGTGTGTGTGTGTGTGTGCGCGCGCGCCGTGGTCTTATGAATATAATTTTTTTCCGTAGTGTGAGATTGTTATTTGAAGCTACTCAATGAAAACTTTAATACTGTACTAAAATTCTGAGCTGTGATGTAGCAGTAACTTAGTTTTGAAATTAATGTGAAATCTTTCATTTACGAATTAAAGTCTCAGGATGAGAAAGTAAAATGAAGAAGCCGAGACTCAAATGCAAACAGGAGAGAAAACTTAGAATAAAATACATCATTTTAGCTATTAATATTATTAATTTTAATTTAAATTATAACGTCATATTGAGCCACATGAACACGTTTAAAAACGTTGGATATACATATTAAAAATTATTATCGAAAATTTAAAAAATGCAGTTTTAATCAAATAAATTATACCAATACAACATGTTTAGATAAAATATTAATAAAAGTGTAAGAAATGAAAATGAGATCTGCTTTAAAGATATACATATACAATTTTATTTAACTTTTTGTAATTTTCATTCATAGCCTGATTATGGTCTGTCTGAGCAGAAAAATATGGTGCATATGTCTTACTGTTACAACATAAACAAACAGTTGTCTGTAACAGTGCCTCACTAATCAACCAGTTAACGTACTGGAAACATTAAGAGTGTGTTTCCATTAAGTTCATTACCCGTATTTTTTTAAATTTATTTTTTTTTGTGTTTAAAAACTGTTAATTAATTCAGGAAACACAGAGGTAGGTAATGTGCTGTGAAAGCACAGCCTTATCGCCACGATCAGCAGATACATGTTGCAAATAACACTTCATGAATTTGTCACCTTTGGAACACTGCAGAAAAAAGTAAAACTTTACAAATTATTTATTCAAATTGTGTAAAATATCCTTACCTGTACCATTTCGTCTCCTACATTCTTGGCAGCAGCAATCAGACAGTAGCACGTCAGTATGAATGTCCATGATATGAACCATACATATCCGAAGCACAGAACTATTGTCATCGTATGCCACCATTTCATATCGAGGGCAATATACCCGTAATGCAGGATTGTTCCAACAGTTACAGCGCAAGGAACAAACGCAGTAGTTACAATGCAGACTCTACGTCTCACGCCGAGCAACAGAGGCTTTCTGGTAACGTCCCAAAATTCTGCCTGATAATCAGTAAACACATAAAACATTTTTCCACGTCGTATTCAAAGGAAGCATAATTTGTTACACAGACACACTGATTATTTTGATGACTTTTGCACTATGTACAATAAGTACATGGCATATGATCAAACCAAAGCGTTGATGAATGTGTTTCGATTGGGTAAGGTGACGGACACAGGAGAGGTAAGACTCATTCATTCACGGGTTTTAAGGTCATGTGTGCCGGGTAGCGTAGTCGGTATAGCGACTGGCTACGGGCTGGACGGTCCGGAAATCGAATCCCGGTGGGGGCGAGATTTTCCGCACCTGTCCAGACCGGCTCTTGGGACCAGCCAGCCTCCTGTACCATGGGTACCGGGTCTTTCCCGGAGGTAAAGAGCGGCCGGGGCGTGACGCTTACCCTTCACCCCTTCTAGTGAAGTGGTCATGAAAGGGTAGAGATATACCTCTACCTCTACTCCCCGTATGGGTCGGACGGGTTGTACAGAGCCTCAGTACCTGTACAAGGGTGCATTCTAGCTTTATCTTTTCTTAAGGACGTAGATCTTGAAGAAGTGACCCAGTTTAAAGTGGCTCGCAATTCTCGTCCAGTAGCTTATATTATTCGTGATTTCAGGCTTCCGCCGCCATATAAATGAGATACACTTTCTTCTGGAACGTTTCCATCTTCAAGGGTCCAAGAGATTGTCCCGAAACGTCGGTCATGAATTCTATTCTGCGATACGTAATATCCCAGACGAGCGCAGATTTCGGCCCGCTTTATTGTTAATGGCGTTGAAACTACAATTTACTTTTGACACAGAATAAAGGCTGTGTAAAAAGAAAACAATACTGCAGGACATTACCAAGAAAGGCAGCATTCCTTACGGATGAAAAAATTTTCTGTTTATACGGAAACCGAAAAGCAGTTACACTCTTTACAAAAATTTGTTATTAGTCCAGTCCAGAGCCAGATAAATCCAGAGGACATCCTGCTTTTGAAATGTCATTTCTAAATTTTCATCCCACCTACTTCTAAATCTTCGAAGTAATCTCTGCTTTCAAGTTTCACTACCGCAGTATTTTACGAAGGTATTGGCAGCCCCGGACGTTTGAGGAATTCATGAGTAGCTGCTACACCGAGACACGTGTCTTGTTGCATTTCTAGAGGTGTGTGTCGGGAACTACGCAGCAGTCAACTTTGTTCATGATATATTTGTGAAGCCCATATTGTTGATAAGCTATGGTTGGAAGTGTTAGGTTAATACTTGCATAGTAGTTCATGCCTCTCTAGATTATAACTGTGTATGCACCCAGAATTATTTCTTATTTTCAGAGGTGAATATGCATTGAAGATAACGTGTAATGTTTCTGGGCGTATTTTTAATGCTCCCTTTGCAAAGACAAAGAGTTTTCATAGAGCTTATACGAGTTTGATACAACGGACAAACGTAAAACCTGTAGCCCTGAAAAATTTGTCTGAATGTTATGATTTTTTAAATTAACCTACATGGTCAGATTCACAAACTTCGAGGTTACAAGTACTGGAAGGAAGTTTCGCAGAAATGAGTATCAAAGGAAGTTCTCGTGTGAGAAGCCGCTCAATTTTGTAATGTGCCGACACGTTGACATCAGGATAAGCTGACAAAGTAAGAAACGGAAGTGATGAAGAATTAAAGTTAAAATTGCATGTGTTTGAGAGCACATTTTGCCCTGCAAGTAGAAGCTTAATTTGTTTATGTACTGGCTGAAGGAATTTCTTGAGATTAACATATGACAGGGCCGGAAATATACATTATTTCTCCAATACATACTTATTTTAATAAGTCATGAGCAGGTATCCATATTTATTCTTGTGAAAAGATTAATTCAAAATTCTGAAGATAAAGGTTGGCTTCCAAATTTGCGGACATCCCTCAGCCTGGTGGTGTTAAAGCTGCTGATGATGGATTGTCATGTGTTTATACCTCTTCAACAGGCCAAATATCTGAAGAAAATGTATCCTGTCTTAAGGCAGGCGGCATAAACTACCGTCCAAACAGAGAGAGTGCTAAAAGCACTTACCCCGCGTCGTTTCATTAGTGAGTTAGTAAAGAAAGAAACCAAGACAAGAAAATCAAAAGAGGCAAAAGAAAAAGTTTCCAGGCTATAAAAAAATCTGAAATAAGCTACTGGACTTCTAAGGGAAAGGACTGAATAGGGCAGAAAACTCATTGCTTCTTCCGTAGAAAGTCATTGTCTCAGGATCGCATTCAATATCTCCGATATAAAGTGTGGAATCACAAAATTTTTTTCTTACTTTGAAGGACTTTCTGATTACTATGTTTGTTGTAACTTTTCTAAAAGTGCTGGGTGAGACTGTGCTTACTTTAAATGATTAGAATAAATCGCATTATTCTTTCCGCTGCTCTCGGCCGAGACAGAAAAACTTAACAAAACATTATCGTTTCTTCTTAATTCACGTTGCTCTATCTGTTTACTTATTTGTAATAAAAATGTTGTTCCTCAGAAACATAGCTTTATATCTACGTTGATATACACAAGTTTTAACTAAAGGTAAAATGATAATGTGATTAAATTATAAACTTCCGAACTGCCAAACTTGCCCCTAGCTTTCTCTTCTCTTTCCTACTTTGGTGCTACATCTATTGCCTGTCTCATTCTCTCTTCCTTAACCGTATTAGTAAGGAAGTTGATCATGCAAAATATTATGTTCTTTGTGTAGTTTTCACCAATCTGCTCTTTTTTCCTCTCCGTTAAATCCAGACTCACTCCTCAGCACACTTTTCTCACCTTTTCTTAAACCGTTTTCCTAGTAAATGATCAATCAAGGTTCTCATATACGCCAATGAAAGTTTGAAATTTGTAACTTAATAGTATTGTAATTTATACCTTCCGTTTTTTATATATGACAAACATCAGTTAAATGTTCTTGCCTACATAATGGTAATTTTTTCTGAATTAAGTATTTCCTTAATTGAATTGGAAACATAACCTGACTTTTATTCCTGACTGCCCCTCCTAAGTATTGTCAGTTAATCTCTGTTACCTCTAAATTTCTCCAGCTGTTGATGAAAGAGATTGCTCTCCCGTATTCTGTCAGGCGTACACATGGCAATATTATGAGAGATAGATAAGCGGTTGCGATTGCCATCTCCGTAATATCACATTCAAAGCTCTTATGTTTTCCTGTGTACATTCTCTGGACACTGTCCCTCATTGCTAATGCAGCAAGAAGAACAATCGCAGTTAACACTACTGCGGAGTACAGCGTCGATGCTGAAAATAACTGAAATGTCAGCTGTCCTGTAACAGTAGAAATCAATTAGTTGTGTCTATGTATAAACGGTCACTGATTAACGAGATCGTTGTACAGAAGCATAAATTAAGGGATTTATTTACATCTAAGATATTAAACTATGGAGAATGTTTTATTTCCATAGACCACCTATGTTTTTAGATCAGCGAATTCAGCACTATAATCGGAAGGTCAGTCATGTAGCTAGAAAGGGACAGGCAAAATACAGAAGAAAACAGGCACATGACAGTGGACAGTTGTCAGTTAAATGATGAGGGAATGGTTAATCTCTGTGTTATGAGGGTAGAAATTGTACGGAACTGACTCGGAATTGTGTGCTTGAGGGGCTTTGACATTAGCGATGATTACCCTTCGGAAGTTAATGTCCATGTGTTACACAGTTTTTTCAGAACAGTTTTTTTCAGATAATATGGCGTTCTGCTTCTATGAACTTGTGAAAATTCAGCAATTGAAAATAGATGGTGTACTTTTATGTTAAATTTACAATCATATAAGCTGCGAGTAATTACTATCAAATTATTTTTGTACTGAAATATCCGTCTTAGCTTGCCGGATAAATCCATGTAACATATTACTTCTGTTTTGTACAAAACCATTAGATATTTTAAAGTTCTAAGAAGTAAGCGAAGGAATAAACGATGATAAGTAAAGGAGAGGGAAACTTTTGGGATATACTTCTGGTTCAGCTGCCTTTTTACTGCTTCCTACAGGCAGACACTTTAAAATGGATAATTCCCCACGAAATACCGTAATTTTATTCACAAATACGTGCAATTGTAAATTAGCCCTTTAAAATCAAGTTGTTTCTATACATACTACCAGCCTGAACATTCATAAATTCTATATAATGTTCACAGAGCACATTCACGTATTTTGTATGGTTCTTAAACCGCAACAACAACAGCGGCTCTGTCGGCAAATCCTACTCCCACGTCCACGAAGGCTAAGGCCGCGTGACCCCTGGGCAATGCAGTGGAAACTGCAGCAGACGGGAGAGGGTGCAGA
>Ga0268261_10004328_pt1 | contig 10628 bp, 10 predicted proteins | sample TergutNc150P1_FD_190353 | JGI IMG/M metagenome (GOLD analysis project Ga0268261, IMG submission 190353) | Nasutitermes corniger P1 segment gut microbial community from laboratory colony in Florida, USA - Nc150 P1 (SPAdes) (version 2) | ecosystem: Host-associated > Arthropoda: Insects >...
CTAACTAACTAACTAACTAACTAACTAACTAACTAACTAACTAACTAACTAACTAACTAACTAACTAACTAACTAACTAACTAACTAACTAACTAACTAACTAACTAACTAACTAACTAACTAACTACCTAACTAACCAACCAACCAACCAACCAACCAACCAACCAACTAACTAACTAACTAACTAACTGACTGACTTACTAACTCCATGGAGCAGAGTCTTTCTTGAGAAGGTAATAGGTGCTCAGCTAGTCAAAAAATTCTCCTCATTTTATGGAACCCGAAGATCCATTGCTGCACTCACGAGCGCATGCCAGGTCTCCCTATCCTGAACCAGATATCCATGCCAGAGATCCAATCCATGCCCCATTCCACGTCTGGAAGATCCAGTTTAATATTATGCACCCATCTACGCCTGGGTCTTCGAAGTTGTCTCCTTCTTTCATTTCATTTAAATTAAACTATTAGTTTTATTATTTTTAAAGAGTCTGTCATTTTACAACACTATACCTGCTTTAATTTCAAACTAATTATAGTACGAATGATTCACACTGCTAAATGATAATTTATTTGGCCTTTGTAATAAGTTAGTTTATTCGTAGCTAAGGACAATATATTGGCATTTTGCAGAAAATGCCTCGAATACCCCTCAGTAACGATTCTGTTAAACACGTTCTAGTTATCTGAAAATTATCACTGAAAACAACTGTTGTGAGCAGCACTGATGAAAGTTTAAGATTTTAAAGTTAGACGTATAGAGTTTTTATAGGAACCACTAGATGCACTTGGATTTATGAATTAATTATTACATAGTAATCACCGACATGTCTCGGCCACTTATGTGGCCATCTTCAGGGCCATGAGAAGAAGAGTACAAATACAATTATGTGTCCAGATCACTCCACAGTTAAAATCGTTTAATTTCTGGTTACAGCTCACGATTTAAATAGTAAAATATCGATGATATAGAATATTAGAAGATAAAAATTTGTTTGGAGCATAGTTTTGTGGAATGATGTATATAGAAGGTACATGTGGTGATTTATGATCCTCTAATAAAATTTATATTTATACACAAAGAACTTACGCTAATGCATTATTAGATACTGAACAAGTGGAAATATTGAGAAATGTGGAAAAGTAGTTTATGAGAATATGTACCACATTGGTGAGCGATGATACAGTCTGCACATTGAGCCACTCGGAACTAAAGTCAAGTATCCGTGAGGAGATCTGGCGATAGAAATTGTTAACTGTAATGTGATTTAGACACATTTTAATGGTATTTGTATTCTTGTTCTCATGACCCTGAAGATGGCCGCTTGAGTGGCCGAAACATGTCGGTGACTATGTAACAAAGTTACATTCATAAATCCAAGTGCATTTGTTGGTTTATTTAAAAACTGTATACATGTGAATAATGCACGGAGGGAACATACTAAATTTTAAAATTAATTAGAAGTTAGTATTTTACTGAAAAATATCAAATAGTAGTTGCAGCTCTTGGAGTCCCACTTCATTCTTTGTTATTTGTGACGTAAAATAAATTATTTTAATTATAAAAGTATTATATATGTAAAAAATTAATTTATTAGGATGACATTTACCAGCGCACCACGGATTTGGACAGTCTGCTTCGGTCTCACATTGAATTTTATACAAAACAAATGACGGCACTATCCACCTGTCAAATCCTTCTTTTTTGGCGTGGAAGATATGATTACATGCGTAATGTGGGATTACGAAATTGCGTCTGAACCTACAAAAGGTCTCTTACAGGATCTTTAAGAATGTGAACACAGTTTCTAACTGTTTTTTAGTTATCTTCGTAACAAACTACTTCATAACATGGCCGCCGAGAGCTTGTTCGGACCCCGGTGAAAAAATTTTCCGGTCCCTCCAGCAAGGGCGGACCGGCTAAAAATCTTTACACTAAACCGGAAAGACTGACTTCAGAGCGACTTGGGCTTGGTGTGAAAGGGTTAATTTATACAATCGACAAATAATGATTCTGGCGAGAAGGACAAAAACATAAGCAACATAGCCGTGCCCCGGTAATATGTATCGGCTTTCGCCCCTCCCTCTAGTCGGCCCTGATTCCGAAGACGTATTTAGTGTACACAGCAGGACTAACTGATTAGGGAAAGATAAGTGTAGTTTTTCTCGACATGTAACCCACGGAAATCAGTCACGTCGTGTCTTTTCCCACGTACGCCACAGAACACCGGACGGAAATAAAAAAATATCAAGGGGGGGGAAGGGAACGGATGAGTGACAGCATTTTGAATGAACATGTCAGGAACAACAGACGTGCCGAGCTGCTCAACAGTGCCCGTGAGTACTTCATTATCACCACTTATCATCATGATCATGAGTCACCATAGTATCTGTCTCAACATTCCTTGCTATTTGCTGTCTTATAGTTTAAGCACTCCGTTTTGTGGAGCTGTTAAGGGAAGCACTGCGTCTTTTATGTTTGTGCTTATCGTTAAGAACCTTTAATTGCACTTCGAAGGCTTATAAAACTCGACTGGAAGGTAACATTGAAGTGGCAGTACATTTATTGGTTTCAATGGAAGATTCTGCAAATTTATACTGTAATAGGTTATGCAACAATAAACAAGTTTTGTCTAAAGTGAAAAATAACAATATTGTGGTGGTGGTGTGACAGCGTTAAGATTTTTATGACTCTCACAGTTTACGAAGCGTAGCTGAGGACATGTTTTTCGATTCGAAGGGCGGCTTGGTTTTTAGTACTCCTGTGTTCTCTGTGAGTCCAGAGTCCAGCTATAGTCACGAATAATTTCGTGGCTTTTTTTCCAGTGCCTTCAAATGACCTATTGCGATAGTACGTCAAAATATATCACGATATTGCTAAATCACCATTCATCTTTTTGTCATTTTACGATATATAAACATACGTTATTAAGAAGATGCCATTAAACAGAGAGGTTATAAATGATTATAAATGAATTCCAAATTTTCCTGTGAAACGTCTGTATCGTGTTGTAATTTGAGTAAGTATGTTATCTTGTACGTAGGCATTAACGTCCGTATGTGCTCATGTAACCTTGCTGCATGTTTACCCATTGCATTGGTTGACTTCTTTAGCATATGTTGTCACCACGGTAGCACCGATGTCAACTAACTTTTGACAAAACCCAGTATAGTTTTAGTCGGAAACCTTCCTATTTATGTATCTAGTTGTAGATGGTATTATGAAATTGTAATATATAGCAAAGAAACAAAGCGTGACAGTGTGGACCTTATTCATTTGGAGTGGGTTGGCTACCAGTGGCGGGTGAGTTCTTGTGAACAAGGTGTGACTGTGTGGACTCTATTAATTTAGACCCGGTCTGGGACTAGTTCGTGTGAACGTGATGTGACAGCGTGGAATGTATTCGTTTAGCTCAGGATGGGGACCAGTGGAAGCCGAGTTCTTCTGAACGAGGTGTTACAGCGTGGAGTGTATTCATTTACCTCCGGTTGGGGAACAGTGGTGGTCGAGATCTTGCGAACATAGTAGTAATGTTTCCGTTCCTGTAAAATTTCTTGACTTCACGAGAAGCTCTCATTTTTAACAATGACTGTTCTCAATAAGTACACCATAATCAGCCGTACAAAAATGTGTTCAGGTTTGCAAATAACTGCAAAAATTTAAAGTTCCACAGAATTTTTTAACGTTAAGTAGATTTACGTCGGATCGTTCAGAGTTTTCTACGATTATCTTATGTTTGAGATTAGGCGTGCTTTTGGTTTGGGCTTAGAGCTGGAGTATAAAATGTATTCTGTCGTTGGCGGCATAGGTGTCCAAGCCACTGCTGGCATTAGATTTTACTTGTTGGTGTAGATGCCATAATACTGGGGAAAAATAGTCTGATACTAGATGGCTTTTGCATTTGCTTTTCCGTCAGTGGCGTCTTCAGGGTGAGGCTAAACGACATTGTTTACTTTTGCGCCTACGGTTACGTATCTCCTTGCAGGCAGTCTGATAAGATCTCATTATACTGAGAGAGACGGAATTAAGATAGCTTATATTAGGAAGCTAAGCTGGGAAAGTTAATATGCCTTCAGGTTCGGTGATGTTAGATTCGGTTAGGACATGAAAGACTAGAGTGGACTGAGTGTTCCTCGGTGTTTTACAGGCGAATATTTTCAGTATTAGCGACAGAATTCTTGAACAACATGGACTGGGAATTTGTACGCTAGACAGCTTGTTACAATAATAATGACTCTGGTTTAAGTTAGTTTTTCTGCTAAATAGCACATAAAAATTTTAGGAAACGTGCTTGTGTCTAGAGAGAAGTTTTCAAAATATTGGTAGAGTGATTAACATGTATGTGATTAACTTTTGACATAAGTCAAATCCTGTATCTCCTGACCGGAAAGTTGGCATGAAGTAAAACAAGAATGTTTATTACGGGAAGTTTTCTGATTGGTTTTATGTTAGTTAAGTCCCTTTAACCACTGTGTCCCGAAGTGACAGCGGCTGGGGTGGGGGGAACCAGACATTTCCCCCTGAATGTTTTGAAAAAAAAAAATCCTGAAAAAAGAGGGAAATATACGAATTATCAGTATTATTAAATATATGTTTTTATTTAGAGACCTGTAACGCCAAGGCGGGCCATATAAATATTCTAAACACTCTAATACACAACCCTCCAGTCAGTTTTATAGGACTCTGTCACTGATTTTAACTCTTGCCAAACGTTTCCCTGTTAAATTCAGAAGTTTTTTTATTTAAAATGTTTTCTGTCAGGGGCTTTGGGGCTCAATCGGATGTCCAGTGTACATCAAGGGAGAACAACGTCATAAAGTATGAAATTTAGTAATTGTAATATAGATCAATTTTGTTATTGAAATCGTGAAATATTTTTAATGTTGTTCTTCATTTTAAGAAAATGCGTGTTTCCTTTTTTTTTTTGCGTACATTGGCGCGCATACCACCTGATATTTCAACTGTATGTTGTACATTTCTCTGCACCTAATTTACAAATGTAAAATTTAAAACTAATTTGTTGCACAACGCTTTTATTTGTTACTTAATGTTCCAACGTACTACGGCCTTAACTGTCGGCCATCTTCAGGGAGCTGGTAAGTTTTCTTTAGCATGTGCAGCTTATATTATGGAACTGTATCCAAACATACACATATTGAATATCGACTACAATCTATGAATGAAGCAATATATAAGAGAGTAAACAAAAAAACTAGAGTATAGCATATTCACTTATAGCCGGACACCTGATTCCAGAACTTAATACATTTGTAACAAGATTGAAATCAACAGTTATATCAACAACAAATTAAAATAATTGTATATTGTGTTTCAACTGTATTTTAACCACAATACTGATTTTAAGAATTGTAACATTTAATCTTAATAATAATAATAATAATAATAATAATAATAATAATAATAATAATAATAATAATAATAATAATAATAATAATTTCCAACATATGTGAATAACTACCATATAAGTTGAAGCATAAGCTGTACGTGCCAAAAAACGTACGAGGTCCCTGAAGACGGCCAGCAGTTAAGGCCGAAATATGTCAGAGCATTACTTAACAAATAAAAAAGCGCCGTGCAACAAATTTTTGTTAAAATTTATGCTTTTGTCCTGGGTGATATTTGATTTTGAGACTCCTGCTTTGGAGACTGAATTTAACCTGAATTACTTATTTCCTTCTCCATTACGAGGGCCAATCAGTTTAATTTTGTACAGGGAAACAATCTCATTTTTTGCGGGGATCATATACAACGCTTACAGAATGTACGTGTTTTTTAATGTTAAACCTGATCGTACATAGAGTAACCACTAGCATGTTTGTAAGCGTCTTTTCTATCTATCCCCTTTCCCATTGAAACAACGCTTCTAGCGCCCGTAACTCTGTGGTGCATTTTTCGGATTGCTGCTGAAAGCTGGCGTTTAAATAAGGAGGGTACTGCGAACAGGGTTGGCATACCTGATTGGACCGTAAAAAAGTAGCATGTTAGGAAATGTATAGGATCTCGAACTGGGAAGGATTCTTTGGACCTAAGAAATAACAGAAGGAGCAGAAAGAGTGTCATTAGGGTGTTTATATGAAGGCGAGGGAATCGACAGTTTATTTACAGCCTATGAGGGAGGCCAGAGATGTGTTCAAAATTTGTAGGAAAATCTGAAGGAAATCTACCATTAGAGACATATAGGCGTGGATGGGACGATTGTACGAAATGGACCTTGTTAAAATAGGGTTGCAGAATGAGGATTGCATTCATGTAGATCAGAATAGGTTTCCATAGTGTGTTTTGTGAACTAGGTCATGAACTGTACAATTCCATGAAAAGTGAGCGTTTTCGTGACTAGTTGACTGTTAGCTTATGAAGAAGGACTCTGCTCCAGCGTATGGTAGCTGAAGGTGAGTTTTCCCAGTGTTCTTTGAAATACGATTCCATGATGAAGTATTTTTATGCCTAATTAAGCAGCGCGCGATATCAAGACTGAACATGTTGACCCCACGCATTCTTAACCACGACATTGTATGTAGGGAGTAATAAGCTTCTCATTCTAGCACTTTATTTTCGGAGGAAGAGCCCCCCGCTACACATCGGATAGAAGGCTGGAACTTCTGAGACTACTCTGTCTGTAATGGTTATGGAACTCATATTATCCAGACCGTAGCCTGGTCACTATACTTGCAGCTAACTTAGCGACAGTTACATTCCTCTTATATCTCATACGTTGTCAATTATTGTATGATACATCATTCTATTCCAAATCATTTATTCTTTGTAGAGACACATGTTTTTAATCCAGGACAATTCGAAAAGAAGTGAAAAGAAAATCAAAAGGAATTCAAAATGGGTCATACACAGACAGATGATCTTTTGAAATTTCCTGTGAGAGCTACGGGCACTCAATGTGAGTAAACTCTACGAGTCGCATAGGCGGACGTAAATTGCGTACTGTACTCCATTTATACTTACACCTTTGCCTGTCCATCCTCGGTAACTGACGTCACTGCTTTAATGTTCCTGCGTTCAGTTTCGGTCGACGAGTCATTTGACAGTTCCGACCTCCGCACAAGTAAAGTTGTTTGCCGATATGTGGTAATGTTCGATAAGACAACAACGTTACTCTTACACTTAAAATTATTTATTCAAAAGAAACATTGTACGCAATGTTTTCAGTGTTCTATACTGCTATAATAATTATTTTAAAGTTTGTACCAAAAACATGAGTGTAAAAATGCTCTGAATTTTCATAAAAATTAGGCATGATTTTTTTTTAACTTCGCGAAGTGAAATTCGGATGAAGGTGACGTACGTGCTTCGTGTTCGCCCGTCTCTGCTCTAGCATTAGGGTCAGCGTGACTGAACCGATTTTCACGAAACATTATATTGACATCACTTATTTATCAACCCTTAGTCCAAAGTATCCTATGATATGGGGCAGAAACTTAAAAAAAAATGTACAACAGACACACAACTACTTGCAGATGAGATGGATTTTTTAAAGAAGATTTGCAAGGAAATAAAAAAAAGAGAAGTTTCGAAATGTTACTATTAGAGGATGTGTAGATATGGGGAAGACTATATTAGAAGTAATTGAAGAAGAAGGTTAACGATGGTTTGGACACGTAAAGGCAATGCCAAGTAACAGACTGCCACGGAGAATCCTAGGATGGGAACTAGAGGAAACAAGAAGTAAGGGAAGACTCAAAGAAAGTGGGACGGATGGATGAAGTACGACGGAGTAGTGTGAGTATTCATGGACGAACAGAAGAGTATACTGGAGATAGGGTCACGTGGGGAAACTAAGTTTTGCGTGAAGGAAAGTCTCGGTCCAATGGACAATGACTGAATGAATAAATTTTATTCAGTGACAGGATAAACCCTCAAGGTAGCGTCATACTGGAACAACAATCTGATGCTAGATAGTTGTACAGGCAGGTTCCTTTTTACGCGATTTCGTTTTAACGCTGCCTGAAAATTTACATCACTTTTCAAATTGACGCGATTATGTTCGATTTAACACCACTTGGCACAGACGAAATATTGCCGCATTTGTCTTGCGCTGGAGAACAGCAGAAAATGACGTCACTGTACGTCATCGTTTTGGTGTAAGGGTTGATTATGTTGGTGATATAAGGACGCGACTCGTGTAATTCTACGTTCATCGTCATGAGTGAGAAACGTAAATCTACATCACCTAGTGCAATGCAAGTGAAAAATCGGCGACAGACAACTAGTATTGAAAAGAAATGAGACGTAATAAGCCGACTTGAAAAAGATGAATAAATTGTTGACATATGCCGTAATGTTAGAAACGCTCATATTAGCTTACCCACAGTTCTTGATAAGGCTGATAGAATTACAGAAAGTGCTAAGTCAGGAACTAAGTTGTTTTTGTAGCAAGACTACCACAGTCCTATCGGTATGAACCGTACCAAAAACTGTGGATCTGAGCCTCTTACATTTTATTGTATTAAAAATAAATAGTATGGAAATGTATGTATACTTTATGTACAGTAAATATATACTCTACAGGTCTGTATGTCCACTAGTCATACTTTATATAGGATGAGGTTGTCAATCCCCCTACCCACAGGAAATACGCTGTTTTAAATGGAAATTTTGTGATACGTTTGCACGATTTAGATTTGCGCGACGTTTTTCAGGAACGTATCCATGGCGTAAAACGAGATCTGCCTGTAATTCCATTAATTTTACAAAACCTTGCAAAATTAAAATATGCGTAAAAAGAGCTTAGAGATAAAAGAACTTGATTTCGCTGCTTTAAATATATTATTATTATTATTATTATTATTATTGTTATCATCATCATCATTATCATTATTTATCACCTCTAAGCAAGGTACTTACAATTATATACTTGAAACAAACATTGTTTCTTGGGCACATATTGTTACAGCTATTCAGTAGTTTCAGTTTGTGGTGCCTATAATGTTATTTCCCATGTTTTATGTTTTGTACTTTTACACTAGTACTTTCCGCACTATGTGTGCAGTGCGCAGTGCAGCTGTTTTCTGTTATTCCTTGATCTGGTGTTTTCCCGATATGTTGCTTTGGTGTTTTCTGAATTAGTATGAGTGGTTCCAGTTTCCCCTGTTATTAGTGATACCATTATTTACCCTCCACATACGATGTATTTGTGCGTACACTTGTTAACAGTGTAGTTCGTACGAAATTATTTTTTGTAGTCACTATGAATGACATGAACGAAACATGTTACGAAAAATGAAGTAATGTCTATAGGACCTACAATCGCAACATGTTCGCCCCTCGGTGGACGGGAAGGGAATGAGTTTTCGGTGGTGACTTAGAAAAAGCATTTGCATTTTATCGAATAAAGCATGAAAACTGTCACATGCGCATTTGCTCTTTCATGAACATGTATTTATTTTTGAATTACCCAGTATGTTTGCGCAAAGCATGTTAACCGTCGTTTCGTACTAGTTGGCAGTCGGAGATATGACATCATGTGTCTACGTGACGTAGGTCATGACGTTTGGATGCTTGTTTTTCCTCGCACAGCAGCAGCAGCAGCAGCCGCAGCAGCACAGGCGTGCAGAGACAGACATGGCGGATAGGAGAAGTTGGGATGTGAGCCAGTTAAGAAAGTATGACATTCAGTTAGATGAAATACCAAGACTGAATGTAAGAGATCCAAAGGTTGATGAATTTATTGCAGAGAATGTAAGTACGCTTCGGACATATACTAATTACGTAATGTAATATTGAACTGCAATGTTTACAACGTACCGACTCCTGATACTACAGGAAAACATGGATGTTAGCTTATTTGCACTGGGTGGTTACGTTGTCACCATATGAATTAGATTGTTGAAATCTGTATTAACGGAAAATGTAATCTCAAAAGAATATATTGCGTAGAGTTAAATGCGTGAACTTTCGTTAATAACATCGTCAGATCGCCAGATGGAAATGCTATGATTTTGTAGACTAGTTGGCATAAATGATCACTTTTTGCATGTTTTTCTTGAATATTATAGAAACCTGTGGTCATAACAGATACAAAACTTGTGGCACCGACGGAGAGGTGGGACCTGGATTATTTGGAACAGAATATTGGAAATGGAGACTTCTCAGTTTTCCTTTCACGGAATCATAAGTTCAAATATTATGATGACAAGAAAATTCCACCAGCATCAGGGGATTCGAGACTGGATTTCACACCACCAACAAGAAGGGTTGATATGAGGTTCCCAGATTTTGCAAGCAGGGTTCGGCAGTGGAGGAGAGGAGATGAGAGGCAAGTGACATGTAGCATATGTACATATGCCCTCAAGGCTCTACGTTCTGCATTGTTAATACTACAAACAGGTCTTATTTTACACTAGCGTTATTTTCCAGAAAATGTTACACAAATTGAAGTCATGGAAATCAAACACAAAATTCCCATTTAAAATAGTGTATTTCCTGGAGGTTAAGGGATTGACAGCCTCATCCTATGTAGTGTGTGACCATACAGCTAGTGGACACATGGACCTCTAGAGTATATATGTGCTGCATATACAGTGTGTATATATATATATATATATATATATACACACACACACACACACACACACACACACACACACACACATATTTC
>Ga0268261_10004329_pt1 | contig 10627 bp, 16 predicted proteins | sample TergutNc150P1_FD_190353 | JGI IMG/M metagenome (GOLD analysis project Ga0268261, IMG submission 190353) | Nasutitermes corniger P1 segment gut microbial community from laboratory colony in Florida, USA - Nc150 P1 (SPAdes) (version 2) | ecosystem: Host-associated > Arthropoda: Insects >...
TCCACATTGTTATCAGTTTTTGAAGTTGAAGGTCTTCCAGAGCGGGGTTCATCTTTGATGGATTCACGGCCCTCTGAAAATGCCTTATACCACTTGAACACTTGTGATCTCGACAAAGCATGCTCCCTATAGGCCTGTTTCAGTTTATTGAAAGTTTCAATGCCGGTTTCCCCAAGTTTGACACAAAACTTGATTGCACATCGTTTGCTCGAAATTGCGCTCTTCCATTTCCATGACACACACACACAAACTGCTTCACAAGAACCTGCACTAAAATTAGCGTGTTGACGCTAGCGAGTTGAAACTCATACTAGAAGTCTATGAGACTCTTATCTAACCTTCATGTGAAGAGCAAGCCCGCAGTATTGCCAGATCGTGCGATACGCAGGCAGTCTCATTACTTTATTTACAGACATCGTATATTTTTTTGTATTTTTTTTCTTTTGCTATCCAAACAAATCCAAACATGCATATACTGTAGACCCTACTAATTTCGTAACAGAGACCGTATAGCGCCTTGGGAAGCTGTCTGTTTGGGAAGGTGAAGTTGCAGTCACCGCAGAAGTTGTGGAGTGCCGTGCGCTATTGTGTTGTTCTGCCGTCTACAGCAGTAGATCAGCCATTCAACGCCACACACATCACTACTACCTTGGTTACGCGCGGTCTGTTATGCTGTGTATATGCACAATAATTGTTCAACTCATTTTGCAGTCTAACACTGAACTGCACAAACTGATTTATGTATACAGAAACACATCCAGAAGGTCGTTTCCCTTTACTCGAGAACACAAGGGGTTCAAGACAAGCAAAGACTGCTATTCAAAAGAATGCTAAGCCAAGACACTATAATTTACATCAGTATCTATACTGCGATAGATATTACACTGGCGAGTACAGGCTGCTGGAAATTTTCCACTTATTTTGCCATATTTCATCTTTGTAATCGGCAGTTCGGGTTCGAACCCTGAACATGTCAGTAATGAGATTATATTCGGCTTAAAAATTGGGGTACATGAGTACAATATCAGGCCTTGGACATTAGGGGAGAGAAAGTAGTTTAGGAAGGGCGGTGGTGACATATCGCTTTATAACGGTAAGCGCATGTCGCCGTGTGTCTGTGTGAGATCCCATACTTGACCGTTCTTGCTGTAATAATTCATCAATGGGAAGGTTACGCAGTATCCCACCCCAAGATATTCGTTTATTGCAGGCCTGGGGTCTCCGAACATAATTAGAGCGTTCCGCCACACCGTTTGATTGAACCAGCTCGGTGTGAAGTTTTAAGAAATTAAATTCGGCCCACTGGATGTGGCGGAATTTACGTTTATGGCCTGAATGTTTCGGCCACAGAAGGGATGATTTCTTTGTAAAGCATGTCGAGGACGCCAGCTCGAATGCAGAGCACTCTTTTTTTGAGGGGGGTGGGGGGAGGGTGCGCCGAAGTCAGGTGGACGCGAAGCTCCATCGCTTTTGCAAACTTTCGGTTTCTCACAACAAAATTTATAACTCGAAACTGATACGTGTTATGCAAAAATGTAGTGCAGAGTGTATAAGTAAATTCCGTAGGCGCACTTGAAGATTGTGAATTTCAAAATTTTTTATTGAAACTTTACGTGTGAAATTAACACGTAAATTACATCAGTACAGTACAGAGGTGACGGCTTGCAAGTGCTGTGCTTAATTGCAAATTGGTGGCAAAGTGTAATCAGTTCTTGACACCAGTCCATTAACAAGCAGTACATCACCAAAGACAATTGTAACTCTTTTCTTTGGGCGCACTTTTGAAGTGATCGCAGGCGCCAGGATACCCACGCGTTAGTTACCATTTAAGATAAGATCTTGTCTCGCCGAGTCCGAACTAGCCCACACAACCGAGATAACAGCAACGTCTTGTTTATTATATTACAGTTTTGTATTATAATACGACACACTGGATTATATCTAAAGTATCATAACACAAACAATATATTAATTTATTGTCGCTTATAAATCCGTTTGCGGAATAATAGTTATTACAATTATTTTATTACAACTGCACATCTACTGTTTGTAAGGATAAGCATCTTCCTTTCGCTGCCAAGAAGTGTTGTTCGCGTATGAATTTGGTTCGGTTGTTTTTAACCTGAATATACAATTTTTCCAGGGTATTCATGTATACATCTTTATTGACGTGTTGTAAACGGGTCATCGTATCTTGGATTGGCCCTGAACAACCTGTTGGAGAATGCAACCCTTTATTCGACTTTGTCTGTGACCTTCAAATGAAACACGCCACCACATGACGTAATATACAGTTCCTTCAAATTCACCCACGCCTCAGTACCGCGTTGGCCACCAAAACTAAACGTGACATCCTCCTGATATGGTCTGCACAAACACCCATCGTATTACGTACACATAACTAATCAAATACTTATAATTATACTTATTACTTATTATTGTTTTGTATTAATTCCAGAACTATTGTAAATACCTACGAACCTACAATTTCTGCAACTCATAGACCTGTTCTGCACTACGCTGTGCCGTATCCCGTTTGTTGCTTTGTGCTTGGTTTAGATTATTGAAATTTTTAAAAACAGAGTTCTTGGTATTTGATCTGTTACAACCGTTAAAATCTTGCCTTTAAGATCAGTAAACCCCTAAAATTACAGGTGTTTATTAAGCGGAAACCGCCATGTCTTAATCTGTCTTCTGCATTAGATTGAACAAAATAATGAAGTTCCGAAATGTGAAACTGTGTTGGGATTTGGAGAAGTTACATGCTAAACGACAGAAAGTGCAAGATACGTGTAGAACAGTGATCCTGAACCTTTACCTCTGCCAGAACCTCTTGGATTTTCAAAATGTGCTCTCGCACATGCTGAAAAACCAGTTCTATTTTTATTTAAATTTGTGTTGTAGCCTAATTTGGGTAGGCCTGAGCGATTAAGAATGAAAATTTACTGTATCCGTCCATCGTTTTATTAAAATACTTAAGTTCCAGTTTAGGATGTTAGAAGAAAAAAGTTAATTAATTGAATAACATAGTATTATAATTGGATTTAATTAATTAGTTTACACAACATTATAATCACAGACTCAAAACACGGAACAACTTCTCAATTTTACTACAGTTATAAAAAAACTTCTTTTAATGACATTTCTTGCTTATTGTCAGTTAACTTCATTATACATTTTTTTAGAAGCCGCATGAATACCATCAGTCACATTTAAGCAGTTTGTGGCGTTTGTTTTTATGAGAAGTGATGAAACGCCCACCTTACATAGGCAGATGCAGGCAAATGGCATAAGAATTTGAAGTGTTGCCTTCGCCAGACGTGGAAATGTTTTCCGCTTAGTACACCAGAACTGTTCTAACGTCACGTTTTGAAATTGCATGTGAGTGTGAAAGCTTACTTTAATTTCAGTTATGTCACCTTTTATTAACCTACTGTCATCTAAGATATACAGTCGAGGCCAAAAGAAACGGACCCAAAACCAGTTCTGATTTGCGTCGATGCTTGCGTCCGCAGTAAGATCCTCTGCGAAAGAGTCTTTCAGAATTGTTGCAAATAATTTATTATAGCAGGTGGAGTTGTGATTCCCTCGTATCCCAAAACAGTTTCTTCAAGCATGGTAAAGTTTGCAGAATTACTCTTTTCCACTAGTTTTACCAGAACTGAGAGTTTTCTCATAAAAGCTGGCAGTTTTGCCCTCTGTTTTTAATGTTCATGTAGTATCCTTGCAAAGATGTGTTCAGCACATTGAGTTGGTAAATATATGTCCACTAAATATGCCATTCGAAGATTTGAATCTCTATTTGCTAAATCATCAACTAAGTTACTCCCTTCGTTTTTCAAAAGCGAATTATTTCTTCGCGCAGTCCGTATGATCTGCTGAGCATTCGACCAACAGAAAGCCATCTCACTTCTTTGTGGAAAAAAGGACGGCGTGAAGAGAACCAGTTTCTTCGCAGAAAGCGCGAAAGAGGCGATGGTTGATCGCCCGTCTTAAGACTTGAATTACTCTTTTCACCGCATTAGACATAGCATTTTTTCAAATTCTCTGGCAAAAGTTTTGTCTTAATTGCGTGTCGATGTAGCATGCAGTAGTAAATTATAACGTCTTGGACTTCCCTTTTCGCTTACGAAACTAAATCTAAGTTTTTGCGTAACTTAGCAGGGGCACCATCAGTACAAACTTATCGTAGAACATCCATCGAAAACTCAGTTTTAGAAAAAAAGGCATTTGACGCGATTAAACACACGAATTCCATTCTTGGTAAATTCCAGTGGTTCACAAAACAAGAGTTCTTCGATGGTAGCTGTCACTTGCGAAACGCACAAACACTAGCAGCTGCCTGCAGAAACTGACATCAGTAGACTCGTTTAGTTGGATAGGCACTTCCAGAGGGCGGGCTTGGATGTGTTCTATCGCGTGATTAAAAATGTTCTCACTCGTCGTTAATTTTCGAACGGTTTGCATAATTCGACGGGGAATTTGTTGGATTTTCTTGAGTGCTTCTGAACCTAGTACATTTTTGCCTAAATCAGATGCGCATGGTCTTATTAATTACTCAGCTTGTATGAGGCTTTTTTTGCCAATAGATACGCCACTTGATAAGATGCCTGTAACTAGGGGTTCTGTGGTGACGCATGCTTAGAAGTCGTTTTATTGCCGCTAGCATAAAATTGTTTTCTTCTAATTTTCAAAGTGCTAAAACTGTGTCCTGCGACTTCACCACCACGCTGTTTGTTGAAGTGTTCTAAAAGCTTCCGCTGTTTAAAATGGGAATTCGAAAATACGTTGCAGCACAGTTGCACCGTTGTCGCAGGGCACTGCCATTGTCTGTGACACAGGTGAAACCATAACGAACTTAATCGTCATTCCAAAAGCCTTTTTTAGTCATCGGAAGGTTACTGAAAAATAGAAATATTTCTCGTTTCGTAGTGATTGATTTTTACCAAACTTCGATTTCCACTGCAGCTCGACGGAATACATTATTATGCTGTAACCTGCCTCAATACCAATATAATAATAATAATAATAATAATAATCTACAATCCCTTTCTGAGACATTTTGGTTAAGTGAAACAGGACAAGCACGTTTAAACTGAACTATCCTGTTAACAACAGTAGCACTAGCAAAGCGAGAAGGTATAGAACGCCACGTGATATCAACTGTAATTCGCATGACACCAGTCGCAAAACCCATGAACATTGGCAGCAGCCAATGTAGTAACACGGAATTCCTCTGTAAGCCCCTTTGACATGTCTCAGTCGGATTAAAAACCATCCAAATATTCCTGACGCGAAAGCTAAAAAGGTATAAAACTAACAGTGGAATTGAAGGCTGTAATGTAATAAATGAGAGTTTTTAAAAATATTCTTTTCCAGTTAAATATATTTTTGAAGACCTTTAGAACAAGGCCCCGCACCCCTAGGAAAGAATTGCCTTGCTCTCCCGGGGGTGCCTGAACCCCAAGTTTCGAACCACTTTTCCAGAAGAAAAACTCGGTGGTATGTAATATGAAATATGCTAAGTGCAGTGGAACAGTATCAAGAAATGTGTTTTAGATACTCCAAGTGATGTGGTTGAGAAAGTCCAGAGGAGAGCAAGATAGCCATGGATTACAAAAGAAATGATGAGTGAAATGGATGAACGAAGGTAGTTGGAGGATGTCAGCAACGCAGGAGGAGGAAGGAAGAAATTGAGAGGATTGGAATTGAAAAGAGCCAGACACAAGGCCAGGAAATACTACATCATGGGAGCATATGTGACGAGACGATGGAATTTCAAAGAACAGGACGTTATGATTTAATGTACATGAAGACGAGGGAACTAGGCTGCAAAGGGAGTCATGGGATTGAAAGCATTGGCATTGAAGACCCTATAGGGAATATAGTAGTAGATCAGAGACAGCTACTGAAAATTTGGGAGAATTGTGTTGCAGAGGTGTACTGTCGTCTTAGTCGACCAGAAAACTTAGAAGTCGAACCTGAATAGGAAGAAGATGCGGAAGAGAAATGGCCGTACATCTTGCATAGTGAAGTGGAAAAAGCTATCATTGAAATAAGGAATATGAATTCTGCTGGAGATGATGATGTAACTAAACTTTTTAGACATGCGTTCACCGAGTGCCTTTGTAACACAACTGCAGATTACCGCCCATAATACTTCTTGTGCTTGGCACAGCAAGCTCTGGTACCGCGGTTATAATTGTAAATACGTCTTCCATCTACTGTCAGAAATGTAAATGACCCTTAATGCAGGTAAAGCCGTGAGGGAGGAAATAGATGTATTTCGCACGGAGTTACCTCATCTTACCATAGCTGGGTATGTACTCAAATTGCTGGGGCAAGATGGTCTCAGAATAGGGACGCAGCTGATCCACAACGTAAATAAACATGAACAGTAGCCCAAGGATTTCATTAAGTTGTGAAGTTGGCCTTAAAGAAGAAATCAGAAGCTACAAAATGCAGCAACCGTCGTACAGTCGGCCTCATTGCACTTGCAGCAAAGTTAGTAGCGAGGATGCTTAGAAGAAGGATCGAAAAGAAAATTGAGGACGTACTTGGAGAACATCAGTTTGGATTTAGAAGAGGAAGAGGAACTAGACATACAGCTGTGATGAAAAGAATATCAGAACAAGCTTTGGACATAGATGAAGAAGTGTGTCGTTATTTCATAGAGCACCAGCAGACATTTGACCCTGTATACTGGACCACATTAATGCATATTCTACGGGAAACTGGTATCGACTTGCGCGAAAGAAGGTTGATCGGCAAATTGTACATGAATCAGTGTATTACAGTACTACTGATGGGAAGAGGTGTTAAACATGGATGCTGTTAGTCGCTGAGTTTATTGAATCTATACAGCGAGCACCTTAACAAGAAAGCTGTTGAAGGGTTTGGGGACATAAAAGTGGGAGGACAAGTAATTAGCTTTGCGAAATATGAAGATGGACTTGTGGCACTGGCTGAGGAAGAGACGGCAGTACAGGGCATGATTGATACACTAAATGAATTGGAAAATGCTAATGGAAACGAGTGTAGAAAGAACTAAGGCAATGATAGTAACAAGGCAACTCTCCGCAGATCATCCTAAACAACAGGGAAGTGTTGAATGTGTCAACTGTTTGGGTAGCTTGATAACAAATGAAAGTTGTACAAGTCAAGGAAAATGAAGGATTGGCTTAGCAGAAGCGGCATGCAGGAAGAAGAAGAAGAAGAAGAAGAAGAAGAGGAGGAGGAGGAGGAGGAGGGGGAGGAGGAGGGACCTTTTAACGTATGGACTGGCTGGCTGACTCCCTGGAACAGAATCCTTCCTGAAAAGTCAACAGGTTCTCACGTGCTTTAGGAAGTTTTATAGGTTTCAGTCAATACACAGCCAATTTTTATATATGTATATATTTGTTGTATGTCACGTGGACGACATGTTTCGGCCTCTCTTATTTTAGGCCATCCTCAGGTCCATCGATCACTCTGCTCTTTGCAATGCCAGGTGTGATATGGCTATTTATTTAACTACAATACACTTTAATATAATAATGTTTAAGTATTAATAATTTTAACATTTCCATAACAGTATAGACTCATAACACTGTTTTTGGGGAGACCCTATTACATTAGTGTATGTTTTGTTGCTTAAAACTATCTTTGTAGATCTATGTGCCCTGTGTAGGGTCACTTTTCGTTGTCATATAAATTAAAGTAAATAAAGTAACCTGTAAGCTTTTAAACGAGATCTCGTTATCGTTACTTGACACAATCTGAATATTGCTATATATACATGTTTACAATTATGTTTAAAAGCTGTTTAAAATTCTAGCTGGGATTTCCCGTTTTGTGGTGGTCCTCTGGGGATGCGTGATTATCAGTTGGGTTTATTCTTCACACGGTACTCTTGTGGTAAATTTTGGGTTCCTGTGGCGTTCCAGGTTGTACGTTGTCAGTTTTTCGGTCTCTATCTGAGGTGGACTTTGTGCGGTGTGTCCATATGCGGTTCTGCGTTGTATTTCGTGCGAACTATTTCTGCTTTCGTTTCTCGTACTCGCCTTAGTTCGTGGAGTGGATGTGCCCTGGAGGGAATGGGTAATGTGGTATTAGTGTTTTTGCTTTGGGTCTGTTGTTTTCCTACTTTGTGCGTATATAATGGTACTGGTACTTACTTGTTTTTGTAGTCCCCTGTCTTTTGATGTGGCGTTGCGTAATTTTCCTTTTTGTCTGTGTGGTAGCGGTGTGTTCGTTGTCACTGGTGGCTGTGTGATTACTGCGGTGTTATGATTGTGGCTTCGTGGGTGCCTTATCGATCGTTCTCTGGTGGGGTGAACGTATAGAGTGGCCATGTTTGGTCTATGGTGAACGTATAAAGTGGCCATGTTTGGTCTATGTAGGGTGGCGGTATTTATGCCGTTTTTTGGTGGGGGTGTTCGTGTGCGTTTTGTGTTTGCGTGTGTCCATGTTTTGTATAATCGGGTGTACATTTGGGATGTAGTGATGTGGATGTGTAAGGGCGATTACGTTAGATGTGTTATGATGGTGTCAAAAATTTTATTAGTTGGTGTTACTGTGTGATCGTCATTCAAATGGTTGCCCATATGTGCCTCCTTGTATATGTGGAATCTTTCGATCGTATGTAAGTGCCTGCCTTTCTTTTGAAGGTGTATGATTTGCATGGTGTTGTTTGTGTCCAAATGAATGTTTGTGTTCAGTTAGATGTAGGGCGAATTTTGATTGTTGTGGGTTGTGGTGAAAGGCTCTTTTATGTTCGTTAAACCTGGTACGGAAGTCTCTGCCTGTTTGCCCTGTGTACGTTTTCCCACAATCCGGGCATGTTAATTTATATACGCCGGATTGTTTGTATTTGTCGTGCTCGGGTGGGGTTTAGGATAAATGTTTCCATATGCTATTGTTGGTGCGGAAGGCGACTCTTATGTTTGTGTGTTTGAACAGTTTTGTAATGAAGGTTGTTTCCTTGCCAGTATATGTGAATGTGCACCAGTATTTGTTACTGGTAGTGGAGTGTTGTGTCTGTGGCGTATGGCTGGTCAGGGGTGTGCGATTCTGTGATATCGTCCGTGTTTGCGTTATGTGTTTCTTTCTAGAGGGTTGGGTCTGTAAGTGGAATGCATTGTTATACAGTATGTTCTGTATGATATTTTCTTCCTCTCGAAACTCTTTTGTCAGTAGGTTATATGTATTCAGACGGTTTTGTAAAAATCCGACTGCAGCATATTTGTGTTGTGTCGGGTGGTTGGAGTTAAACGGGATGATGGTATCTGTATATGTAGGTTTCCTGTAGATTGCTATCTTGACTTTAGTTTGTTGTCGATGTATGGTTATGTCTAAGTAGTTTATTTGGTTGTTGTGCTCGGTTTCTATAGTGAATTGTAACTTAGGGTGTAGTGAATCGAAATCTGATAGTAGTGATGTGATGTCTGTTTGCTGTGTATCATATACTATGAGAATATCGTCTACGTATCTGAAGTAATTAGTTAGATTAAGTTTTTTGGCTATGGATGGAAGATGCTTTTGTTCAATGTTCTGTAGAAAGATTTCAGAAGTGATACTGGAGGATGGCGCTCCCATTGCTAAACCATCCTTCTGTATGATGATTTGGTCGTTGTTTTTTAAGTAGTTTTGTTGTGTGACTATCTCGTACCAGTTTATTAACTCGGTTATGGTGTGCTGGTCTATCATGTCACGTGTTAAGCTATTGTATAGTATGTATTTTGTTTCTTCAGTCGGGATGTTCGAGTACATGTTTGTAATGTCCAATGATGCGAATGCAGATGTGGGTGTTAGTGGGGTTTGTTTCAGTTCTTGAATCAGCTGTGAGGTGTGTTTGATATTGTATGCGTATGGGAGGGATGCCAGTTGTATTTTTTCCGTTAGTAGTTTGGCTAGTTTATATGCTGGTGCGTGTTGCCATTTGACTATTGGACATATGGGCTGGTCTGTCTTGTGCAATTTTATAAGGCCCCTTATTGTTGCCTCTGTTGGATTTAAGTTTACGTATTTCCATCTATGTTCTGGTTTTATAAGCTGTGTACTGTTGTTTATTGTTTTCCTGATTTGATTCTGGTATGTTTTAGTCGGGTTTGTCTTTGCGATTTGGAAACTGTTATTTGTTATGAAGTTGTGGATTTTCAGTTGATATTGTTGTATGGGTAGTATAACTACGGAATTTCCTTTGTCTGCGGAAGTTACCATAGCTTTGTTGTTTTGTATTTTGGTGATGATCTGTTTTATGGTGTTATATTCAGAACGCGCTGATCTGTTTGCGTTTCTGTCTTGTTGTTTTAGTTGTTCAAGGTTTTCTGCTATTTTGTTTCTAAAATATTCCCGTTCCGTGTGTGGGAGGGAATTTATGGCCGTTTCTGCCTCTGACGCTAGGGTAGTTAACCAGTAAAAAGAAGAACTGGTTAACTACCCTAGCGTTAGAGGCAGAAACGGCCATATATATATATATATATATATATATATATATATATATATACACATACATGGAGCACCTATTCTTGATGTTTCTAGATCACGCACAACGACGCAGCACATTCGGTAGGACTCCTCTGGACGAGTGATCAGTTCGTCGCAGAGACCTCTACCTGACAACACACGACACTCACAACAGACACTC
>Ga0268261_10004330_pt1 | contig 10626 bp, 12 predicted proteins | sample TergutNc150P1_FD_190353 | JGI IMG/M metagenome (GOLD analysis project Ga0268261, IMG submission 190353) | Nasutitermes corniger P1 segment gut microbial community from laboratory colony in Florida, USA - Nc150 P1 (SPAdes) (version 2) | ecosystem: Host-associated > Arthropoda: Insects >...
TACAGACGGTCGACCGATGACAAAAATGAGATAAAAGATTGGGAGTTGGGATTATTTACCTTATAAACTCCTAGTTTGGCATACCTAAGATTTTTGTATGGAGGAGCTAAGATTTACGACTCATCAGAACGATAAATTGACCAGTAAAGCAAGAACCACGACTGCGACCAGGACTGCCCCATAAAGAATGCTACTGGCAAACATTTCTTTCATTTCAAGCACAGACATAACCGGACCAATATTTCCACTTAAATCATCCATCATCCAATCATCATCGAAAATGTCTTGATTGGCACTAGTTAAAAAAGCTGATAAATTCCGCGGGTCATCGAGCAAGAAGGCAGTTCGTGTTCCATCTCCTTGTTCCCAAAAACCTGGTATCAATTCATTTCCTTGAGCGTTAATAAAACTTCTCGCTTCTTCCACAATGGTTGAGGGCATAAAAATACTGTTCAGCAACCCTTGAGTCGCAAATATATTTTGCCATAAATAGTCTATGTCCATAAACTGCAGTACTTCAAAAATCCCAATAACCGTTACTTCGAGAGGTTGGTTGACTAAGACAGATTCCAAAATTCCGTCAAAAGCAAAAATTCGTTCCCCACCGCCATCAAGATGCATGTGGATATAGTTATCATACAATAGATTATTCACGGTAAAAGCAGAACCGACTTCCAACCCATTGGTTCTAGCAAAACCTTCAGAAACCAAAACGACGGGTATGCCTTGCTTCAATTCTGTTTCTTCAAAATTCCGTCCCGAAACTATACGAATCAGTTCCGTTTCCAATGCCAAATTCCCCGTCGATACGCCAGTGGCTTGAAAACGGTCTAAATGCCCGTCCTCTATCCGATGTGAAATGCCCCACCAATCGGTAATATCTTGCGGACGAACATTCCAGCTTTCATCAGGTTGGCTATTGATATATCGCTGAAGCTCTGTGCTGTAAAACATATGCCCTATTTCATAGACATAGCTTTTCACATGGGGTAAGCCTCCAATTTCCCTGATGGTTTCCAACGTCAAAGCTGTGTTCCCACCGCCCAGGGTAGGGCGAATGGAGGCAATGGCAGGGACTTGGGAGATAAGGCTGTCTTTCGTATGGTGTACCGTTTGATAAATAGAAAATGCCCCCGAACCGATGACTCCCAATATGAAAATAAGGGTAAATATCAATGCTGTTTTTTTGCAGTTTCGCAGAAGGTAATACACGGCTCTCTTTGCCATAGTCATTTAAATTCCCTCCTAGTTGAATTTAAAATGAGATAGGGAAATCCCTATCTCATATAACAAGATTTCATCTTTGGCTATGATTAAATTATAAAGGAAATCATTTTCTTTTGGAATGAGCATTTTACGCAACTTGTTTTCTTGTGGTTACTCCCGTTCCGTGCAAGATGAAATTATAATCTAGAAGTTGGCTCGCAATTTATCTATGTGTAAACCTAATCGAGGATAATTTTCAACGTTCAAGTGTCATCTGGGTACAGTCAGGATTTTTAAGAGCAAATCACTTGCAGTTATTTGACAAAATGTGCTAAATTTAAATTAAAATAGTCTTTGAAGGGGGATAGTATGATTCATACAGAAGAAGCGATAGCTGAAATTTATACCCGTTTTACCGAATGCAATTTATTTCATAAATACAACGAATATTATGGGATAGACCTTGTACAGTCATTAAAACTTGAAAACCGATTCAAAGGATTTAGTTGGGGATTACTCTATTTGTACATACGTTTACTCAAAAATAACGAAATTACGGATGGGGATTTGAAAACGGCTTATTACTTGGAAATGTTTTGCCTATCATCTAAAATTTTGGATGATATTTTAGATAAGGATACGGAGTGGCTCGAAATCATGGATGATAATGGGCTGACCCTTCTTTTTACGGAATTGCTAATGGAAGCACAAGCCTATTTTTCTACACTTCCAAGTCATTTAAAGGGTTTAGCATATCTCCAAAAATCGCTGAAAGCAGAGTGGTTGGATGTTCATCAAAAAGCGACGGATCCACAGATGTCGGAAGCTTATTATCAAGAAAATATCCTGCCGAAAACAAGTGCCATCGTCCAATTTATTTGCTTGTTGGCAGGGAGTGCTGAGGACTTTCCATGGTTCGAATTTTCCCTCGCATTTCAACTTTCCAATGATTTAAAGGGATTGGAAAATACTAAGCGAAGTGATGTGCCCTATCAGCGTCCCACTCTTCCGTTGATACTTTCCCATCAAAAAGGAAGTGAGTCCGGGCTAAAGGAATACTGCCGTTTTCGTATTGAAGAGGCACGGATGATTGGAAGGGATAAATTGTTCTGCAATTTTCCTAGCCAAAAAGAATTAGTCGAAGCCATTATGGGGCTCTTGCCATGGTAAAAAATAAAAACCTTTCCGTTCTCATTTTACCTAATTTTTTACTTAGTCTTTTACTCCTATCAAACTTTCGGCTATTAGATGATTCCGCTAACTTTAGCCATTTGTTATTTGCATTTTTGTTGTTTATTACGGGAAGCATATATTATTTGCTCCTCCCAAATCTTAAAATCACAAATTTATTTTTATTCTTGATGTATGCCATTCAATGGGTCATACTTCTCTTGTTATCTGAAGGAAGATTTTTCTTTTCCATCGGAAGGATATTAATGGTTGTTATCCCTAACTTGCTTTTTTCTTTCTTTTCCCACTTTTTCCTTTTGAACGTACAAGACGACTATCCTAAGCTTAAAAAGTGGCTCTATATATTGTCCTTTCCCGTAGGGATTAGCCTTCTAACATTCATTCGGTCATTACAGCTTTTTTATTATCTCTTGCTTTTGGCAACTTTGATTTGCTGTATCCATCTTTCCCACAAATATAAAACTAAGCAACGAAGCACGTTAAGGCAATACCAAAAAGTCCTACTGATTACTTTCCTAGCTTCCATCCTTCCGTTTGTCGTGACTTTTACCCTTCTCCGAAACTATATTACACCTTCAAATCTTGCTTATTCTATTCATTTTTTAATACTCCTTCCCGTGATGGTAGGGTATCTCATTTATAAAAAGGAAATGATACAAATTAGTTTTAGTGCGACTTTTCTTTTACTAAGAATCTTTGCATATGCCCTCATCACACTTGTGGGAGTGACTCTTTATATCAATAACCCTAACATAATTTTATCCGATTACATCAACTTTCTAGTATTTATTATTTTGTTTATGACAGTCCGTGAATGGATTAACAATTACGCTAAAAATATTCACTTCAAAAAAATTTTGAAAAATAAGGGTTTGTTCAACAAAGAAAAAGTGGAGTTATTAGCAATTTCCAGCTATGATAATTACCTTTCCAATTTTGGCACGTTTATTGAAACGTTTATACAAAAAATTATCCCGACGGAAGGTTTTTTGCTGGTCTTAAACGAGCATGAGCACTATTCCATTTTAAGAAAGAGTGGCGTATTCCGTAATTATCGGCTAAACCCTAAAGATTTCAAAGCTGTAAAGCGGATAGATAGAACCATTAAGCTCATGAATGATACGTATTTATCCTTCCCCCTTGTTGATCGAAAACTTTCCTTTTATGGTTGGCTTGTAATGGGAGGAAGAAAAGATAAGAAAAACTTCACGAACTTTGAGTTGGAACAGATACACAAATTTAGCCAGTTTACTTGCGAATTATTAGTCGTATCCAAAAACCTTCACGAAAATATGCGAAACCGTCCTCAATTTTCAGTCGCTCCCCAAGAAAATTACCTAAACTTGCAACTTTTTCATGAGTTGGACAAATTACAAAAAAATTTGTCTCACTACCTTCATGATGATATTTTGCAAAATATTTTGGCACTTCGACAAATGTTTAACTTAATGAATCCCAAAGACCCCGCCATTAATGAACTTTCCAAAGAAATTTTTTCCCAAATGGAGGTTTCCTTGCGAAATAAAATGTTTGACCTATATCCCACGACACTTGATGAACTAGGATTTGTCCCTAGCATAACCGCACTCTGCACTAGAATCGAAAAAATGTCGGTCGGGCAGCCTAACTTTAAATTCAATATAATTGCAACACATGACTTTTCTGTTCCTAATTGGTTAAAATTTCCCCTCTTTCGGACGGCAAAGGAGCTTATCAATAATGGGGTCAAACACGCAAATGCACAAAACATTACCATTGAACTTGAAAGAAATAGGAGGCATGTCTATTTGACGATAAAGGATGATGGAATCGGGTTTGATGTAGAAAACTATGTCAAAGTTGCCACTGAAAAAGGAAGTATCGGACTGTTATCCATTCAAAAAGATATTTCCTTGATGGGAGGAAATTTAAGTATTAAGAGTATTATAAATGAAGGGACAAGCATTAAAATTGAAATACCAATCAAAAAAACTGCAAGGGGGTAATGATATGGAACTGATTTTATTGGACGACCACCCGATTTTTGCAAGAAGCTTACAACTCGCATTAAGAACCCATGGTGTTAAAGCGAAGGCGGTCATCAAACTGACAGAATTGTATGAAGCCTTGGAGGTTTCCGTTCCCGATATTCTACTGTTGGATATTAGCATGGGCAAGGACAATGGACTAACCATTGGGGAAGAACTGCTAAATAAATATCCTCATTTAAAAGTTATATTTCTTTCAGGTTACGATTTAGTGGAATACCATAACAAAGCAAAAAAAATGGGGGCAAAAGGGTTTCTTAGCAAAAATATTGATGTAGAAGAGATGTTGGAAAAATTAAGATTAGTGATGATGGGAGAAAGTATTTTTTCTAGCAATCATTCCGATTCTGATATTTTGACAAATCGAGAAAAGGAAATATTAAGATTTATCGCTAAGGGGATTACTCAAAAAGAAGTAGCAAGAGAACTTGGGATTAGCCTTCGTACCGTGAGCAATACCATCGGCATGATTTACGAAAAATTTGATGTTAACAACTCCATCGAAGCTATTCACCGTGGCATGCAATTAGGAATAATTGACCGGCCTATTTAAAAAAACAAGTCTCGGAAATTAATTTCGGGGACTTGTTTTTCATTACCAATATTCTAACCGACGTGGATTGACTAGCACATCAAACGCATATGCCAATTGTTTGAAGGTAGCAGGCGATACGATTTGTTCCAGTTCTTCTAAGTTTAGCTTTCCGTTTTTGACTTCTTGGATTAACTCCCAGATTTTTTCATGGTTCATAGTAAATCCTCCTTATTTCATTTTCTGCTTCTTAAACTGATTATACTGTAAAATACTATTTAATCCTATGGGTATTTTGTGCAATTTTGCAACGAAACTTCGAATTTTGTCAATATTCTATCAGATAAAGCAGTTTTGTCAACCGCCCCACAAGATAAATTAGTATGGCCATCCCAATGACAACGCTCAATCCGACTAACCCTAGAAAAAATTTAAAGTTCAGGGATTTTATCATCTTCATTTCTACACCTCATATTTTTAACTATTATATCATATTATAAAGAAAAACTTAACCGCATTTTTGAAGCGGTTAAGCTAAATACATTACTTAATGTATCAGTCGTACAAATTAATCCATCAGTATGTACCCTGCCATTAATAGCCGGAAATTGTACAGTTTATTATAAAAGATGGCAACTATACAAATGAATATATTTCCTAGTCCTACTTGGATATTAACCCATGATTCTGTTTGAAAAGGAATTGGAACCAAATAGATAATACTCCATATTTCATTTAATCCAGACCCTATGATAACCATAACGATCGTTCCTAAAAAATCTTTTCTCACAAGAGGGATTATCCACGAAAAAAAGATTAAGCTCCAACAAAATCCGGAATATTTTTTTCTTTTCATCAATGTGATAGGGTGAAAAAAGTAATTTTTCTCTGTACTACGCACCAGGAGCAAAGCTCCAGCTACCACTACCAACTCTCGTTATATTTGCAGGTACACCTAACAAACTAGTTCCGACAGTTAAGTTGCCCCTTATCTGAATCGTGATGTTCCTACGATTATTTGAAAATGAGTGCCACCAATCAATTTGGCTCCAGCTCCTAAAGGGCTCCCAGCCAGTAAGAGTAGCGGTAAACGAATAAGGTGCCCTATTGGCAAATTGACGAATTGCAGTCGAGTCATCCAAAGTCCAGCTATACCTCGTAGTAGCAACTAATCCCCCCAGCCAATAAGTACCTGCACTTGTATTAACATTAAATCCAGTTGCTGTCGTCGTCCAGTTAGTAAAAGTGTGAACCCCCAAATGTCGAGGTTGTACTAGCCTCCCCTGTTTTCCTAAAAAATTTTCTTCTTCACTGATTGTAAAAGAATCCCCTAGATTAAATCCATCTTTGGTATCCCAAAGGAATTGTTTAGCCTCTTCTACTGAATTCAGTTGTAAAAAAGTCAATTCTTCCTTTAATTTAGGGTTATTTAATGCCTCCAAATCAATTTCAATTTGAATTCCATTTTCTTCTGCCCATCGTATAACCTCTATAACTTCATCTGGTAACTGATACGCATCGAGAGTATACGTTGCCACTGTTTCTGATGCAGGAGAAGCATTTGCCGCGATGTAAGGTGTCAACGTGCTTACTCCAGCGATAACTCCAACCGCTAGTAAAACCTTTGGTGCGAACACTTTTAATTCTTTTAATAAGTTACCGAACATATAAATTCCTCCCATGGAAAAGCCAATAATATTTTCTTAGATGACATTCTGTTTTGCTATAACTTAATTATACAGACAATAACTACCTAATGATATGAGTATTTTACGCAACATCTAACACCTATTTATAGAGGTGTAACGTGGTAAAATACTTTAAATAAGTAGTAGAACATTAATATGGGTTCTGAGGTTTTTTCAAATATTAATGTTTGTCTCCAAAGTCGGAATATCAGTTATGTGGCAATGTTAAAAGTTAATGTGATAAATTTCAAATCCAGCAGGGGTAGTTATCACAATCGTATAGGAATTTCGAGAAACTTGATACATGCTTACATCCATTACCTCCCAGGACTCAAGATTAAAAGTAGCTAGGACTTGTGAAATAACCTCCCCAGATAAGTTGTATTTACTAAACAAGAGTTCCATCCGATTGAAGGTAATGATATAATTACCATCTACTGAAAGCGTCGTAAATTCACTATCCCCGCTTTGAAGGGGGATTCCTATTGATTCCCTGCTTGCGAGATTTGTAACGATGGCTCCGTTAAGGGGGGGATTCTCTAGCCAGTTGCTTTGATTGATGATAAGGTTTTCACCAATAACCCTATATCTTCCAAGAAAAAAGCCGGCTTCTTGGGTGATTAACTGAAATTCACCAGTTTTTATATTAAAAATTCCATAAAGCCATTGGTTGTCTTCGGAGATAGAACTTCCCGCATCCGCCAGTACTAAAATCCTATTTTCGTCAACAAATTCCTCAATCAGTAGGTTGTAACCCGTATCATTTTGTGCGATAACTTCGACTTCACCAGTCCCAACATTATAGCGAACGATATCTTTGGAAGCTTTCGAAAAAAGTGGGGTACTATAGGCAAATAATTCTCCGTCAATGAACTTAAAAGCGTTCCTGTTCATCTCTTCTTGGAATCCGAGAAATGGGATAAAACCATCAAAGTCAAAATACTCTACCAGTTCTAAATTGTCATTCAATATGAGATGGCGATGATTCCTATCCTCCCACGCAATCATCTCAATTCCCAGATATTCAGCTTGCTCTTCTACGGTTTTATTATCAATCCATTGATCCGTTCGGATTAAATAGAAAAAAACATCTTCCTGTGCTACCCATGCAACAGAATAGCCGTTTTCCAGTTGCCTAACAAACATGACAATCTCATCTTCAGCAAAGGTTTGACTAGCCAAAATTTCTCCCGATTCTAGGTTTAACAAATTAATTTCGGTATCGCCATAGCTAATGGAACGGGTGGGGAAATCACTGGAGTTTTCTGATATATTCCCGCAAGCCCCCAACACAAAAGCAATGGCTAGAAACCCAACCGATTTTATCATTTTCATATGCTTTTCCCCTTTATTGAATTTTTGATTGTACCAATATTTCCTTTGGATTCATATCCAATATATAAGTTACTGGGACGATGGTAGATAAAGTGATAACTCCAAGTGCCACCCAAAAAAACGTTATAATTGTCCTTCCGTCTAAACTAACCGTAAAAAATTCAAGCATTTCTTCAGGTGTTAATTCTTGACCAAAGCCCACCCGCTCGATAAAGGACATGTCCTGCATGATGGGGCGGGAAGCATTTTCCAGCTCCTCTTGAAGCATATTAGTGGTTAAGGCTTCTACTGAAAAATTCGCGACAATAAGCCCCAATGACAGTCCTACTAGGGAAACTGCTACTACCTCTGTGATAATTTGAAGAATCATTTTAGGTTTTCTTTCCCCTAATGCCAAATAAATCCCAAATTCCTGCTTACGTTCCCTAAGGAAAATTAGAATGAGGAGCGATAACACCATTATCATGCCACCACTGCTAATCCATAATATTTGGTTAAATAACCCATTAAGGTTATTGGTCGCTTCAATCATAGGACGAAAGATTCCGGATAAACCTTCATCCAACCGATAATGAGAAGGTAAAATGCGGTCTGCTGATTCCATGAACGGTTCGATGCTATCAAGATCTTCAAGTACCCAAAGCGGAACAATTGTATGCGACCTCCATCGAAACGCTTCTGCTACTTCTTGCTCGGTACCAAACACTTGGGTGCGTCGCTCCATTCCACTTGCCAAATCACTTTGCATTTGATGTATCCGCCAATTTGGGGTAATAAACATATTTACCAACTGCTGGTGTTCTTGTATCGCAGGGTCGTTAGGACGCAATACCCTCGTGATTTCAAATATTCCCACAATTTGAAATGAATAAGCAACACTCTCATGATTAAAGTACGGATGGCTCCAGATTTCCTCGTCATTTAAACCTGTAAAACCACCTTCTGGCACTACCGCCCCTTCGGGAAGTTGAAATACCGGAACAAATGACTGCAACTCAATAATGGAATTAACGGACAATCCATTTCTTTCAGCAAATTCCCTCGAAACCAAAAGCGGGGCAATTAAAGAAATCCCATCAGGTGCTACTTCGTCGGCTGTGAATAACCTCCCTTCCGATAATTCATACATTCCACTTTCAACATAAATAATTTCTGGGCGGGAGACACCTAGCACTTCAAATCGGTGAAAGTCTGATCCCTCCCAAAAACTATTGTCTAAATATTCCAACCAATACGGATGATGGTCATAACTTCTAACCCCGTCCCACATGGTATAATCAAAGCGACTGACATATGGCAAATTCCCAATTTCATGCACCAATTCCCTCGTTAAACGTTCCTCTTCCAATTCATCGCTTTCCAAAACCGTACTCATAACAATAGGTAGAGAGCGTTGTAATTGTTGCGTAGTCATGCCAAATGCTTGAATGACAAGGAGCGAACTTGCAACTAAGAATCCCAATATGGCGACTGCGACCATTAAGGAAGTAGAACGACCCTTGAAACGGCTGATGTTTATGAAAATACGTCTATTTAATTTCATTATCTTTCCCTCCGTTAAAAAAATAGCCCCTGCCTGAGCCAGGGACTAATTTACTGCGTTTAAAAACCTAAACGTGATGTTGTAAGATTTACTGGTGCAGTGCTCTGTGGGGTGTGAATTGTAATTCCATTTGATGGTCCCCATGCAGAAGTATTAAGGATATGCAACTGTCCCCCTTCGACAAAATAGTGACGCACGCGGAATCGCCCAACATTTGCAGTACGCACTCTTCCCCATGCTCGAGATCCGCTAATATTCCCAGTAACACCGTGCTGAGACTCAATAAGGGAAGCTTCCGCTGAATGATTTGCCACTCCCGCACCCACGCCAAATACAACAGCTACCGCCATTGCTGATAAAACTTTCTGCCATTTCTTCATGCTATTCCTCCTCGTATAGCCAATATTTTTAATTAAGACTTCACTTTTTGCTATAATTAAATTATAAAAGAAATCGCTTTCTAGTGAAATGAGTATTTTACGCAACTTGTTTTTTTTCCATAACTCCAGTTCTTCGATGGCGGGTTTCCCCATGCCTTAACAGAAACGCTCTAAGGGGCAAAGATATTTCTTGGAGCGGGCTCTACCCACGGAAATCAACTTTCATGAAAACGTTCCTTATTATTTACCTTCAGGAAAAATAAGAAAAATTCCCGATTTTTTGCCGCACTTAAAAAGAGCTTCCCTTAAAAAATGGATTATATTCCCTTAAATGGATTTAAATTCCAGACCTCTATCAACGTATCTAGTTCCAACAGGCATCTAAGCATGATATAGGACAATGGTTTTTTGGAATTGGGGACCTCTTTGTAGCGTCCGATAAGATTTAACGAAATTTCTTCGGGCCATGTTGAGGTTTCTTTGTGAATTTCGCTCCCTCAATCGGCAGCTGTCCTCCAAATAGTGGACATCCAGAAAATAATGCATGGCTTCAACCGACCATTCGAGGCGTGCGTGGCGAAGCATTTCGTTTGCGCTCATGACACGGCTTGAAATGAAGTCATGCCATTCTTCTGAAACGGCGTCCCCCTCTGTAACCTTGCGGTGGATGGCACCGATGGAGGAGAGCCCGGGCCACTCACCTTTGACATCCAGCCAATTGACC
>Ga0268261_10004331_pt1 | contig 10625 bp, 10 predicted proteins | sample TergutNc150P1_FD_190353 | JGI IMG/M metagenome (GOLD analysis project Ga0268261, IMG submission 190353) | Nasutitermes corniger P1 segment gut microbial community from laboratory colony in Florida, USA - Nc150 P1 (SPAdes) (version 2) | ecosystem: Host-associated > Arthropoda: Insects >...
CAGACGCGGACTTCTCTGAACCATCTCAAGAATGTTCTCTCATGTGTTTATCGTTCGTACCACCTCCCTTTCAGACTGCACAGAAACACTCGGAAGAGAACCAGTATCACGCAATGTCTGGTGAATTCGCATAAATACACTTCGAGACGGAATCCTTCGATCGGGAAAACGCCTTTGGTATTCTTCAACAGCAGCACGTGCATTGCCATCGCAAAATCCATACACAAAATGCATATCATAATATTCCACGTGTGAAAACACAAAAGGCATTTTAGCAACTCCGCACAACTAACCTACCAACCATTCACAACGCGACCGCAACGTACCCTGAAGGAAGCACATATGCAGCTTACGGCTAGTGTGAGCTGACTTTCCATCATCGGACACCACACTCAAGGACAAACATCGATAAGACTTGTCAGCTGACAGGTACAGTGCGTGGACCCGCCAGAAGACCACACTTTTCTCTGGCCATTATCTCCGTAACTGTTCAACTTTGGACATAGGTGTTTTGGGTTATATCGGTATACTTTGACATAAGGAACACCCTCCCGAAGTCTGGCACATTCCTCCTGGGACATCCTGTATATGACATTAGTAGCCTAAGGTTTAATGATTTAACCCTTATCCTGGTAACGTGGAGAAAATGGTGAGCTCTTAATAATGCCAGCAAATAACAGATGGGATTTAATTCAGCATTTAAAGGGTTAAAGGTTGGTGAAAATTAAATTTTTGTGTAGAATTTATGTTATGAACATTGAATTCATTTTCAGTTTATTTTTGTTGTTAGCCACAAATAAAAGAAGAGTAAATACATGTTGTGAATGAAGAGGTGAAGTTTTTAAAGTCTCTGCATTATTATGGTAAATCCATTTTTCTTGAAAATCCTTCATTTGTTTCCATAATCTACATAAAAATTAGCTTCAGACTCTGTTTATGAATTCAGAATTTCAGTTTCATATTTCATAAGTATGTGTGTAATTCTGTGTGGGCCAGTGAAATCTCAGTCAGTATAGCAACTTGGTACGGGCTGGACGGTCTGGGAATCGAATCCCAGTGGGGACGAGATATTTCACACTCATCCAGACCAGGCGTGGGGCCAACCCAGCCTCCTATACAATGGGTACCGGGTCTTTCCCAGGTGTAAAGGAGCCAGGGCGTGGCGTTGACCACCCACTCCCATCTAGCGCGGGGTTTAAAGAAAGAGTAGAGATATACCTCTACTCCCCCTCTGGGCCTTCGTGGCCTGTTCTAGGGTGAACTTTACCTTTACCTTTACCCGTGTGTAATTCTGGAACATGAAGCATTCCTGTTTGAACAAATGTCACATTGAGGGCAGTCAAAATTAACATTTTCTTGAACTGCTGTCCCTGTTGTTGCTGTAGGGAGCTGCTGACAGAAGTAATACAGCTGCTGCGAAATACCGCCAACTCGCAGGTTGAACAGATAATCCGTGTGATGAAACGCTGGGCCAAGGACAACCGCATAAATATCTAAGACATGACACACACCCCATCTGCACACTGCGCACAGTGTGTGACGTGACTTGCACACTGCAGTTCGTAATTCAGTTATGAATCTCATTAATCCACTTTTACAATGTTTGATTTTATATTTACTGTTATATGATCATAGTATTTATTTATACATACTAATTTATTCAGATTTATGGTGCACATGATAGTGAACATTAATATTACGGTCACCTGTGGTGGGTGCAGTGCAGTGTCATGCACCTGCTTGTCTACTGTCAAGGCAGATCAAGGCTGCAGCATCACGCATCAGAAGACCGCAGTCATATTAGTAATTTATCATTTGCACGTTACTTTGTTATGTCTTGTAGACATAAACGTCAGTTTTGCCTCAGAACTGTGATCTCATACCGTCCATTTTGTATTTTGTAGAAATGTGACAAGTTGTAATTTTATGTTTTAAAGTAAATAAATATTTAAAGACTTCTGGCACTCTGCTGTTGGTGGTTTAGAAAATATGAAACAAGAAGGTAAGCCAAGATGCTGTATTAATATAAATGTGCCATATGTTTTATGATTTGTGTATTTGTTGTTATTTTCATTTTGAAAGAGGAGAGCAGAAAGTGCAAATTCATAATTAGGAAAGATAAATTTTGAAGAACATAATGGAGTAATTAGAGAGAAACTTAGAGGAATCGCCATGGAGCAAATTGGCAAGGGGCAACATTGTGATGAAATTACCTCAGGCAGCTGGACACATCTGTTGGGAACCAGAAGTCTGACGTTTCCCAGATCATGGTCTTTATCATTGATGGATACATAAATGTGGCAGGAGTTAACATTCATCAGAATCGGCAGCTGTTCTGTCAATCAGCGTTGGTGTACAAATTGTCTGCTTTGGCTGTTCCTGTTTAGTCTGCAGTGCATGGTACATGCACCCTGATACATTTCCTTTTGTCATTGCACAGTGTCTGCCTAACCTTACTGTGGTTGTCTGTGAAACAGACGGAGCATTTCATAAGTAGATGGTGAGGAAATGGATCTAAGAGAGACAAGGAGTTTATCAGAGCCCATTATGCTTATTTTCTTATTCAGTAGATTTCTATACCTACAGATCTGTTGCTATTATTACTGTTGTTTTGTTATGTTTTTGTGAAGAATTCGCTGTTAAGGATGCATTCTGCATACATGAAATATATTTGTATACTTGCTGTGGCTCATACCTGTTCTATAGTTTCCTAGTATTTCTTTCATAGCAGGTAATTAATTTAAGACCTTAATGGCATGAAGTTTTAGAGTGCATTGTTCTGGGTTGTGACACCATGTAGTCTGCTAGGCACTGACTTTATCTTTAGGCAAATAATTGTCTTCATGTTCTAGAAGATTACAGTTGCAGTGCAAGATGTTGCTCAAGTTTTAAAAGAGAGTTCTCTTCTGAATTTTTTTTAACATATTCTGTGGATAGTTGTCCTTTTTTGTAACATTCAAGGAGTAATAATTCAGTAGTTCCCCACTTTTTATACTGTACACAGCTGAAAGGAAACTTTTTGTTTTCCCTTTTTCCCACTTATGATTCAAAACGTATTTCTTGCTGACATATTATGAGGCAATCTGTAGCTGTTTTGCCTTTCTAAAAATAGCATTTTGTGTAAATTCAGGTTCTAATAGCAGTTATTGCTCAAGTAGTGGTCTTTCAGGTTTTTACTCCATGTAGTGTAATGTGTTTGTTCAGGTGGATGCTTCAGTTGAAGACTGTCATGTGAACAGGATTTTTATAGAAAAGTTCAACACGGACTGTTTTGTCCTCTTTTATTTGTCTTTCATCTCCTGCAATTTACAGGTTGTTTCTGGTGAACAAATTTTTGTAACGCAGTTTCAGCAGCTGTCGTCAGTATATGGAATTGACAAGTCAATGTTAAATATTTTAGTTCCTTTCCAGTTTTCCCTCAGACCTACAATTTAGAAGAAACACTTTCTGGTACATATTTCTGAACTTTGTATCAAATGGTGAAAATATATCATAATTAGTTGCACTGGAACATATAAAGAGAAACATTTGTTACTTGTATGATCATACTGTGCATATTGAATAATAAATTGTTTATTATGTACCAACATATGCATAAATAAGTACTGCAAATTTACATTAAATTACTCTGACATGTTTTGGTGTTAATACACCATCTTCAGGGAGTTTACAAGTTGTGTTAGCTAAAGTCATGAATCATTAAATGACAAAATACAATGTAGTAATGTGTAATCTCGGTAAATGTGGCCGCATATGTAATTCCTGGTTAGGTGTGTGTGTGTGTGTGTGTGTGTGTGTGGTGCAGAGTAAACAGGAACCTGTGTACTGTGCACTACACACACACACACACCTAACCAGGAATTACTTATGCAGCCACATTCACCAAGATTACACATTACTACATTGTATTTTGTCATTTAATGATTCATGACTTTAGCTAACACAACTTGTAAACTCCCTGAAGATGGTGTATTAACACCAAAACATGTCAGAGTAATTTAATGTAAATTTACAGTACTATTTATGCATATATTGGTACATAATAAACAATTTAAGAAACATTTGTGTTCTATATCTTTTGCATTTACCATTTGGATTGCATAGAATGTAGAAAAATGTTGCAGGATTGGAGATGACTGTAAAAATACTGTCTTTTATGTAGTTTGATAGATATTTACTGACATCTTGGAGGAATCAGCTGCTTATATCTTCAGGATACTCTAAAATGTCAGTAAGTTTGTAAAAGACTGTGTGACATCGCATTCCTGAAGACAGCAATATTCATAGAAGAATGTTGAAGAATATGCATGTTTGTTATTTGCCATCTGTGTCTTGGATATGCGTTATAGAATGTGGAATATACATACAGAACGTGGTTCAGGACTTGCCACGTCCATGGGATTTACCTTTTCTTGGGTAGGCTCTAAATGCTACATCATTTTATAGTGACTTACACAATATTCACTGAAACATTAAATATATATTAGTTGTCTACTCATGATGTATGATTATTTTGTGCAATTACATCATCACCAGTTTATTGCACATAAAATGGTAAGTGGGGAGACTATGCATGCACTTATGCAAGTTATGCCTTCAAGAACCCTTAACTTAGGAATACAATTGAAATTACAATGAAATATTGCAAATGTGTCTATATATTTACATAATATTTCAAGGTTTATTTTTTCCTTTCTAGTGTATTTGATATTAACATTAATATGTAATATTGTTAAACAAACACATGACAAGTCACACATAAAATTGGTTCCTTGTTATGATAACTTTTGCTTCTGTATACTGAAGAGTCTGGCTTCCTAAATTACAGTATTTTATTTTTTCTGCACTCTGTGGAAGAGATGCTGTTACTGGTCTGGAAGGTATGACAAATTTTAAATTAACATCTCTGTTAATACTAGTTCATTGCTGTATTTTAGATTTAAAATACACATTGCAGGTCATTAGCCCTACAAAAGTGACAAATTGATGGACATCCAGCTTTGTCATGTCCATGAATGAAATCTAATTACGCCATGATCACTGTTACAGTAGGTAAAAGAAGAATTGTAATCCTCTGGCCAATACAATGGGAACACCAAAAAGAATGTTCCTACAAGGACCAGTTCTGGGGCCTACACAGCCTCCTATTCAATGGGTCCCAGGATTTGTTCACAGTGGGGTACAGTAGCCAAGGTGTGAAATTAACCCCTAACCTCTTTATAGTGCTGAGGGTGAGAATGAGTGGCGCTATACCTCTTCTGCCCCTATATTTCTTCTTGGCATGGACAGGGGAAACTTTTACTTTTGCTATTTATATTTAGTGTTTTTTCCTCCTTTTCAGTTTTAATTTGACCGCTGTATGGTCACTTCGTCAAACAGCTGCAGTTCCGCTGCCACAGTACATACAGTGTAGAGCATATTTTTACACTTGTGCAATTTTTTTTGTTATGCATACTAATAGTTTAAGTACTGAAGATCCGAATCTGAGCATCCCACTGTCTGATAAACTTTGCCCTTCATTATCACGTTTATTATATCGGTGTCCCTGAAGGACTAAAATATATAGACCTAGTAATGGATCGGTAGAGGGGGGGTATCTTTGGGGACCTCCCTGTCCCACTAAATTTTCAATCAGCATTCCGTTACTCCTAGTATAATGCCCTCGGATTGCGCGGTGTTGGTAAATTGAATGAGTAGTGACGTAATGCATCCGCCAGATGGCGGGGTTCCATTGGAACCAAAAAATCGGGATTCAGATTAATGGGATTGTTGTTGATTTTTGAGTGTCGTGATTGTTTGGAATGTCAGGTCATCAAGCAACTACGAAAAAATGTAATTAAAAAGTTACTGAACAAGTGAAGTTAAATATGACTTCTTTCTCTCAAGCGGTGTTATCGATTATCGATATATACTGCTTATCTCGAACTCCGCCTCATAAAACGTGGGAAACCAGTTTTATTTCACAAATTGCTAATTAAAACATTTAATTCCTTGCAGTGTTATGTGTGAGTTAACTCTATAGCTACTGAACAAGTAGAGTGAAGTGCGATTTACTGCTTCGTGATAGATGTGTGTATTTTCTCGTGTTAAAAGTGACAGGTTTCTGCTGTATTTACAAGAAAATAATTTCATAACCTGTACTGTAATTACTTCGTCACTTATCGTGAAAGAAGAAACGCGTGATGAAAGCTGATGTGGATTAGTGTGTGAATATTATGTGGACCCCGTCATATGACGAGGTCATATGTAGTTGCTACAATTCAGCAAGATGACATTTTGACTGCCATGCAGGTAGGTCTATCTGTAAACATGTCGGTACCAGGAGGGAAATTTTGTTGTTTTTCTTAGCTCCTAGCTATATTTTCTCGGAATAATTACTGTGGTATTGGCAGCAGATTCATGGTATGCTGTTGCGCATTATTTACGGTGATTGGGTGTGTTTGTTTCTGTATAGGCATACTCGTGAACTGAGTTACAACATTGAATGGTTTTTACTGAAGAAAGATTCGTGGAATACATTTAACGGTCGGACAGTATTTTATAACTGGATAAGCAGAAATGTATTATAGTGCTCCCGTATTTAGTGCGGTGGATTTTGTTGTTTGTGATGAAGGTTGTGTTTTGTTTCCACTGCCGCTCTTGGCTGTATTGAATGAGTCCCATTCTGAACGTGCAGTACGTAGTCTGCAATTACCATGGGCCCTACAACAGTCATGTTGAAATGAGCAAGTGGCACTGTAAGTACAGTAGTATCAGTACCTTATATTAGCACAAAGTATAAACAGTGCCTTTTCTTTCGTCCGACAACTTTCTTTGCCGGTTGTACTTTTGTACCAGTGACTCAACGGTTTGTCGGATTTTCATTCAATTCGGTATAGGAGTTCTTTGCAAAAAGTTGTCGATAAGGTTTGGGTTTCGTCATAATCGGCTCGGTGACAGTTGTACTTTATATAAGATGGTAAACGAATCTACCCACAGGGCTGTAGCTGGAGGGGGGGGGCAGTTGTACAGGCAGCAAAATGAACCTCTTCAATTTCAAAAAAATATATTTTTTTTTTGCACTTTAACTTAGATGACTGAGCTAAGTAAAAGTGAACTCGATAAATTGTAGTGATTTTTTTAGCTTCATCTTTTCGGGTAGAGGCTGCCATTGTGATTATTTGCCCCCGGCGCCAAAAAAACCTAGCTACGGCACTTCTCTCTGGCACCAAGAATATTAATCTTGGATTTTACGTGCAATAAGACTGAAAGTGAGGAGGCTGGTGCATCCATAACACCCTCCTCCCCCCCTCCCTCCCCCTGGCCCCAACATGTGTCGTATTTGAATCCTGGGTACACACCAGCTATCCTATCTGATGTACGTTGTTTTCCTTAGTCTCCTGAGGCAAATCTAAAGTTGCACTGTGATTAGTTCTTGACCATGCCCTTATCAAGTCCAGAATGGTATCTTTAGAAGCCATATTATCCTAACAACACTGCCCAAAGATTAACATCGGCAAATAGCCCCCAACGGGGGCTCGCGAATTCCGACATATCGCTGACTGAATGTAATAGTGGCACAATCCAAAAATTCCCCCTTTGCAGTTAATACTACGATTCAACTCAAAAATACAACAGCTACATCCGACAGTAATGGCATCTAGCGGGCTATGTTTTGACTAAGAAGTGTGCCGATAATGTCACATGTAGTCATATTTTTCAGCTCAGTCGTAGTACTAACTCAGATGAGAATTTTTTAGTTGCGCCAGTATTATATTTGGTGAACGATATGATGTGTTAACGTTAACCTTATACAGCACGATGGTCACTAAATGTATCGTATTCTTTAAACATTCAACAACTAACGCAGTACATAACAAAGATCAGCCGGTTAATGTTGTAGGGGAATAACCATTGTTTACAGTGGGAATCAAACGAAACCCTTATATACATTATGTGGACACATTGCAGAGTTTTTTTAATGTTAATCAGGGCTTGCATATTTCTTCGCCTTGTGGTTGTCAACAGCTGGCTGACTTTTCCATTATTTTTTAAAGAAATACCATTGTACACTATGTTCAAGGCCCTCGGTTTATACTGGATTCCTGCAAAATTTGCGCGTCTTGAGATTTGCGCTCTTTACTGTAATTTTACGCAGCGTACATTGGTAGTTGGCTTCCGACGTTTCGGGACAACCTATCGGTCCCATCTTTAAGAGTCAAGCATTGCTTTCAGTAAGGAGGTTGAAATTTGTGGCGCTGAGAAGACGCTTGTAGAAGAGAACAGACACAGAATAGTTCAGTACTGCGAAGAATACAGTCTGCTGGGATGTGACGGTGTAGTCTTGCTAGAAACTTATGGGAGAAGCGGCTGTCGTCATGTTCAGGGTACAATTTGATGCAGCAAGTTTCTCCGAAACGTCAGCAAATTTATACCACTCTACACGGCGTTAGGTCTGACGGCCGTGAGAGCGTCAGGTTTCACCTTTAGTAACATAATTTGTGGGTCTGTGCGCGTAGCGGCCATATTGTGTTCTTCAAACATTACCCATAAGGAGAGCCCGAAAAAAGTATTTGACGAAGCTGGTTTGCGGGATTCGATCTAGAGACATTTCTAGATGATGGGTTTTCTGGGATGTGACGCCGTGTAGTTTTGTGGATGGGTACCATTTTTTCCGAAGAACCTTATGTGGTTCATCTTTTACCAGTCAGAAGAAGACGTGTGCTGCCTGTCGACCGAAGTACGACGTCACATCCCGGACAACCGCAAAGTTGTGTGGAGGACTGCCGTAACGTGGTGTCGTGCACACTGCGAGCGAGCAGTGGCTGACACTCTTGTTCAGCCGCGCCGCTTGATCGCTCTCCTGTTCCCAGCGAACGAAAGTCCGTGCATGCCAGATGTAATTAACCGCATCGCGCGCAGGGTAGTGCAGGAGTGACAAAGACTTCATTTTGACGTGAAAGCGATTCAGTCCTTTCCTGATGTAACTCCATTAGCGTTACCGTATAAAGACGCATGAACCCGAATGTACTCCCCTCCCTCTCCTCTCAGCAGCACTTCCACTTTCACACGTCAACTAAAATACCCGTCCTTCGCACGGGATTTTATTAAAATAAACCGCCGAGATAGAATTACACACCTTATTGTGAAGTAATCTGGGTAGCTCAGTAAGTACAGTGACACTACTGATTGGATGATAAGGGTTGTGACGCCAAGGAGGAGTAATCGTACCCAGATAATCTAACAACTCTGGCGGCTTTCGCGCTGTAGAACCATTTGCAGCTCGTGACTGCTAACTTCTAATGCTGATTGCTAACTTCTGATACTGATTGTAAACTTCTAAGGCTGATTGCTAATTTCTGGCGATGATGGCTAACTTAGGATGCCGATTGCTAACATTTGATGCTGATTGCCAACTTCTGATGCCGACTGCAAATTTCCGACGATGATTGCTAAATTCGGATGTCGATTGTTAATTACTGGTGCTGATTGCTAACTTCTCATGCTGGTTGCTAATTTCTGATGCTGATTGCTAAATTCTGAAGCTGATTACTAACTTCTGGTGCTGAATGCTAAACATCTGGTGCTGACTGCTAACTTCTGGTGCTGACTGCTAATTTCTGACGATGATGGCTAACTTAGGATACTGATTGCTAACTTTTGATGCTGATCGCTATTTCTGATGCTGTCCTGTAATGAGCTGAACGTTCGACCAAGAACCTCTCAATATAAAATTTCATCGAAATTAGCCCAAAAACTATGCAGTTGTGAAAACCACAGCATAAAAATCCACTTTGTTAAATTACTACCACGACCGTACGACCAACTCGTATAAAAAGCATGTACTGGACATAAAATTCATGTTGCGGCTTTCTCTACAATTTCTGCCCTAAATATTCCTACCAGCAGTAAATACTTAGCAGGTTACGCTCTATATGCGTCCATAAGTGGACACAGGCCTGGTAATTCATGCAAAGTGGCCGTTATTGTCGTCGGTATATTTTAACCTAATTTTAAAAGTGTTCATGTAATTTATTAGCTAAGCTTCATGAAAATGCGTTTAGCAAATACCATGTGGTTGTACGCTGGCAGGAGGACAGGCAAGCAAGACGTCCGAAATCAAATGTTTTGTTCGAGTGAGGGAAATGGCCGTCCATAAATTCCTGAAAGAGTAAGAGCGCTTCACCTCGACACTATCCGATTTTGAAATTCGAGTCACCGCAACTTCACCCGTTAAATTAACTTCCAGTGACATGTAAGTGCCCTCAGTGAAGTGTATGAAACGGACCAGACACAGGATCACGTGACCATTGTCACTGCTGTACCTATTTAGAGTGATATATGATATATTTATTAATTGCAATTGGGTTGTCACCCGGTGGCAGTACACATTTACACACAAACAATACATAGAACAACACAAATAACAACCGAACAACACAAATAACAACTAATGTGAAAAAGTGCGGGCCGTGCCCCGTCTTTGCGAGGTTTACCCTGGCATTTGCCTTACAACTGAGGAAAAAGCACGGAAAAACCTCAGTCAGGGTAAGAAAACCCTCAGTCAGGTTCAGAAGGACCTCAGTCTGAGTACGGTATACATATTACCAAAACACACACACATTACAAAACCCACTCAAACACAC
>Ga0268261_10004332_pt1 | contig 10622 bp, 7 predicted proteins | sample TergutNc150P1_FD_190353 | JGI IMG/M metagenome (GOLD analysis project Ga0268261, IMG submission 190353) | Nasutitermes corniger P1 segment gut microbial community from laboratory colony in Florida, USA - Nc150 P1 (SPAdes) (version 2) | ecosystem: Host-associated > Arthropoda: Insects > Digestive...
GTTGTGTGTGATCTAGAAACATCAAGAATGGATGCTCCATATATATATATGACATTAGTCGCCTAAGGGTTAATAGAGGGCCTTGTGGCAAGGCAATCAACAAGCCACCACACACCTCACATCTCAGCTCATAATCTTCCGAGTTATGATGCAAGCAGACATGTATCCTGAAGACACAGGCAATGGGTTCCGAAATATTTTCATTATGGCTTCTTTTCTTGCTGTGGTCCAGAATTTCATATTGGAGTATTTTGCTTGCTCTCTTTACTGGGCAACATTCTGTGAAGCAGTCTGTACCAGACAGTGTTAGACTGCCACTTGCATCAGAAGGCTGCACACAAATGGCAACAAACAGCAGCCTCTGGCAACAAAAACTGCAGTGTCATGTGATCAGCTCAAGAAAAATATGTGGAGTTGGGGGTGTGTGCTTGTGGATAGAACTGCCCCCTGCACTAATACACGTAGGCTCGGCTGCAAGGAGTAGAAGTGAGCAACATGCAGAGGGCTGAGAGGCATAAAATGTTCTGCAAATCCTAACTACCATAATCAAAAAACTTAAGTGCATTAACAAAGTTTCAACTGCATATGCCCAACTTGAGATTAGATTGCTATTTATTTAGTGAATTTATCATTATTTCTTACCAAAATATTTACATTTATTCTACATCTTGCAAGAAAATTTGCAACACCCCCATCACAAAACTCTGCACTGCTTGTGCTACTAAGACTATTTAAAATCCGATGTTTAGTCTTTATTGTCAGGAAATATGGATTTTAAATTTCCTAGTACAATGAGGATGGCAGCCATATTTTAGCTCAGTGTTAGCAGCATACCTGTCTATCAAACTACACGGCACCACATACCATAAAACATTGATCTTCATAGTCACCACCTTGACACCCTAATCTCAAACAATTCATCATCCAGGAACATCACACTTGCAACCTCCCATTACTATGTCGCTGGCAGCCATATTTTGATTGAGGGGTAATGGTGTCAGTAACAAAAACTGCAGTGCTTAGCAAGTGTGCCACATGTATGCTATCATACTAATGCAATGCACAGCCCATAAAGGTCAGAGGTTAATAACGACTGACTGACATCTCACTTCAGTTGTCCCTTTCCCACTATTCATCCGGTCTTGTGACACAGTTCACTTGTGACTACGTGTAATCATCCTGGCTTTCATAATGCTACCCCAGCAAGACTGTCTATGTCGGCTACTGGAGGAGCTTGGATCTGTGCTAAGCCTAGCAGGAAGAGAACTTGTGTGTGATGCCTTCTTCATGGATTTCACATTAGACTGTTCAATATTAATATTGCGAGACCGTAAGGTGCGAATGGGTAGCGCTGCTGCTGTATCAGAGCGTAACATGCGTGTGGTGCTTCTGGGCCGAGGTATGAGGAAGTGAGACAACTTCATCTTCCCACTGCCTGCCGATGGCTGCTGCAGCACTTTCTTTTCCAAATCAAGCCTTACCTTGTGCTCACTGTGCCACTGTCCGGGCCACGCCACCCTCTCATTCTCAACATCACTTGTATTCAGCTCGTAGTCTGTAGGAGGGGCAGAGAGACGCTTGTCTTCTGATCTGGTACGACGTTTAGGGCACGGTTCATAACCAGAAGCAATATCTCCACCAGCCCCTTGATCTAAGAGTTTTGCTATGGAGCTATGCCGGCGTTTACCACCCACAGTGCATCTGGCATTCTCACTCCCGAAGTTAAAAGCATGTTGCCTAACCAAGGAAGATGGCTTCAGTGGCATATCATCCACATTGCTTGAGGATACCTCATTGATTTGAACTGATGCAGAGGAGTGCCGGATCTTGGACTCCTGGTGCAACATACTCCCCACTTTGCAAACCCGCCCACTACTACTATCTGGACTCTCCCCTGCAAATGTAGCAACTGGATACCGTGTGAATATTGCCACCCCTCCTGTTGGATCGTAGTTCTGCATGTCACTGGAACAGGATGATTCACTTTGCTCTGCACTTTTGTCCAGTTCAGCCTTCTTACTGGGCTGACAGGGAGAGCTGGTGGGAGTAAGGGGTGTCCATTGAGGAAAAGGCACATCTGGCAGCTGTTCTGGCTGCTGCTGTTGCTTTTGGCTCAAAAGAACCTGCACATACAAGTGTCACATTAGTGTTACAGATGATAATACGTCATATCTCTGCAACAGCATATACATTTAGTTTTAACTGCCTCACACCACAGTTACTGACCTGAGCCCGAGGTGGACCTGGTGGGTCAAGCATTAATGTTACCACACTAGTGTTGTCTGCTCGTAGCCGAGTTGCTGACCAGCGATCAAGGGCACGATCCACCAAGCTTTTAGATGGATTGATCCAAACTTGCGGCTGCTGTAACAATGTCATGAAGATGTGACAACCTGAACACAAAATACATTTAATTTGTTATACTTACTACACACACACAAAACCGTCTTCACTGTTTGCCACCAAAGTGGCAGCTTCATATCAACCATAATTCCGAATTTAGAGACAATCAGTTGCTAACTTACAATACTGAAGCCATGGAAACAGGTCCCCTTTCTGCTTGCTGTTTGTATTCTAATGTTATTATCTGCAGCAGCAATCACATGGCTAGATGACCAGTGGCAAATACAGAGAACTATACAGCAGTAACTTCAGGAATGTGTGGAAGGGGTCAATCCATGGGGCATGTTTCCATGGTCTTGTCTAATATAACAGTAGATGTTCTAGCAAGGACAAGTGTCTACTGTAGACCATTTGTCTTTATGCCATGGATGATGTTTTGATATCTGATATGCATCAGTACATCTTTAAGACTGCAGCCAAACAAACTTCAAAGACATAAATTCACTTGGAACTGCAACAAATGTGCTGCAGTGATGTTCAGACAAAAGGTTAAGGTGTTCCTTCATCTAACAGCCATGGTATCAAATGCAGACAAAGAATTGAGGCATGGCTCCTACATTCTTAACCCTTATCCTGCTAATATGGAGAATATGGTGAGCTCCTAATAATGCCAGCAAATGGCAGATGGGATTTAATTTGGCGTTTAAAGGGTTACTCATGACAGCTTCATGTGCTGGCAGTATGCCTCCTGCAAAAACTGACAGACTCCCAAATCCAGCATTCACTTAAAATTTATGAGACTGTAAAAACAACTGTTCACAAGATACGCATCAAAGGACAATATTATGTAGTTGTGAATTTTATAAAAATATGGAGAGACTTAAAGCAACCAGTCCTGGAATGTAACATGCTACTGCCACGCAAGTAGTCCTTGAAGTTATAAAGGACTGTGATGTCTTCATCTTTCTGCTTAGACTGCTTGACCGTAAATGTAAAGGCACTATGATCCTTCAAAATGAAGTGAACTGCTCACATAACAACACAGCATCACATCACAGAAGAGCGGAATCTTCAGCAACACCACCGTAAGAACCTCAAACCTCACAGACAACCCTGAACAGAAGTGTGTATAATTAGGTAATTTGATATGCCATAGCAATAGAGTGTCCAAGCAAGGCCTGTGAAATGCCATGAGAAACACCAAATTTACACAGACAATTTATAGAGACAATTTTATCACCCAAAAAACAAACTCACTTAAAACACCACATACACTATATGAAGCACAAGAGATCTGAGGTTCTCATGGCAGTGACTAAGAAGTCTGCATCTTCCCGGATGAGATGTCACACAGTCCACTGCAGACCGCCGTAAGCATACTGACACTTTGCAGAAACTCGCTGCCTGTGCCACTGGCACATGTCAGTACACTTCTACCAACTGCACACCATCACTGTTGTCTTAAAACAAACAGCTCTTTCCTGTATTTTGAACAACTTGTTGTGTTGTATGGTCCAAACATACATGTGACAAGCTGTGCTGCTGCAGAACGTGCTTCTCATTGTGCTGCTCGGCTTCTTGCACGGCTGCAACAGCAGCATTTGGACTAAGCATATTCCACAGTCCATCTGTTCCAAATATGAGGCAGCGGTGACGTCCCACTTCCACTGTAATGACGCCAACATCTGGCTCTGGAGACACTACAAATTGATCTAGTTCTGAATTGTAACTCCACAGGTCACCTGTAAGTACATAACTTCTATAAGTTCATCTCTTATCACTTGATAAATTATATTCTGATTCTAGCAACACCTGGAGACACCTTGCATAGCTTACCTAGAGAGCGGGCAACAGCTAGAAAAGGAATCTCATCAATATGTGTAGATCTTCGTACAGGGCCTCTGTGACCAAGACGTGGCCGATTCCAGACAACTCTGGGTACTCCAGATTTGCTCACCACCTTACCGCCTGACTGAACAATCCTTGCTGTTTCATCTGCACTCTCTGGTTTGTGGTCCCGAGTTAAAGGTCGCCCCTTCCAGACGGTCTCACCTAATTTCATAAAGGAAACCAATTATACCTCCCTGACAAACCCAAACTGGCCAACAGATAACAATGCACGTTACACATAATTTTTGAACATGCCACGTCACTGTTGCACATACTCAGCACATTGGTAAAGCCACTGTATCATAATTTACATCTCCATTCTTCAGGCACATTCACTTACAGCAAGCTCCTCACTTAAATTCACAATGTTGCCTGATTACAGATGTCTGATCCATCAAATGTCAGGAGTTACTGTCACTACTGCATTCATTCAAACTATATGTTATTAATATAAACAATGTTTTTAGGCATGCAGACAATGAATTCCTGATTGTGCTGAAGCTAACATGATGTTTCTAGCCCTAACAGTTTGTTCTATAATTGTGTTAGCTCTTTATATAAATATTATGTCAGGCACTGTCCATTATATTAGATGACAGAGATGCACACTGTGTTTCAAGTGGGGGCTCTGCTACTTACTGGTTTTCATTATACTAACAGATTCTGATTATTTTTTATTTTCATATTCATGACAACAACTCGAATTAAATCATGGACCTTAATACACCAGCCACCAGACAATGGGGCGCCATACCTTAAAACTTACCTTTAATTATTAATAATAATGTAACTTCATACCTTAAAATATGATGACCATTAATCACAAGCTGTCATGACTTCCACTACCATTACTGCCATTAAGTACAATTATCAAACAAACCATTCCACTCTACAAACACTGAGCAGCCATTCCTTCCACTGCAATCTTGAAAGTAATTGTTTATGTGCCAGCAGGAACCGTCAGTTCCCCATCTCTTGAGCAGTGAATGGTGACACTAGATTATGTAAGAATTTTTGTCATGTTACATTCTTACATTACCTGCAATTTAGTAACTACAGAACCGATATTTATTTTCCCTTATTACTTTGAGTGCTGCTACCTTTGCCCATTGAGTTTAATAATATATAAAACAATGGCTTACCAGTGCTTGTGGTTATTATGTTCTATTATAATGGCTGTATAACATTATACATCCTAACAGGTTCAGGGCAGGATATTACAATACACCTTAACGTATGTCTGGCAAACACTGGAAGCATGTGCAAAATGAACTTATAAGACCCACTACTTCGACATGTCTGTATGTATTTGGCAATGGAAATTCTGAATTCTTACATATCTTCAACCAACCTTCGTCCTGATAACCCAGCACTATTGAAGAATCACCAACGTGACCTATATATATTTTTCCTTTCCTAATAAATGCTACACTTGCTGTAGTCCCAGATGTACTAGGCAGACCAGATACTGTCTTCGGCCAACTCTCTGAAAACATAAATTGTTTGTGATAATTATTATCACTGTTCCAAAAAGACTGCTTTCAATACGAATGATTAGCACTGATGTCTTACATAACCTAAATATTGCAATCTATAACGTACTTCCCACTCACCTAATTGTCCCCACATAGAGAGATGGGTTTGCAGAAACCCGTCTCGTATAGCCCTTAAAATGTCTTCATCTTTATCAGACCAAAAGCCCTTCTGATTTACGATGTAATCCATAAGATGTTCTTTTGCAAACGTAGCAGCTTCTCGCCCGCCATGGCCGTCGAAGATGCCGAAAAAAGCATATTCAAGATCCTTCTCGTCTTCTGTCTGTTGATACGCTACGGAAAACATGTCCTCCATGTATTTTCTACCTCCCTGACTACAATGCCCCGTAACTCGCAAATTTACACCGATGCTTGGAGCCATTATGTACCCAGAGTCACAAAATAATAAAAATACAACTCCCCACTTCCTTATGAAACTTCAACACATCCGCAAGGGTAAACTTGCATGTCGGTACTTGTGTTTTTGAATGTGATTGGTGCATGATTCATTACGTCATGACTTACCTCCCTCTGCCTACTGTCTGAGACAATAATCAGCTTGATTTCATACACAAGCCTATTTTTCTACTCTTGCAACATGTACAAAAATAGTCAACATCGACAGACAGGAAAAATCGCTAATAAATGTGTATATTAAAACATCCCTTATAGCTTGTGAATATTTCCGATCAAAAGAAGACGTTAGGTCTTAGGATAATCACATGTCGTTTGATTGTTTTCTCCGGCCCTAAGTTGTCTGCAAATGGACGCTGGTTTGCGTAGGGTGAATACTCTGTAGAATCATGAATCGGGAAGGTGAACTGGTGTTGTAAAGTGAGTTTGTGTGATGTTTTGATGCGGGGAAGTGGTGTATTCGTTTGATTCGGGGTCGGAGTAATCTTGAATATGTTTTATGTATTCCAGTAAATAAACAGTTATGTGACATGTCACGTGCTTCTGTTGACATTTGTTCGAAATAGTGTGGTGGTAGTAACTGTCATTCTATGAATTCATTTTCTTGTTTCGTAATAGTTGTAGTGTGAAGTACTGAATTTGTTTACATGTAAAATAATTTTACTCGTATTAGGGAGATATCAAAGATGTATTAGAAAACTAAAACAGCGGTGACTACTACTGCATTTGACCGTAGGTAAGTAAAGGTTGTGTGTTTTGATTGGTACATAAACGAAGTGCAGTTATGTGGGGTATATAATGTGGAATGGTAGGGTTGTTATGAATGATAATTTGAAAGGGTGCGAACAGAAATTTTCGTATCATATTTTAATGTGTTATTGCTACGCATGCCTTGCGAGATGAATACCCTGAATCAGATCAGAGGGACGCCAGTTCCAGATTATAGCGTGGCAACTCCCAAATACGCAGCAGTTCCATACCTTTTCTTTAGCTGGTGAACACTTGGTTTATAATCGTATTATAGTCATTATAAACTGCTAACAAGCAGTTGGAGGATTTAATTTGCTTAGTAATACAGATATGACGAGCCTCTGGTGGTCGTGGTGTACGTCACTGAAAAGTTCCAAGTTCGTATTGTATGCAGACTTTTCTGCTCACAAGTTCAAGATTTTCTATCTTTTAAAGATTAAATTTGGCACTATGAAGAATACCCTCTGTCTCAACCCACGGTACAGAGCCCACATTAAGCTGTAAGTTCCGTCTTTTGACCATCATTCTCATGATCACTATTTCATTGGGAGTAATAGAATTCTGTGCATATGTGCCCTCCCTCCCCCCAACCCTTGAAATGATTCTTTTCTATTACCTAGGTGGGGAGTGGTCAGAAAACTCAAATAGACCATAACAGGAAATTTACTACCAAGATGCTGTGTTTTTAAGCCTTTAATTTGCTCTGTTTATTATGCACTGCTGTGGCTTAGTGTATTTATCACTCTGACACCCATATACTGCAGAAATGGGTAATGTGTAGCTGCAAAATCTGTTTGATTTTCTGAGTTGAGAAATTAATTAAGAGACCAAAAGTTCTCAGTCTGTTCATACCACCACATTTCTGGTTGCTGGATCTGGAGAAAGATATATTTCATATGTCATGTAATTATACTGTTTGAAGTTTTATTAATTAATTAATCAATTTTTGGTTTATTTAATGGCTTCGAATATCTTAGATTATGATGTGTCAAATGGGAGGGTTGTTGGTGAAAATGAAGGCAAAAGGGCGTTGAAGCAAATGGCCACATGTATTCATGTATTAGGGTCAGTTTATGTACTGCAGTCTGAGTATGATCTTGCATGCATTTACAATATGGGACCAGTCACTTGTATTCATTGTGTTTGCATAATATTTTGGTATTCATATTATGTACAACTGCGTATAGTTTTATTGGTAGAGTTAAACCTATTATATTTGCTCATGTCTGGACATGCACTTTTATACAGGGTGCTAGTAATACAATGTAAATTTACCAGACAGGTAATGGCATCAAAATCTGTTTTTCACATGCTCTCAACATTTCACAGTGGTGATGATTCATGTTATGGTGCTCTGGATTGTCACACATTGTGGTGGATATGCACCAACAGTACAGAGAACACACTATCCTGTTAGATGGAGGCAGTATGTGTTTCTGAAACTGTGGTATGCATCTACCACATGACTACTCTGTTTAATAACCCAGAAGTCCATGCTGTGAACCTTATTGCTAGGACACTTACATCAAGGAGGGCTGTAATGAACATCACGCCATGTCGAGTGGTAAACACTGTGTAGTTACTGACATTCTGAGGTATCACATTGCCTTTCATCATGGACTGCATGACCGTGAATGTGATGGCACCATGATTCTACAAAATGTCAGTAACTGTTTAGCAGTCAGAATAGCATAACATCTCAGAAGAATGTATCTCTTGAATGAATGTGGATGGGGATAGTTTTAAAATGGATTGAAAGGAAATGAATCATGGGTCCTTAGAAGAAAGAAGAAAGTCGCATGAAAGCTACAGAAATTAAATTCGTGAGAGTAATCCAGAGCCATGCCTTGTATGATCACAAATGAAACGAGAATACAAGACCAGTCAAATACAGTGTTTTAGATAAAATTACAGATCGAAAGCGTAAATAGAACACATGAGACGGATGAAAACGGATACCCGAAGGTCGCCGTTCACTACCACTATACAGACCTAGGCAGATGTCGTAAAAGATGGAATTAAGCCGGAATAGAGCGAAAGCCCGGAAGGCCTGACAGGAGGAAGAGGAAACTTGGGGATTGAGCTTCTCCAGGACGAGTGCACGGACGGCTTTGTACGAGTATGAAACGTGGGCACTTATGTCGGCACGAACGACGCGAGATTAAAAGTCAGCCTTCGCAGACGAAAAGTTTCCCTTAACGTGGGCGAAGTCAGGTGGTGAGGACATGTCAAGGATGAGGGCGCGGTAGCGCACGTGGGCTGTGCAAGTGGGTTCGCAGCGCGACCTTGCTGTTTCAGGGACCCAGCATTCCTTTCTGTGGGCCACCGCCCTTTCATATGACCCCAGTGTGGTTTGAAGCCAGAGTATTGGTTTTAAACAGTTTCTCCCATGGCTTTGAACCCGAGTAGTAACTCAAAAACACCCAACGAGATGCAACAATCAATCGTAAAATTTATTGCTTTGTCGTACAGACACTGCTCAACATGTTTCGGGCATTACTGTGCCCATCATCAGGAGCCCGTCAAGCTGTCGTTGCAGCCTCTGGTTTCCGTATGAATGTGGAGGTGGAAGTGTTCTCAGCCGTGGTCGGTTTGCTAGTGTCACTAGCAAATCGACCACGGCTGAGAACACTTCCACCTCCACATTCATACGGAAACCAGAGGCAGCAACGGCAGTTTGACGGGCTCTTGATGATGGGCACAGTAATGCCCGAAACATGTTGAGCAGTGTCTGTACGACAAAGCAATAAATTTTACGATTGATTGTTGCATCTAGTTGGGTGTTTTTATTTGAGTGATTGAAGATGCACGGAACCACAAACCCTAAATCCGAGTATAACGTTTACTTAGTAGCCAGGTGTAGGGCTAGTTTTGTAAATATACGAAGGCCTTGTTTGTATTTTTGAAAAAGTGGGCGTAAAGAAAAAAATTATATTCATATAAGAAAAAAGTCTTAAAAATGTAAAAACAGCAGGGAAATAGCGGTAAACCGAAAATGAGAGGGCGTAAAAAACGTGGCGTAAATTGGTTAGAGACGTTAAAGCAGAAAGGCGTAAAACGAAGGGCTAAAAACAAGGCCGTGGCGTGTTTTGACAAGAAAGTAGCAGAGTGGTTCACAAATCCCGGGCGACTACATTGTGCACTGTGGCGCCTAATTTTGTGGGTCCGCAGTTTGGAACTTGCTTCATGCCACTTTTCGAGCGCCTGCATTTTTCAGGTGGTTCCCACATTTTTTGGGAAAAATTTGTGCATCCCCGACCTGGCAAATTGCCTCAAGCGGTAATGCATGTCGTCATTTCGACACTTGGCCGGGTCACTGATTACTCTGACATTATGCGAAGTTTTTCACAGTTAGTCCGGACATGTTCCGGGACCTGCCTTAAATCAGGCCACGACAACTTCTGTTACTTTACAATTAATCATTCGCTTATCTATCGATCTATCCGGTGTTTTTAACACATTGAGGACGGGGTCATTTAAATTGTTTAAATTGTTTAAACGCCCGTTACCGGGGTTTTTAACAATTTTAACCTTTTAAACGCTGAATTAAATTTTATCTGCTAGTTGCTGGCATTATTAGCTCACCATTTTCTCCACGTTAGCAGGATAAGGGTTAAATCATTAACCCTTAGGCTACTAATGTCATATATATATATATATATATATATGGAGCGCCTATTCTTGATGTTT
>Ga0268261_10004333_pt1 | contig 10619 bp, 4 predicted proteins | sample TergutNc150P1_FD_190353 | JGI IMG/M metagenome (GOLD analysis project Ga0268261, IMG submission 190353) | Nasutitermes corniger P1 segment gut microbial community from laboratory colony in Florida, USA - Nc150 P1 (SPAdes) (version 2) | ecosystem: Host-associated > Arthropoda: Insects > Digestive...
GGGGGGGGGGGGGGAGACAATTATTCGCGAATGTATAGGTAACAATTGTAAGTGACGGTGGGCCTATTATTTGAGTGAAAAATACCACTTCAGTTTTATATGTGCTTATCTTTTAGTGCACGTGATGCACTCCGTTGTTACACGAGTTTATTACATGTTACATGTTTGTTGGAAACAACCAGGAAACAAGAGCAGAACAACCGGTGTAAATTTTTTAGGTTTTACGATGGGGTTTGTTCACGTGATGGATGTCTGTAGGTGTTTACCCATCGTATTATACGTGGTTTGTTTCTCTGAAACTTTCAATAAAACAAACTGTATTATACGGTGTAGAAATCCAAAGCACGCCATCATCGGAACAAATCGTAACAATTTCGCTGAAAAAAAAGTGTGACTTGTTTTTACATGTAGAACTTACCACTTTTCATTCAGTAATACTACTGAATAAAGGTCTTTTATCAAACATAAAGGTAGTATTTAACACTACAGTTTGTAATACAGGCACAATAAACACAATATATATGGGCTTTTATGTCGCATTGTATATTGGGTCTGCCTATCCTTCGTTTTCTTCCATCAGGACCGGTCTCATTCATGGAATGTCCACGGGTTTTAGCAGGTCGTCATTGAATAGTCAGTGTTTCTACACCAGTCTGCATTTCCTGTCGTTTACGGACCTCAAGGCCCGGACACGTTCACTGGTATCCTGCTGATGTCTCTCAACCAGTCGGTGTGAACTTTGACCTATGGTGGGTTCCTTACCAATAGGCATTATTGGACTATTACACACAAAGAGATATGCAAGTCAGTGACATAACTGGTTCCTTCCATTTTGAGGCGGATGTTTGTACCTGTATGGAAAAAGGTTCACAAATGCATGCTGCCCGTTAGCGGAAGGGAGGAAGGTATGGCCCTCATTGCACGCAAAAACTAAAACCATTCTGCATGTACTGAAACAAGATTCATATTGCGCTGTTAATTATCTCTGACTTCCGAGCAATCTAAATTGATATGGATATGAAAGTTTATTATTACTGCTTCAAATGACGAAACAAATGTATCCGCGTCTAGGATGTAATCATATACTGGTCTGAAAAAGTGTAAGAATTGAACGTGTTAGATGAACTGTCTGCAAGTGGTCTCGTAATAAATGACTCGGACTCTAACAAGAGCTGTTTGGTTTCTCTCTGCTAGTTATGCGCGAACACCGTTTCCATAGATACTAGATGATATGTGGTTTCCACGCTCCACACCATGGGAACTGTACATGCATGCACATACCGTGACCGTCATATAGTACTAACTACATCGATGCATGTTTAATAGCTTTACACTCTATGCATTTGGTGTTTAATTGTAAATGTTTGTACATGAATTTAATATCTCATAATTACTGTTTAATTTTAATTGACTATATAAGTATTACTTTACAGAATTAGTACTTATTTTGTTTTTTTTGTGCGTAGTATAAAAATAGAGCCAACTTTATAATAAAATGTCTGTTTAACATACTTCAGCATAACATACGTTGAAAATATAATAATTTATATATAAGATATCTACCAGAGGAATTTAACCACTATCTGACAAAGGAGGTCAGCATTCAAACTCTTCATTACGCGGAAGAATTTTTAATGTTTCCGTGCTACAAGTGGTAGCGTCACCTGCGCCATATTGAGAATCATCAATTTGTCCTTGGAAGGTAGCTGCCAGCCGAAACTCCATTCAGTGTTCCTTCATTTGTGACCTGAACACCCCAGAAACAATCCCGGTATTCCTGGACCTGCCAGTATTATATCCTGAGTGTATAAAGGTATGTTTTATAACTATTCCTTCAACCGTTTATGTGAATGTAACATAAAAAGTTCCTGAACAAAGTCGTTTGCAACCAAGCAGCTCCATAGGCGCCATAATTGGCCATTGTGCACATGTTGCTCAAAATTATTTCGGAAGAATTTGAGTTATAGTAGGACATTTTTATTGCATGTTGTGAACCGGTATATGTATTTTAAGTCGCAGTTGGATTTAAGTTTTTATCGATTTAACAAGGAAGGGAACGCGTTGTGCGTTCCACGTGTTGCAAGCCGTTTGATGGCCGAAGTGCCGGATGGTAATGAACTTGGTTAGTACGGATAGTTGTTACTGATACATGGATTTGGCTTATTTGTGTATATCCTAAAACAAGGCATGTGTGAATGAATGTTACATTTCTGTGTTCACCAAATTTCTTGTCTGGTATATGTGTATAAGGAATAGGAAATCGTCTTGTTCTAGGTTGTAACTTGGTCTAAACTTTATTTCCAAGCAGTTGGAAGTACTGTTATTTCAATTCACAGTAGTATAGTTTAATGAAGTATACATGCACCCGTCTTAAGTACTCCCATCTTGCAAGTTTGAAAGCATGTTACACAGAGTTGCCATCACCATTTGTAGAAATTAAGCATGTTACACAGAGTTGCTTTTACCATTTGCAGAAATTCAAATTATGATACCCAAGATACATGAACAATCGAAAGTCATTTAGTCGAACACCATTAGGCTCTGGGGACTCATTTTAATGATTGCTGTATTTACAAAAGCTACACGGAAACAAAAATTTTCAACAAAAATTGGACAAGGCTTCCATTTTTAGTGACATTTTGAAAATAACATGAGGTAAGATTACAGTTTTAATCGAGGTTGGGTTTCGAAGTGTCACTGAATGAACTAGAGATTTCATTCAGTTGGCAGAAACTCAAAACTTTTTATTCAGTGAGAGTTGGCTATGAGTTTTTTTTTTAAATGAAGGGTACTGTTAAGCTTTGGGTTTTATTTTAATGACAGACATTTTATGTTTGTTGCAAGGCTGGCGTTTTGTAGTGCCATGTACCCATATTAACCCTTTAAATGCCGATATAAATACCATCTGCCATTTGCTGGCATTATTAGGAGCTCACCATATTCTCCACATTAGCAGGATAAGGGTTAATAAAAAATAGTCCAGAGGTACCCACATATTTCATAGTAATATAGATGTGTTGTGCAATAAGCTGCACATTTTATTGAACATGAATGTAATCTTAATACACTGCCTTAATTCACGGTATGGAATTCATGGTGCAAGTAATGGAATCCATATTGATTAGAGTTGCCACAGTTGATAGTGACTGTAACACATGATTTGCGAAGTTGAGTATGTAAGTGGCAACGACATGGAATTGGGAATGCACTCGTTTCCCATGTAGAACTTCGTATTGGTGATCAGATACTAAACGTGTTTTGTAGTGTAGTAAGTCTTGGCTTTCACATTAAAATACCAAGTTGCTATTGGTTTAAATGATTGATATGAATATCAGTTAATATCCAAGTTAAATACAGTCCCATTGTAGCCTAATGAAAATGGACTCATCAAATCCAACTTTGACCCACATTAGTTATAGGTCCCATTTGACTGAAATCCTCTGATTTTGCATAAGCTTTGCAGTGTGGCTGTGAACCCATGTCATCTTCCTGGTCAGTATATTAGGTGTCACCACTGCACTGTTTCTTTGTAATGCAAGATTTCCCACAATATGTTCTTCACCAAACTCATAGATCTCATAGAGTTCTAAAGATGTTTACAGTACCTAAATTGGAAGTGTGCCTGTGGTGCTGACATCAGTTGAGGAATGGTTCCCATTGTAATTAGCCATTTTGGGTGGGAGGTGGGCAGTTTGCTTGTCTGTATTGGCATTGTGGAATGTAAAATTTCATTTCCTTTTTATTGTAGACTGCATTCTCTCCTTTGTCACTTTGAGAAGGTGGAAGACTGAAAACATAACCAATGTGTTACAACATTTAAATTTTGCACACTCACAGTGGTATCTAAAGCGTTAAGCTAGGGTGGTCGGCCTGAAGGATTGGTTAGTGCTTGGAAGTGCAACAGAAACATTTGCTGCACTAAGAACATAGAATGAATGAACGAATTAATGCCAGGTGTGCTTGAATTTTGCTGTTTTTACCTTGTTTGTGAATGCAGTTGGGTTGCAATGCTAAAAACGTTATAGTTCAGTAGCATTTTATGTATAACTTAACAACCTCTCTGTGTGTAGGTGCTTGTAATGGGATATGTATGAGTTTGTGTATTTTTTTAGTCTTCTGTGCTAGGTATATTGCGATGAGGTGCTGTGAGAAATGGGATGTTGTGAAACTTGTGCAGTGTAAATTTTTGCTTGTCTTAATGAAAATCTCATCACAGGGGTGATACAGTAGTGTACATTTTGTGATGTTATTGTCAGTGAACGTGTGAGCTCATTGCTGCTGACAGGCTTGCCATCTGAAAGTACTGGTTTAATATCTTGTCACCAGTATTGAAGAAATAGCCGGAACATAATCTTTATACGTGGATCTGTTTCATTGTTTAGGGAGTGCTTATATTCTTTGCAGCTTTTGTGGCTTTGTTTTGGTCACAGAAATGTTTCCAAATTTCTGTGATGATGCTTTTGGTACTACACAGATATGAGGACAAAGACACTGCTTCTTTCTTACAGGTAAATGCACACTAGGTACAACAGTTTACCTGTATGTGTAACACCCTGTGTGGGATAACAATGCATACTTTATACAGTATCTTGTTGTCACCTTGGATACTGTTCGTCAGATGTGTACATGATTCATTGTATCTCATTTGCTCTGTATTTATCGTGCTGCTGTGATTGTGACTTGGATTTTTCTGTTTCTGAAGAATCAGCCACTAAGTATTTTGTTGTTTTGTTCTTGCCAGTAGTATTTTGTCATGCGTCTGTGAGTCTGTGTGTGTGGTTGAATTCATGGGCACACCCTCAGGGTGCCATAAAATAGAGAACTGTAGATGTGAATTGAAATGATATTGCTGTTCTCTGCTGTTATATGTGGGTAGTAACATGCTGGTATTTGTGTACATATTCCTAACATTTCAGCCCCTTTTCATCCTTGCAACTGCAGTTTGCTTGTGTCAGTATATTTCTTATCTTCACTGACAGTGTGGGATGTTGGATCATTGTGACGGCATTTGGTATAATGTGAAATGGCATGAGATCAGCAAGAGGTGTTTTTGTGGCTTCTTTGTGTGGTGCACTTAATGTGGAGTGTAGATTTCAGTTACTTTATTTTACAGAACACCTATGTACGGCACGTCGTCATGAGTTTTCAGTTGCTACTACTGTTTCATTTGTAGTACTTCGTTTCACTGACAGTCTTAAATCATTCTGAGAATGATTTTTGTTAGTTGACTCCCATTGTCTGTGAGCATGAAGGACTGCTGCTCACATGAAGTTCTATTTATATGCACTTTTCTGAAGTGTCAGTAATTTTGTGCTGTAGCACTGATCTCTGTTTTCCTCACAGCATTATCACTAGCCAACAATTTGTGCTGTTTTAAAGTTGAATGTTTTGCCTACCATTGCAGTAGATGTGCTTTGAACCACATGCTGTAAAGAGTGGCTGGTAGTGGAATATTGCTCATTAAACAGCATTGTGGTTTAACCCACACAGTTTGTCAAACTGAGATTCCTGCATTACTGGACAGTTGGTTTACCAAAGCGTCTGTCAAAGTGTGTCCACAAAAAATTGCTTGTCCTTATATTTTCGTGAAAACTTAACATGCTTAAGTTTTGGTATATTGCGGGTTGGTCAGGTTTTATCTGTCTCCTGTAAATTTGTATGTTGGTGGTTCCAGGAGCGATATGTCTTCATTTCTTCTTGTGGTTGGGGTTTCCCCTTCTACAGTGTAAGTTCCAAGAATTTTGTGTACAAAGACTTTGTGAAGCACTTTTGTGAAAAGTAAAGACACTGGAGTTACAAAAACTAAAAGTGGGAAGAATTAAAAATCATGGTGAAACGTACTGACCGTAGCTGTTTTAGACTTGGTGATTAGAAGAAAATAGATTTGTCATGGTAATCAAATGTCATCCATTCACACTACAGACACAGAATTGTTTGTTTGCAGACAACGTAAGCATGCCTTTGTCCAGGGAGGAACACAGATTGCAAAATTGTGTATTACATAGAAACAGTGGAATAGCAGCACCCAATTTGTTGGCCAGGAAGTCAGTGGTGGTTCCACTGCTACACTGCCAAACCATGGCTAATTTAGAAGTTTCCAATTGATTAGACTGTTTTGTAAGTGTACCCAGTTCCAGATGTGTGACAATAGGCCATGGTCTCATATGTTCAAATGTCATGCAACCTAAGCATACCCATGCCTACAGCAACACACATTGTCAGAGTAACAATGTTTTATATGCAGGTCAGCATTTTTTGGAAGGTTATTGCTTTTATTCCCTACTAAAAAAACAGTTGTGCGTGTGGTGGAAGACAGCTGCATATCTTTTCATTTACATTTCAGCATTCAGTCCATGCCTGTAAAATTTTTATCAGTATTTACAGTGGCATATTACTTAAGCTTCATGGAATTGTGTATGTTATTCAATATTTGTACAGAAGTGTGTACATGTCACACAGTGCCTTGTTTTGGATATACACAGAGGTCTTTTGAAGTTAAAATTATAGTCCATTACTAGTGGAGCAATGCAATGACTTTGTGTTTGTGCTTAACCTATCTTTGTTTGTTCCTAGTTGCCTGTACCACCTAACTTGTCTTTGTTTGCTGAACCAGGTTGGTCCAGTGGCTTTGTAGTTGTGATTTGTTGTCTTGGAATTTTGGTCACTATTACTGTCCAGTAAATAATGCAAATCAATTACGGTGATGCAGTGACCTGTTCTCAAAAAGTGATATGTATGGCTGAAGTGATTATTATAATATAACTTGTTATAATGCAGTTTTTCAGGGTTAGATGTAACTGGATTGGAAAAAGAATGTTCAAGTTAAAGCTTTCTGTAGGAATGGAATTCAAGTTTGTAAAAATTCTTTGTATACAAATGTGCTTATATGATAATAGGCAAATGCCTGTTACGTGTGGTTACACCAAAGTAACTTAATGTTTTGGTATATGTTTTGTGTGAAGCAAGTTCCTGGTTCCAACCACCCCCATGCCCTCTGATGGATAGCCACCATTATCAACACCACCACCACACCACCACCACCAAAAAACTCACATGAATGGCTTTCCCAACTGGACATGGCATGTTTAAGCCTTATACCTTCTGCTAACCTCATTTGTAACTGTGGGCAAGTGAAAGAATCTATACAATAGCTGATGATGACCCTTACTACTCCTTTTGCAATAATTATCCGGTCCAGACCTGATTTGTGAAGTTGTACCCAGCTTGCATCGTGCACTGATCTTGCATTTCCAAAATTCCAGTAATGCCAGGCTGGCAGTGAAATGATGTGATTTTGATGATTAAAGAGATGAATCATCCTGAACCTAATTATGTATTCCTGTAATCCATGGTTTGTTATGTTGATGTGAGGAGATGTATATATGCTGGTGTCATGTAATGGGCCCAGGGTCCCCAGCCCCACCTTTGTGTTCAATTTGTTGTGTGTAGAAATTTGAAGTTAGGATATTTCCATCAGACTTCATATTAAGATGCTGGCAGATGGAATTATTATTCCCACTAAATACGAAGAGAGTTGCTAAGAACAGTCACAAATTGCTGAACCCATCAGGTGAGAGTCAGATGCTGTTCCTGACACGTTGGCCCTCTTGAGATACAGACCACTATTAGAACCAATAAATATTCTGTGCAAAACTACTGATAAACCAGGATTACAGTACAGGTTTAAATAATTTTCTGCATGTCATACTGTTTGTTGTATAAGAAGTTTGTGTTTTATTTTGGAATTTCTTTGAAATAGATATTTTCCTCCATTTCTTCAAACTGTCTGCAGTCAAGTTTGTTTTAAGAAAGTCACGCAAATTTAAGTATACAGCAGTATTATACTGATTTTCTCCAGTTTTTTTACAGTGAGCACGTGTGTTCTGTGCTCTTCCCCCCACCCCCCAACTAATTTACAATGCCTGTCTTCATGTATTGGCAGTTTTGCAGATAGTATCACGGTGTGGAACGGTGACATTCTGAAATTTTTATAGAAATCTTCTAACTTCTTTACAGACCATTTTTACGTAGACATTGTGCATGATCGTTTGTTCCCATTGTGCATCCCACACAAATTTCAGTACATGTGACTGGATAGGTAAGTTTATTGCTCAGGTTAGCAACAGTAGCAGGTGTTCAGAGCAGCATTTGTTAGAGACATAGGAGAGGGTCATTCCATATTGCATGAGTTCAGTTCATAGTTTCATTGATTAGACAACTCACTGTGTATTAATTTAATTTTCTGGGAAATCCATTTTGCATCTCCCCATATTTTACTGTTATTTTAAGGCTTCTGAAATTCTAAGAGATAACACTGAGGATCTCTGAAATTTTTTGACCGGTTTTAACTCATTGTATCTGATAATAAATGACACTAGACTTCAGGAGGTATTTTAAATTTACCATGGTCTGTGCTAAAAGAAAACATAATTTAGAGTCATCCAGGAAATGTATCATTGGTTTAAGCCATTTAAGGTTTTTTCGTATGACAGCTGCATCATAACAAAACAGTAAAATTTACATTCAGCAGCAAAGGTGGTGTATCAAGGTGAGTATTTCTTCAAACTAGAGGGCATGGGCTGTTGGGGCAGGATTTGTCTTCTGCAGATTCATCTGGTGGTGTCATCAGGATTGATTTGCATGCAGACAGCGTAGTTAAATGGTACCAGTTACATTGTAACTTCATTTAAAATAAGAGTGTAATTAGAAAAAGAGCATTGTAGTACATTTCACATATCATGACCATGCATAGTAAGGTAAACTTGCTGCATAGGGAAACCATTTACGTTAAAGAATATTTGGAGTTCTGAGTATACATAAATGTTAAAGGAAAATTCAGTGACCACAATTTTTTTAAGTAAAAGTGTTTTGGTAGTGATTATATGCACTTCAGATAGCTTTGGAGCAACTATAAAAATGTTGTTTCTGTTGTAAATCCATTTATGTTGTGTGGAGTTCTGAATGTAGTCACAGAATGAAAAAAAAATGCTAGGGTTCCTCAAAATTAAACAATTTTGTCATTGTTTTTGTGACTATAAGGTTTTGTGATTTTATGGAAATAATGTAACATGTTTTGTGGCTGTGTATTGCATGTATCACAGTGAGAGTATATACTCTTTTGGCCTTTATCTGGCATAGCACTTTAGGGTAGGTGTAAGTTTATTATAGTGTGTGACAAGGAATTCTATGCAAAATATAATTATTTATGCAACAAATAGTGGGAGCAAGCAGTCTAGTCTCCATATGAAAGTGATGATACCATAGCTTAGAAAGAGGGACAAAAGTTATGGAAAAGCAGTACAACCCTAAAGCTAAGTCTTATTACCCACATGTGTCAAGTTGACTCATATTTGGAACTGCACAGTTGCATGGGACTAGATCCGATGCTCACACTTTGGTAAGGGGCTCAGTGTCCTGAAAAAAAATTATGCTTGTCCTGAATTCACTGATGACTTCAGTAATGGTACTGTGGAATTTCATACATAAGAGTTTTCATAAAAATAATTGAATTGTGCTCATAGATGGCTTGATAATGGGTGGAAACATTTAGAGGGATTAATTGCAATTTGAAGCTTTTCTAAAAAAAAAGTGTGCTTTGTTTTGATTTATGTGATTGTTCCTTAAGTTCTCTGTAAGTTGCCATGTAGTATATTGAGAGCTTATTGGTAGGGGTTGGAACTTGTATCCCTGTAACATCTGGTACAGATTTAACAGAATTGGCAAATATGTGGATTGAAACTTACCCATTGTCACCTGTAGGTGCTTTGTGGATGTTCGCATATAACCCATAAAGGGTTAATGGATTATGAAATGATAAACAATTTTCAGGTCTTTTCCTACTGTATTGGTGATGAAAATGTCGAGGCAGACTCGTATTATTGCTCTTTATCTCTGTTGCGTGTAGTAGTATTCATGCAATTTAAAGGGCAGAGTGCAAATATATAGGAACTAAAATTCATAGACATTGTCTTACAGCAGGTGAGTTCTGTGTGATCAGCGATGGAGAATTTTATGGATGCAGCACAGACGCCCCTGTGTTTCCACAGTTGTGTCTAAATGTTTGACGAGGGCTAATTGAGGACGGAACTGAAGTGCTGAGTCTGATGTGTCAAAAGGCCCTATTCCACACACGTTTATGGGCTGGAGAATGTGAAAAGCTTGCGTAGAGCACTGCATGCGACATTTTTGTCTGTGTTGGTGTCTGGTTCATTCTTGCCGCGTGGCAAGGAGGAAATGCACTGACCACACAAGTCCTTAACGCACTGATTAAAAACTGCAGTGTGTTTTGCACGATGTAGATTTTGTACATCTGAGTGGTGACTTGGGGAATATGAATGATGTATTGAAATCTGTCATGGGCTTACCTGCTCAAAATGAACGTGACTGGACGATACTACTATTACGAACATGTGATACACACTGCAGTTTATAGCGTGAGCTACAGTTGAAGGCTGCTGCTCCGTCCTCCACGTCAGTGCTTTACAGCCCGTACATTAACCCTTAAAAGCCTGAATTAAATCCCATCTGCTGTTTGCTGGCATTATTAGGAGCTCACCATTTTCTCCACGTTAGCAGGATAAGGGTTAAATCATTAACCCTTAGGCTACTAATGTCATATA
>Ga0268261_10004334_pt1 | contig 10618 bp, 7 predicted proteins | sample TergutNc150P1_FD_190353 | JGI IMG/M metagenome (GOLD analysis project Ga0268261, IMG submission 190353) | Nasutitermes corniger P1 segment gut microbial community from laboratory colony in Florida, USA - Nc150 P1 (SPAdes) (version 2) | ecosystem: Host-associated > Arthropoda: Insects > Digestive...
GTCGTGTGTTGTCAGGTAGAGGTCTCTGCGACGAGCTGATCGCTCGTCCAGAGGAGTCCTACCGACTGTGGTGCGTCGTTGTGTGTGATCTAGAAACATCAAGAATTGGTGCTCCATATATATATATGACATTAGTAGCCTAAGGGTTAATGGAAGTTAAACCATTGGTAAAACTTCTGGTCTTGGGACTATCTTCCTGAAGTGTCGAACTGTCAGGAGTGCAAGATTATCCTTAGCCAGAATGAAGGAATTCTACTGTATATTTAATTTGTGTACTTTTGTCTTGAATAGTATATGTCATTATTTGAAACAGTTCAGTACTTGCAGCCATTTAATACATTCCTTGTACGTACATTATTGTGAGAAGAATGCTGTTTTGTAAGGAAGACACTGAAATATAGTTGATAATTCTATGTAATTTATCCATTATTATCATAATTATGTAGACCTCCCTTCCTGCCTGCAAATTACAATTTCCGTTCCTTTTACATGACTCTGATAAGTTCTGATTTTATAATATTTCTTAAGACTAGTTGGTAAGAGTGTTGATAAATAAGGATGGTGGGAATTTGTTGCTTGAAATATCTTCTAACATGATCAGTTCACATGAAAGTAACTTCATTCTTGGAACATCAAGATTCAGGCATTGTACTTTCATGTGAGTATTTTTTTATACAATTCTGTGGATATAGCATGGAATGTTTTTCATATAATAAATATAATTTACACATTATTACATAATTCAGTGCAGAGGAGACTGAGGACATGTTGATGTCCCATCAATGCAGCGCCAGAAAAACCGTACTATAATATGTGTATTAGAAATTAATGCCTTCCATTCACTTCATGCAATTTGTATGTTAGATATGTCACATTTTCACAGATTTTCACTAGAGCATTGCTGAAGGCACAGCATTCTTCAGTATAATTTCCACCTTCGTCAACAGTCTTCTTCCACCTTCAAACAACAACATGTATTCCAGCCTGGTAAAAATATCTCTCCGTCTGCAGCCACTGGCATATTACCAGCAGTGCCCCGTCATTTACACTGTCTTTCAAAGGACCAAACAGGTGAAAATCTGATGCAGTGAGGTCAGGGCTGTAAAGTGAGTGTGGCAACACCATCCATTTTGTGATGGCCTCAGTGTTGCACACACTTCTGACAGTTTTCTTATGGGACAAAGGTGAGCATTCAGACTTCTTACTGTTTCATTATATTCATCAGAGTTTACTGTTGTGTCTGTGGGCAAGAATTTCAGAAGAATAATACCTTGCTCAACCCAGAAGACTGTAGCCATCATTGTTCCTGCTGATGGCACACTCTTGAATTTCTTCTTCCTTTGTTATGTCATTTGGCACACCATTCCCTCAACAGCTGCCTGGATTCAGGTTCAGAATGGTAGACCCAGGTCTTGTACCCTGTGACAGTTAGGGACAGGAAGCCATCGTCTCCTGTATCATGTCAGTGCTTTCCTTGCCTCTTTGTGTTCATCTGTCAGTGTGTGTTACAACCCATAATTAGAATATCCACTCTCTTCAATAATTTCCATTATGTCCCTTGCACTTGGATAGGGGTGGAACATAATTCATCTGCAAATGATATCGGGCATCACTGACTAGTATTATTAGTAGTAGTAGTAGTAGTAGTAGTAGTATTTACCAGTCAAAGTGGCATAACATGCCAGAAGACTTGAAGACAACAAGTGACTAGCGACAGCTGTCAGATAAAGCAGCGTCACTTTGTGCAAGGTCTAAATTGCTGTAGTGACCGGGGGTTGTGAACCCACCGATGTCACCAATTTGTAGTACCTCCCGGATAGCGGTTGGACTTCCACTATTTCCTACCCGGACAGGTACTATATGATGCGAGATAGCTATGTTCCTACTTACTCTCATGTTAGCTTTCTCGATCTCAAATTTCGCTGCCACCAGGTCAGTATTTGTAATTTCGACAGACTACTGACCACTACTGCCATTTTTGTCTATGATCATAATTTGTGGTGGCTACGGGTGTAGTAATGTCTCTACCGTGGCCACGTAGCACTTTAGTCGAGCAGACTCGAACCGCTATACCAACTCCTAAAACAATTAATCCAGGGGAATACTTGGGATTTGGTTACATCGAAACTTCATCACAGCTTACGTCCCAGCAGAACACAGACAGAATATGAGTTACATCTTTCTAGTAAAAATATATAACATATATTTTCAACAAATCTACACTATATCTAACTTATGTTTATACAACCTAAATATCTTCTATCAGAATTTGTTTTCTTTGTTTGGATTCGGGCGATGTTTGCCATAGCTGTTTCGAGTAATTCTGGATCCAGTTTCCTAGAAGGTGTGGATTTGTTTTCTACCGAATTTTCTATCTCAGGTTTGATTCTAAACTCCCCCCCCCCGATCAGGGTGTAGAGTATAGAGTAGTAACTGGGTTCGAACTCTTTCGGTCCCAATGCACCTAGGTCTTAAGACAGGCCCTTTGTGCCCCATAATCTGACGCCAAGTCATGTGAGCCCTGGTCCTTCACAATAGTTCTATATTGCCCCCAGGCTCCTAACATAATCTGGGTCCAAAAGGAGCCCAAGTTAAATTAATAATAGATGCTGCATTTCCAGAGCCCTCCTTCATGTCTCTCAAAAAGTCCCGGTAAACGAACACCCTCCAGGTTCCCCAACGGGGGCCCCTATGGAGAGAGTTGCCCGTTTACAGATCCTTCTCTTACATGTCTCTCGAATTCCTCATAAAAGTCCTCCTGATAAAAAAAAGAAGTTTCACCATTCTCTCAAAGGCCCTAGGAAAGGAGCGTTCCCCCATGTTCCCTAAAACGGGGCCTCTATGGAAACAGACGCCCATTTCCAGAGCCATACTTAGAATAACCCTCCAGGTTCCCCTCATAGAGCTCCCAGAGAGAGAGATGCTCCGTTTCCAGAGCCCTCCTTCATTCATCTTTTAAAGTCCCCGGTATACGAGCCCCCTTCCAGGTTCTCCAGCGGAGCCTCATATGGAGACAGAGATGCCCGTCTCCAGAGCCTTCTTTTACATATCCTTCAGGGTCCCCAGTAAAGGACCTCCCCCCATCCAGGTTCCCCTCACAGAGCTCCAACAGAGAGACGCTCCATTTCTAGAGCCCTTCTCTATCCATCTCTCAAAGTCCCAGGTAAATGAGCCCCCTTCCAGGTTCCCCAGCGGGGCCCCTATGGAGAGAGATGCCCGTCTCCAGAGCCTTGCTGTACATAACCTTCAGGGTCTCCAGTAAAGGATCCCCTCACAGAGCTCCCACAGAGAGAGACGTTCCATTTCCAGAGCCCTCCTTTATCCATCTTTCAAAGTCCCAGGTAAATGAGCCTCCTTCCAGGTTCCCTAGCGGGGCCCCTATGAAGAGAGATGCCCTTCTCCAGAGCCTTCCTTTAAACATCGTTCAGGGTCTCCAGTAAAGGAACCCCCCCCTCCAGGTTCCCCTAACAGAACTCGCACAGAGACAGATGCTCCATTTCCAGAGCCCTCCTACTATCTGTCAAAGTTTCCAGAAAACGGACCCCACCCCCAAGTTTCCCTACGGAGGGAAACACCCTTTTCCAGAGCCTTCTTCTACACGTCCCCTGGTAACTCGCCTTTCTCCTCAAAGTCCCCGTAAGGGAGCTGCCCTCAATGTTCCCCCAACAGGGTCTCTACGGACAGAGATGCTCCGTCTCCAGAGCCAATGGTTTATTCATTTATATCTGTCAGAGTCCCCCGTTAAGGAGCCCTCCCATGAAATGGGGTAAAACATATGGTCACCGTCCACGGAGCCCCATGCGGACGGAAGGCCTAGATACAATGGGGTGCAGCCTGCTTCCGCAAGGGGATCGTTTAAGACACTGCTGTCACTACCCCAGTGCCATGCAGCCTCGAGCACACCCTCCATCTTGGCCTGGGTAGACCAGAGTCCCCTTTGCCGGCGTGTGTCATAGTAACCCTCAACAGGGTATCCCCTCCACACCTGTTACCGCCTCCCACGTGACCCAGGGTAGAGTACGAATTCACATAACCTTGAGGTACGGACGAGAGGTTGGATTTATGGGAAGCCCGGATCGGGGTAACTCATATGTCTGGCTGAAGCATTCCGTTATTACCCGCTAAGGTCGGGCTTGGTTCGTAGATACATGAACCTGTCGCACTGCGTTCTTTGTAAATGACATGTGTGATTGGGTTTTGGCTTCGTTATTAGGTTCAGACTCCCCCGAAAGGTATCTCTGCTTGGTTGTGGTGGTGGGGATTGTGTGGCCAAATGAGCCGGAGAGCTATGCTGGCGGTAGCGTAGGTACAGGTAGGACCTCCCATGCCAGACAGGTCAAAGGTAATGGCTCAGACAAAATGGAATGCCCTGGTCCTCCAGGTTGGGGGTTGGGGCGTGAGGCTAACCACCTCACCTCCGTAAAAAAAAAGTTTTATTTTTGATAAAACTAATTATGGACGCCAGTTGGATCATAGTGGTGAAAAAACACTAATCTATAAGGACTATGATTTCTGTATTGTTACTTGAAATGTACTCGGTCTGTATAAAGCAGGAATGTTGAAACAGAAATGGAAAAAATATATAAAATAGATATTGCAGCAATCCAAGTGATAGGCCCTGAGGGGGAGTAGAGGTATATCTCTACTCTTTCTTTAACCTTGGCGCTAGATGCGGATGGGTGGTCAACGCCATGCCCCGGCCGCTTTACCCCCAGGAAAGACCCGGTACCCATTGTATAAGAGGCTGGGTGGGCCTCAGAGCCAGTCTGAACGGGTGCGGAAAATTTCGATCCCCGGCCCGTCTAGCCCGTAGCGAGTCGCTATACCGATTACCCTATCCCGGCTCCAAGAGTGTTGGATACAGGGAATTTCATATTGATATTTGATAGTAAACCGGAGGGAAGTAGAAGAAGAGGAAGACCTAGATTACGATGGCTGAAAATGTAGAGAAAGATCTAGAGGAGACGAAGATTAAGGGATGGCGACAGAAGGCAGTCGATAGGGAGGAATGGGAGTCCGTAATTGATGAGGCCAGGGCTCTTCTGCGGGCCGTAGAGCCAAGGAGTTAGTACTGGGTTGAGATGCTTTGTAAAGCTATAGAAATCCTGTGGCCTTCCTAGCTTCCTTGCACAGGCGACAGTTCACATCTCCCACCAGGATTAAAGATTTGTGACTTCGCATTTCATGTAAGCATAAATATTTTAAATCTAGTGTTTAGTCAGGTGCGAGGCAGGAGACGGTAAATATGAAGTTCACGTGCAGCGTTTCGGGTTGTAAAGCTGTGTAGCATACACGGCTTCATGTCCTTGAAGATCTGCGTAAACTGTAAACATCTTTTTATGGTTTAACGTTCATAACAAAATTAAGAAATTTTGAATACAATGGTTTTGTGTAGGCTACTAACGAGATTAAAAAAATAAAGGAAAATAACACGTAGCCTATATGATATGTACTATTCCGTACGGTCGATATTTTTATCATGTGTAATCCGTCTGGCCAGTTTACTCTTAGCATGGGTACTGAGTATGAGCCGTAATTTTAAGGACGTAATAGTCACTAAAAACGTAGAGCTGTAGCCTTACAGGAAACAGTTGTGTGCTTCCGGCATATCCAGTTGCCGTCAAAGTCCAGTTGCCTTCTGAGGGCAGCGGTAAATGTGGTTAGTTTATACATTGATAGGTGCCTTTTGGTAATCGTGGCAGCATACGTTTTCCCGCTTAAACAGGTACTCGAAGCTTGTAAAGACAGGTCATGCCTACCTCTCATCAATGAGTCATGTTAGGTCAAAAGTGGGAACAGTCAGTGTGTCATGTTACAGTGTGGAAGGCGGGGAATGCTTTGAAACACGAATGGGGTTTTTCGATGTTGCAGATGTCTAAAAGTGCAGTTCGGTTACTTTGTCGTAAACTACGTAAAAGTTATCGTTTGTGGACGAAACGTCGTCTCTTACTCCGAGGAAAGAAAATAAGGTAAGTCTGAGAACAAAATACTGAGATCAGTAGACGTTAGAAGGTGGAAGTAACAGGTGGACTACGAAACGAGGAACTTCTAACTTGTTTTCTTGCATTCATTTTGTTAAAGTGATTAAATCAAGGAAGTAATAGGTAGATTGATTGAGGTTACGTAATGAGTTTCGTAACCTCGAGGTATTATAAGATCATTTTTTTATGGTGATCCAATCAAGTAGGATTATATGGTTTATACAGAATTATACTTCGACTGTTGTTTTTATGGATGTACAACTTAATTTACTACATTAATGAGACACCTGCAATTGTGGATGCCTGAGAGCCGGGCCTTAAGCAGACTTACCAGGAGAAACTGCATAACAAGAACTTCATGATTTTAACACTTTATGACACATTACTACCATAATGAAATAAAGAAGGATGAGGTTGGTTGGCCATGCAGCACACATAACAGCCACAGAAAGTGAGGAAGAGGAGTTATCCAAAGTTATGCTTGTAAACCCCATAGGAAGGAGACCTCTTGGAAGAACTAGGAGTAGATGTTATGATAACAAAATTAATTAAATATGATAGCAGTTTCTTTGATAGGATACATTTGGCTTAGAATAAATGAGTGATAGACTTGCACACTAATGAAACTCAAGGTTCCTCAAAAGCTTGGGAACTTCTTGAGTAGTGCAGCAGCTAATGAATTTTTTAGAAAGACCCCATAGAGTTTGTTTGTTGTTTGGGATGGCATTGGTGACTCATGTGGCACACATGGGAGGAGTGAAATTATTGACACGTGTTTATGCAGAAATCTCAAGTAAAGGGAGTGATGGTAGTTTGGGATATGGATGGGAGGAAATAGTGAAACATTAAAACAAAAAAATTATATTTTTATTTACCTGAGGTGTTTTAAATTATCATGTTGCTTATAAATACTTAATTGTTTTAATAATGGTGATGGGTTCCAGGTAAAATTAAAATAACCTTTACTCTATAAACATCTTGTTGTGATAATAGATGAAGTACGTTGAAGTAATCTGTCAGTCACAACAAAAACTTTTTTATTCATAACAGAGCTTTAGTGTACTTTATGACATGTTTCAGCCAAAAAGCATTTTATGCTTTCCCGGTATGTTGCTCAGGTATTGTCTGAAAGATTATGAGATAGTTCCAGTTTCTCCAGCTATTGTTGTTATCACTTTTGTTTTCACATTCCATGTGCACTTAATTTCTATTATAAGGTCTTTACATTTTAGAATCTTCTCGGCTTCTTTCTTAATCATGTTTCTGTCTCCTGAAATTGTAACATCTATTTACATACATGTTCCTTTTTCATTATCACGGACTATGATTTCCAGTTTATTGTTAGGGATGGTTCTGTCAGTTTACACTTGTTGATTCTATAATATGCTTACCTTACTTTCACAACTTGTTTTGACTGTTTTCGATACATGGTCATACCAGTGTTCATTGTCTAATTTTACCCCTATTTTGTTGCATATGTTAAAGTGTAGTTGAACACACACTGAGTCATGTCTCTTGATGTATTGTTCTTCAGCTAATATTGGGCATGCTGATATCAAACCCGAAACTAACAACAAAAAGACATTTAACCAGTAACCAAAAGAGGGACTAAACCGGATAATAAGGTAAACCCCCGCAGTAACCACTGTCTCATCAAATTGTTTACAGAGTCTGCATTTGTTATCTGTTTCTGTTTGTAATATGTTTGTCACATGTTATTCGGTTTGTAATGCCTGATCATGTGCTGCTATTATTTCACTTTCAGTTTCATCTTTCAGATCTCCCCTCGACAGCCTTAGGAACGTGTCTTCTTCACTAATAAGCTGTCTGTCCCTGCTTCTAGTATACTGGCAATGCATTGCTTTGCTTTTCCATTTTTTCTTTAAGAACTCTCATAATCTTGCTTTTATGTGTTGAATGCCTTCATTTTTTTTTGTCACTATTCTCATTTAATTGGTTAAATTCTCCTGCATCCTTTACTGCCTTTTTAGTCGTTGAATTCATATTTGGTTGATTGCTGTTGTGACTTACAATGACATTTACAGACAGGTCTTCTGCATATTTTGTGTTCAGATATTCTGCATTATTGATTATCTCTTCTTTATACAGTACGTTGCTTCAATTTGTAACAGACCTCTTCCTCCTTCTTTCCTTTTTATATATAGCCTGTCTATATCAACTTTTGGGTGACGCATTTTATACAGTGTTAATATCTTTATAGTTGTCCTGTCATGTTTTCTTATTTCTTCTGATCTCCAATTAATGATAACAAAACTGTAACTTAATAATGGAACAACTAATGCTGCAATTGCTGTAATTTTATTCTTGGCATTCAATGTAGATTTCAGTATCGTTCTTAACCTTTTAAAGACGAAGCGCAGACTGCTTTATTTAAAGATCCAGTTCGTACCTTGCAGTAAACACTTTTCATCTCGGTTATAAAAACCAACCAGTTTATGTTGTATGGGGCAGAAGTCACTGTTTGTTCTGAGATAAATACAAAACACATAAATACAGTGTGGGCAGAGCATACAGTTGTTGAATGTTAAACCTGTTGGTGCATCACGTAACAAGTAGGCTTTAAAAGGTTAATCCACTGGCATATTCCTTCTTCAATCTTTCTGTCATGTGTTGATGTTGTATGCACTCACTTTATGCAGTCCCTTGGTACTTGTATATTTTTCTATGTTTGAGCTACTCTATTTCTCTGTTGAAGTCAAATATTAAATTTTGTGAGTGAACTAATTTTCCTTTCTTTAGTACCATCTTTGCATATTTTTCAAGTCCAAATTCCATATGGGTATCACCACTGAAGGTGTAATTACTTGCATCTGTTTTTGGAATTCTTCCTCTCTTTTACCTATCAGCTTCAAATCATCCATTTAAAGTAAGTGTAATACTTGTGTCTTTGTTGTGTGTTTTTTATCCTGTGTTCAACTTGTTCAACTGCTCTGTGATGGGGATTAAGCTAATGCAAAATAGCAGTTGTGATAATGAGTTTCCTGGAAATATTCCACATTATGTTTCTGTATCTTCTGTCTCTATTAGCTTTCCTTCTATATGTAGGTGCATATTTCTCTTCCAGTGACTCATGGTTTTCTTAGTAAAAGATGTTCTTTTATTATTAATTCCAATTAACTGACAGGATTCGATTATCCACCTGTGAGGCACACTGTCAAAAGCTCCACGCCATGCATACATTTTTCTTCCTGCTCTTACATTCCTGTAATATTGCTTTTTTTTTTATTAGTTGCTGATCTTTATGTCCTTTTGATCCTCTGCAGCACCCATTCTGCTCTTTAGTATCAGATTTTTGTCATCAATATACTTCTGTTTTCCCATGCTTGTGATAGATGTAATGGTTTTGTATATTGTGGGCAGGCAGGTTATAGGTCTGTAATTCTTTGGTCTTTCACTGTTTTCATTCTTTGAAATAAGAATTGTTACTCCTGTCATTAGCCACTCTGGTATTTGACCTTCCTCAACAGTTTTGTTAAAAAGGGTTGCTAAATATGTTTGTGTTGCTGTAAGTTGCTTAAACCAAAAATTTGCTATTTGGCCTCTTCCAGGAGCTTTCTGATTTAGCATCATTCTTAGTACTTCTTTGACCCCCATTTCAGATATTGGGCCCCATTCAATACTGGGACTTTGTTGGAATTAGTTTTTGATCCATTCAGCTTCTTCATTGTGTTGGATCTTTTCCCCAATTATTTCTTTCCAAAAGTTCTCTATTGCTTCTTTGGTTGGTGGATTCTTCACATTGGTATTTATCTGTCTGAGAAGGATGTGAAATTATTTGCAGTCTGTTCTAAACATTTTATTTTGATAGTACTGGTTTTGTCTTTTCCCATATCTCAATAATCATTGTGTCTTTGCTGATACTTGTTGTTTGAGCTCTTCAATCACTTGATCCAAATTTTCCTGCTTTTCTTTGTTATATTTCCAGAGTTATCTAATTCTTTTCATATTCTGTGTCTTTTATCTCATCTCTTTTTATTTCTGGCAAAGCTGATAGTTCTTTCCTGATATCATTTCTGCTCTTCTGTATGCATCTAAACCATGGGAATGTTTCAGACTCTTGTGTCTGATTTGTAGCATCCTGCTCTTTTTATTTCTTCTGTAATTACAATTGCTGCTGCATAGATAAGGTGGTTTATGTCAGAGTCAGATCTTTATTTCTACTACTACCACTACTACTATACTACTACCACCACCACCACCACCACTACCACCATTATTACTACTACTACTGCTGCTGCTGCTGTGCTGCACCTTCAAAGACATTGTAGTGTTCGTATACATGTATAGTAATGTAATGAAAAATACAGGTACACAGAGAAACTAAACAATTTGCAAAGAACATTCGAGCCACAGTTTTAACTTTTTAAGAATATAAACATTATGTAAACGGGCGTTTTTATAATTTAAATGGTCAAATGTAATTTAGATTAACATATGTAAAATATACACAATTATGATGTAACATGAATAACAATGCATATAATCAGTGAAGTAGCTGTGAAACAAGCAGGCAGCTGCCCCACATGGCACAGTCCAAGGGATGGCAAAATGAATAGTCAAAAAAAAAAAAAAAAATACACACACACACACACACACACACCACAGCATACACACAC
>Ga0268261_10004335_pt1 | contig 10618 bp, 6 predicted proteins | sample TergutNc150P1_FD_190353 | JGI IMG/M metagenome (GOLD analysis project Ga0268261, IMG submission 190353) | Nasutitermes corniger P1 segment gut microbial community from laboratory colony in Florida, USA - Nc150 P1 (SPAdes) (version 2) | ecosystem: Host-associated > Arthropoda: Insects > Digestive...
TATATATGACATTAGTTGCCTAAAGGTTAATGATTTAACCCTTATCCTGCTAACGTGGAGAAAATGGTGAACTCCTAATAATGCCAGCAAATGGCAGATGGGATTTAATTCGGGGTTTAAAGGGTTAATACGAAGTAACTTCTTTAGACTGGATTTATAGTCCACAAGCAAGAAAAGCAAGAATTTGGGGATTCTTAACTTCTAACCAAAATACAAAGCCTCACACTAAATTTTCTTTTCTTTTTGGGCACACTGGCCAAAAACATATTAGAATAAGTCAGCATGAATGTATGTGAACAAACATATCTCTTGCTAACCAGAGCTGCAGAAGAACAAAAGTTCTGTGGAAAGAGCCAGAACTCACCCTGTATCTCTCTTCCTTCCCACATCCTGCCAACAGTGGGTGCCCAACAGCAAAAAAGGGAATACTCACTGAATAAAAGCCAACCACAGTAGCAATATCTGCAAAAAAAAATGGAGGACATTACATCATTTCAGGTTAAAAAAAAAATCAATTCCATTAGCTGAAACTAAAACAACTACAATCACATACTTACATTTTGCAACCATGTTATCCACAATTCCCATCCCAACACGGAACTCCAGGAACTTCCTCAAGTGATTGGTCTGTAAAAAAAAAAATTTGCAAGGAAGTCAGTCTCATAACAGAGGGCTAGAAAATGCACAGAGTTTTGTTTTTTTAAAGAGTTATTTAGTAACAGCTCTCTCCATAGCGATAAAAGCAACAGTATCATTTCAGAAATTGAGACTAAATATGTAACTTGAGCACTATATTCACAAACGGTCTGTAACTAAAACAAAATTTTTGGCTACATAGAACCAACAAATATATGTTCACCGAGTTTTTATCAAACACACAGCTATCCACTTGATGTTTATAGGTACGTTCATCATAGTACAATTCATAAAGAAAATCCAACAAGATGCAACAATGTATCAAAACTTATTATTCCATACTTATATGAAGCTCAACATGTTTTGGGCGACACACCGCCCATAATCAGGAGCCTAAAACTGCACTGGCAGCCTCTGGTTTTTCATACATGGAAGGTTGTTAGATGTGTAGCTGGTGGACGTAGTCAGGCACAGAATGTGCCTGACTACGTCCACCAGCTACACGTCTAACAACCTTCCATGTATGAAAAACCAAAGGCTGCCAGTGCAGTTTTAGGCTCCTGATTACGGGTGGTGTGTCGTCCGAAACATGTTGAGCTTCATATAAATATGCAATAATAAATTTTGATACACTGTTACATCTTTTTGGATTTTCTTTATGAATTATACAGCTATTAACACCTTCAGTAACAAATCATGACAGCCAAAACATTACACGTCTTGGTGTTTAACACTCAATAACTTTGACATAAAAAGTGTCTTCTTTGATACGACAATATGTATTCTGGGAGAACTGACATTTCAGAGACAACTGCTGCCTCTGAAATGCTTGCACTTAAATACATCCCAGAAAACAGAAGTATTCTTCATTGGTACCAATATGAAAACCATGATGGGAACAAAGTATTTTTGGCAGTTTCTCCTTTGTATCAATATAAGCAAACGACTGCTGATAGTGGTGTAATTACGGAAGCTGTTTCTATCATGATTGATTATGTTCAAACATGTATTAAAAATTTCAGGACATTCATGTCGACATGCATCCAGCATCACAATACATGGTACAGCAGTACAGTTATGTTATTAAAAAATCCATTCTACTGCAGTCACCATTTGGTATAGACAGGTTTACTGATGCTGATATCTCACTGATGAAAATAAGACTCTCCTCCCTTGGAATGACTTCTTTCAGTGTGTACTATTCGTCACAATAATCACCTGATCATATCTCTTTCATTCTCTGGAAAAATTTCAAGGATTTTGAATTATACATAATAAACTAATTACAGTAAAATACTGATTCTAAGCTTTTGTGGGACAATTTAAAAATGATGTAAAATCAGGGATGGACTGTTAAAATGAGCATTTTGCCAGGACCATAAAAATGTGTGAAATCCCAGAAAGTGCAAAATGTGAGAATTTGAAATCAGGGTTCTACTGTACTCACTGTTCAGATCAGATTCTTTCTGATTTCGTGGGCAGTCTTCAGATGTTACTGATCAAACAAAAATATATTTTACAGCCAATTGTAACAAGAGTAATAGTGTCCATAAGGTTGCCAAGGGCTTCAATTATTCTATTTTGGCAGTTCTGAGCCTCATCACTATTAAAACATATTACACTGCATTTCACTAGCCCTCAAGCGAACCCAATGTAAGTTTCAAGCTCAATCAGGGGCAAAGTCACAGGCATTTTTCATAAATGTGCTGAAAAAAAAATTCTAGTTGTGAATTCTTGCTACAAGCCATTAAAAGGTACAGGGGGGCTTAAATTTGGCACTCTAATTCACATCTACTGTCCACCAAATTTCATTGAAATCTGAGGGGATGGGGTTGAATAGTGTACTCCTGCTGACCTGAGACAGAATGGCTTTTTCATGTTCTGTACTGCCACAACTGAAGATACAGGAAGTATGTAAGTTCACAAAAGGCAATACAACATAATTTATGGGTTATCATTTTCTATCCTACACCATGCTTAACAAGCCTATTTCACTACACATAAGGCACTTCAGTGACTCTGTTCTTTCATTTATATATCATTTACCACCAGTCATTTCAATGACAAAATCACAAAATAGAAAAAAATGTGGAAACCTTCTCTTGGGTCAATACAGTGCATATAAAATCACTGGCAACACATTTTTCAGAATCATATCAAATGTCATCGGCAAAGTCAACAGTATTTCAATAAATTATCATGTTATAGCTACATGGTATGCAAATCAATAAATTTCACCAATACTCTCTAGTGAAATGCTTCTAGACAGTCTGTCAGAGAGTAAAACATGCATTTGGCCCAACAAAACAGTTGTTGACAGCATATAAGGTACAGAATTATAAATTACGGTACAAACCAGCTTTTGAAATGATGCTAGGAGAGTTAACTTTTCCCGCTGGTTTCCCTGATAAAAAGCAACTTCTTCAGAGTTTGTTATGAGGCGTGCATTGATGTACCGAAACTCTCCTTCCAGCTTCTGTTCAGTGACTGTCATCCGGCCAGTCGGTCGACGCAGGTATGTCAAGAACCATCCTGCGATGACCAGGTATGCAAGCAACAGAGATGGTGTCTGCATAAACAGATGTGACAAAAAGTGGTGCATATTCATGACAATATTTTTGTTCTTATTTACAGCATATCTGGATTCACATTATCTATCATTTACCTTTCCTCCAATTTGTGTGGTAAGCCTGTACACATATATGACAATGTCAAGCACTGGCTTGCTGATGTTCGAGTATAAGTCTGTCACTGTATCGCAAAACTTATCCACATCTGTGGTAAGTAGCTGATCTGCATTTGCTATGCGATTGTCCAAGTTGCTCATCTTGTAATACGTAAAACCCCTGTTAAAACACAAAAAAATAAACATATCAAGCAACTAAGATTCCTGAGGTATACTGGTGGACAGTGTCTTGAAGAACACAAATTAATCACCCTTAGATTTCTTGTTACAATCCTGTCTAAACTTATGAAGTTCTAGTGACTGAGTCATGGTGGTGTAACTATTCCAGGCACACATAACCTGTTTAAGGTGAAACTACAATGGGGGAGGGGGGAATAAAAAGGAAAGAAGGAGACAGAAGAAGAAGAAGAAGAAGAAGAAGAAGAAGAAAAGGGAGAAGAAGAAGGAGAAGAAGAAAAGGGAGAAGAAGAAGGAGAAGCAGGAGGAAAAAGAGAAGGAGAAGGAGGAGGAGGGAGGAGGTGGGGGAGAAGAAAGAGAAAAAGGAAGAAGAGGAGGAGGAGGAGAAAAAGAAGCAGAAAAAGGAGAAGAAGAGGAGGAGCAGGAGGGAGAGGAGGAGGAAGAAGAGGAAGAAGAAGAGGAGGAGGAAGAAGAGGAAAAAGAAAAAGAGGAGGAAGAAGAGGAAGAGGGGAAGGAAGAGGATGAGGAAGAGGAGGAGGAAGATGAGGAGGAGGAGAAGAACATATACTTTCCCAATGCCATATTTGCAAACTGTTCATATCACACTGGTCTTGATCTTCATTTGCTGCACTGTTGCAAAGCTCATCACACTACATGCATTTACTCATGCAAGGGCATTCAGAACTTCTCTTTGTATTCTCTTACATATGTCAATATAAAAAATTACAACAAACAGAAACTACAGAGCTAAATCACATATGCATATGATGACCCACAAAACATGGATCACACTTCAAGAGTCCATTAATTATGTAACTGAGTCAAAAATATTACAGCAACACGGACGTAATGCTTGCTGAAAATTTGAACAGAAGTCTCTTCAGTTGTTAAATAAATCACTGTTATTACTTACAGAGTAAATATAGTCACAATATAGTACTGACTCAGGTGCACACCCAGAATTTTTCCATGGCAGGGGATGACCCTGAGGCTATGCATAATTTATGCTTGGTATGAAAACACCCGTATAAAAATCTTGTCACAAATATAGCTCTAAAATAACACTGATTGCAACAATATTTATATAAATATAATTACATGTTCCATGACCAACTAATTTAAATAAAAAAGCTTAATCTTCTCTCTCTCTCTTTTTTTTAATTTCATCTATGATGTACCCAAGTTTTTTTTTTTACTTTATTCTTCAAAATCCCTATGTACTAGTCATCATGTGATTTCAGTAGCTGATTTCAGCTGAAAGGTAAATCGCATAAAATGTTTCATATCACTGTGTCTACAAAATCTGTGCTTTTTAAATTTCAAGTGGGGGGCTGCAGCCCAGCAGCAAAACTCACCCCCCAGGATTCAAACACAAATACAAAGCTGAGACTGCAAAACACATGTTTATTAAAGATGACAGTGATCTTTTAGTACTCGTGCCATGAGCAGTCCCCAGAAATCGGAAATCTTATGATGTAATACCTACAAATATTATATGTCATTGAACAACATGTGTAACAGTACTACAGTGAAATAAGAAGATCAGGCAGACCTTAAGAAACAGGATAGGAAGGTACAGAATAGACTGATAGGGTTCAGGAGAGGGACAAGTGGAATGCCATTGTGAACATGGCAACAAACCTTCAGGTTCCACAAAATGCCAGGAATTCCTTGACTAACTCAGAAACTATCAGCTTCTCAGCACAGACTATGATGCACTGAGACAGCATTATGGTAATTTGGGAACAATGTGCAATAAAGCAGCCACATGTTTTACAGCACCACCTCTACAGGTTTCCAGATGGACTGCATCTCAGGATATCCTATCATCGTGATGTGACTTGTTAGGGCATGTAAGTTCAGTCTCTTGGAGAAAATAATATTTTTCACACCTCACCACCCTCTCCTTTCCTTCATTCTGTTCAGGCTTGTCTCCTTTCCTCAATTCTCCCACATGAGTGATAATGGAATATATCCACATGGCACCTCATGGTAAGGTGCACACTTCAAATTTACTGTGCTTTTTCAAGTTCATTAAACTTGCAAAAGATATCACTAACGCAATCTGCTACTGGCAGTAAACTTTAAGATACACTAGATGACAATTTCTTTCCTCCCTCCCTTTCACACCAACATACATATGTCCACACTGTGCAAAAATGCCATTACAGGAGCACGATCATGAAAAATATCAGCCATGCTACATACTATTTCAGCAATTCCTCTGTCATGCAAACAAGCAAACAAATGTGCACAAAACACTCACTTTCCAACACATACCACACTTGAGACCTCTATTTCATAATTACAGTTATGTTTGATTTTCAAGAGTTACAGAGCTATATGAGTATTTGACATTATGCAAACAGCTTGTCCTCTGGAGCAGAAAATTCACACCATACGAAGAGAAGTCATTAGTACTGACCATCAAATCCTAAATGTAATCTGTACAGCTCATACCTCCTTTCCTACATAAATACACACACACACACAAACACACACACACATACATGCATGCGCGTAAACGCACACCAAAAAAAAAAAAGACATAAGGAAAAAACTTAAAAAAGAGGTACAAACGGAATTAAACACCTCTGAGGTTCTGTCCGAAATTTGCCTTCTCCATTCTTGATTCACAATATACTGAGTCACAAGAGTGACTGTGTTGGTGCTGTGAATAGTTTCAGGATTGTCTGGGATGCTATTATCAGGCTGCATACTCTACCGACAAGCTCATCTCATGCCTGGGAATTTTGCTGGTATACCTGCATTACACATAGTCCAAGAGGATATAACCAAATGTATTAAACTCAGACAGCCTTCACTGCCATGTATGTAGAATTCCATGGCCAACACCTTAATCACCATACTAGTGATTACCATACAATCGGTAATGTATAGGAAGTCCTTTCACTACCTCTAACGTCTCACTGCAAAGTAAATTAAATGCAACTCTGTTAATTCAGAAAGTGGACACGTGGTCATATAAAAGTTTCCGCTCAGAATTGTCTCATCAATTATCAGTTATACTTATGTATATATAAACAGTCGAAACACAGCTGTATATTCTGGTATTAGCTATCAGTAGCCTTCGTTATTTATTGTTGTCTCATCTTGACGACATGTTTCGACCCCTTCATTGGGCCATCTTCAGGTCTCCAATTGTACAAAATATGTTGGAGTCTACTACTGGCCGTAATGCCTACTACGGCATGTCGAGGCTTCGTCCAGCAGTATGAGAATGTAAAGAGAAAATTACTGTCCTGTAACGCCGATATTTATTTTAACCAACAATGTTTACGCAAAAAGTTAACCCCGAACTTTAAACTCACTATACATGCCGTAGTAGGCGTTACGGCCAGTAGTAGACTCCAACATATTTTGTACAATTGTAGACCTGAAGATGGCCCAATGAAGGGGTCGAAACATGTCGTCAAGATGAGACGACAATAAATAACAAAGGCTACTGATAGCTAATACCAGAATATACAGCTGTGTTTCGACTGTTTGTATATACATAAGTGTAACTGATAAGTGTACCTAAACACAGAGGGGATGAACAAACTTAAAAAAAAAAAAAAGTCTCATCAATTGTCTCCTTAAGTATAATCCATACTTCAAGGGAAAATTGCTGTGTAATGAATGAAAGATTTACATGCAGAAATTGAAAATTGAAAATTTTAGTTGTACTTGGATACAGCAAAGTTACTGAACGTTAACTTCAAGAAAGCTTAATCATCATTTCAACGCTCTGTGAAATATGTATGGTTAAGACAAAATGATGACATTAACCTAGTCGAGTCTTTGAACTCCCACTGTACAAACATTTAGCTAACAGTTCACTGTGCTTGAAAATATGTACGACTCAGCATCCTTACTCTATATAACCCACTGCAACTAGATTATTGTCCTCATTCTTGTAATTATTATTCGTTGTATCTACGTACTGTTTTACGTACGATATTGTGGAGAAAGTTCTGACTTCGACAGTTGAGAAGCAGTACTATTATGTGTTCTGGACACATATGACTTCTGCTAATTCAAGGGAGGTTGCGCTCAATGTATTTAGAAAGCTTCTGACGTTATCTCCACACGAGTTGAGCAAATTTTGGTCAAGTATTATGTGGATAAATTACATTAAATTCTATATTTCTGTATTACACCAGGTTGCATAGAGAAAGGCAAAGCAACTATTTGTGTAACTACTAAATTTGAAACTCTTCTATTATGTTATGATATTTGTGTAAATTATTAATTATTTAAGAATTTCAGTATTATTAATAGATTGAAAATTATAGCAAATTATCCTTTAACAGTGTACTTGACATTTATTTGATGATTTGGTTATGATAACCTTGAATCCTTGGCAAGTTCACCATGAGTAGAATTCAGTATAGTTACTTTATTTGTTGAGTTGTTGACGTAGCAGTTCAATATATTTCTACTACCCTATTTGATAAAATCTATCTGGTGGCAGCGTTACCTGACACTGAAACCCCAGTAAGGCGAACCTAGAGAACCCTTATTATATAACTTACAGTGTTTCTGCGAGCAAGACATAATCGAAGCTGTACTGTCATCTCGGGAGGCACTACAGCTGTAACACCTACCAATTTTCTGTATGCTGAAATATTTCTCAATAAAAAGAGCTATAGAGAGTGTGGCTATTAAACAGCAACAATGGTTTCAACAACGCACTGCATTAACAAAATTACTGTATCTACATGTTACCCCTTCAAAGTAATTTCCACTGGTTCAACTGGAAGCTACATCCTGCTGTTCCATGTTAGCTTTCCAATCCTCAAAGCATCCCTCCTCCCACATCATTTTGTGCGAATGCTTTAAGTAAATCTGCCTTTCTCTTGTGTATATTTTCAGCTGATGGAAAAATACATTCTTCTGAACAAAGTTTTAAATTTTGGAAACAGAAAAATTAGTAGAGGGCAAAATCTGGTGAGTACAGGGCATGTTAAAGGAATGGCAGTTGCTTTTCAGCTACAGACAGGCAAAGCAAAATTGCACACTTTTGGCACAAAAGCCAACTGCAACTGCAAAATTATGGCCTTTTTTTCCTAGTCCTGTCTTGCAATTTTGCTAAAAACTTTAGCTCTGATGTTCTGACAATCAGTTATGGCAAGCATTCTCAACCTTTCCACATTTTCATCAGTTTTCATCATTACCAGACAGCTACATCATCTGTCTTCCACATCCTCTCTTCCTTCTGAGAATTTCTTGTGCCTTTCAAACACATCAAGCATTTGACTGGGAGATTTCTGGCTTCTGCCAAAAAGTAGATGAGAACTGCGCTCTTCTGGGTTACTACGCAGTGGGTAGTTGTAATTCCTTACTGACGTTTTGGGACAACCTATAAATCTTGACCCATGACGATGGGAGTAATAGGCTGTCCTGAGACGTCGGCAAGGAATGACCACTACTCGCTGTGTAATAACCCAGAAGAACACAGTTTTCACTTGACTGGTAATCTTCTCCAAAAGTATCACATGCCAAAGTGAAGGTTTCAGTTACAGCTTTCTTCAGCTGCACAATAAATTTCAATGATTACTCACTGCCCATTTTTATACCAAGCACAATTGCGTGACACAAAGACACTGCAGCATGTGTGGTTTGGCATGTGATTGTGGGAACGTTTAACAGTAGCTAGTATACATTTACATTGGTGATCAGCAGTCAAGGTCAGGACCTGCAGGCACAGTCTTATTTATAAGAGCCACACTCATGTTTCAGCTTCAAGTATAAAACTAGGACTTAACACAGACATACAAAAAATAAGTCCACAAAACCCACTTAATGTACAATGTGTAACTTCCTGACATCTTCAAGGTATTATATAACATATGACGACTCCCCAGCCTTTTTTCATTACCCTGTAAGATACAAACATGTAATATGCAAACTACTGTATGTACTGTCTGTATTTCCTTGGGAAAATACTGTCAAATAGGCCAAACTAAGTACATCTTAACCTAAACTAATTTAAAAAAAAAATCTATTCTTTTAAAAAGCATCACAGGAAGAGAATGTAAGATTAGAATGAAACTACTGATATTGATTCCTTGGGCATTATGGAGTACACAAACACACATACAGTCAGCATTTGAATCCAACCCAATAAGCGCCCCTGCACCCCACAGTGCACATGATACAATGATGTGCTTCTAAGCATACGCATATTGTAGATTAAGTTCAAACACACTTACATAACTTATACTTTTATAGTCACACTTTTACATTGCTATAGACAGTATGACTACGTCACTTTTTAACCTAAATAATCAATAATCAATCAATCACTCAATCCAGCTTGGGGGGGGGGGGGCAAGGAAAGTAGGGGCAAAAAAAGCAAGCAAGCAAGCAAGCATGCAAATAAGCAAGCAAGCATCCACCCACTCACCCAACCAACCCATCCAACTGAGCGACTGACCAACAGACCAACCAACATGCAGCCACTCCGATGATAACTATGTATTTCAACACATACACAATAAACTGTGGAAAGAAACACTGAATGGGCTTTACAAAATTCTTTTAACACAGATTTATTCAGTGCTGACAATTTATAACTGAAGGTCTTAAAAACACAGAAATGCTACTTACTTAAGGTACTGGTCATACAGGTACTTTGTTAATCTTGTCCTGAATCGAAGTTTCACTTCTCCAATACTGTACTGAAAACAGTGTTGCAAAATAACAACATTAGGCATCCACATTCCAAGCATAAGAAGAAAGTATGTTTAGCATACGTACAGAATATTCAGTGGAAGATGGCATAAACTTCACTTCCTATCTCACAATAAATAACACTGCAGTTACATTACAAAGACCACCCAGTTTGTCTGTTTAGGAAAATAATTCCTCTTTATTGTGAGAGTCAAGTGAAACACGTAACACACTCCATAGGATAAGTGTTGAGTATCTGACATTGTAGTGGATGGTACAGACAATCACAGATGCGCTTTAACCCTTTAAAGCCCGAATTAAATCCCATCTGCTATTTGCTGGCATTATTAGCTCACCATTTTCTCCACGTTAGCAGGATAAGGGTTAAATTATTAACCTTTAGGCTACTAATGTCATATACATATGGAGCACCCATTCTTG
>Ga0268261_10004336_pt1 | contig 10615 bp, 6 predicted proteins | sample TergutNc150P1_FD_190353 | JGI IMG/M metagenome (GOLD analysis project Ga0268261, IMG submission 190353) | Nasutitermes corniger P1 segment gut microbial community from laboratory colony in Florida, USA - Nc150 P1 (SPAdes) (version 2) | ecosystem: Host-associated > Arthropoda: Insects > Digestive...
ATACTTGACTATAGATAGTCTATATATTGTAAATCAATGATGTTGATGCTATAATACAGACATGAAGGGGATGATAAATAATACAGCAAGACAGATAAAATGATTATCTTGTTCTTGTATAAACCCGAATAAATATGAATTTAGAATTTAGTTCAGATCGTCCGAAATATATTACGAAAATGTTTCACTCGAATTAATTTGGAATGCAGAAAATTAACTCAGTCAATTTGGCATACCTTGTAGATTGAAGAAACGAAGCCACGTCGTAATCAATATTGAATTTTGTATAATAATTATCGTTCTCAGAGTCTTGCAGATACGTAGCGAAAGGCGAACAGCGATTCCTTCGAATAAAATCCACGTCAGCAAAAAGTGGGCGTTTAAATTAGAGCAAAATTATACATAAGCATATATGACAGTTGTGACAAACTGATCGCGTCAGAGTTGGGGTTAAGCGCTTCGAAAGAATGGGGAACTGACAAGTGCTGAGTTGCAACTGTGAGCGATCGTTTGTTTCGCAATGAGGAAGTGAATGGAACCTAATTGTAACCGTTTCAACATACAAATCCAGAAAATATCAAAATTAATATGAAAAATCTAACACACGATAATTTACATTTTACATTCGTTACAATCACCAGAGGTAAGATTAAGATTTGTGGGGGAAATTTACACACATCAATTCTTAACAATCAGGAAAAATACAACGTGTAATGAATGTAAAAACTAGGATAAAAGAGTATACAATGTAAATCATACAAGTAAAGTAAATAAGTATAAATCAATGGTTGGGTAAACAACAGTGAAACATGTGTAAAGAAGCACACAGCAATGTGTACTTGGTTAGTAGTACGAAGTTCATGTAGTGAGTGATGCCGGATGTGTTGTTTGCTGCGTTTGCTGTAACTGGAGACGCATTCTCAGGGTCACTCTGATATACGTCCAACGAGGCAGCCTTAGTTCGCGTGTTGTAATGCGTAGCTTGAGAACACGACATTTTGTTCTGTGTCCCTCGGTCGTGGTTCTGGAGTTCTATGTTGTTGAAGGGGGTTTTGAGGGGAGGTAGAAATTGCAGTGTCTTGTGTTTAGGTGGTGGCACACCGCAGTTTGTTGAAGTGTGATCGTAGTAGAAAATACAATAATCCAAATAACAAAATAATAGTAGTCTGGATAATAACAATTTTGTGCCAACGTATTTCAGTTTGTGAATTTCGTGAAGTTTGATGCATGTGTAACAAAGAATCGATGTCTATTGAGTGCAGAGGCGTTGCGATATGAGATTGTATAATGCCCAGAGCTTGTAGTGTCGGCATTGTTAGTTCTTGCAGCTGGTGGGAGTCGTGCTGCGAAATTATCGGAACTTTATCTGGCAGGAAGATATGCGGTGTATTAAGTTCCGTCTGCATAGATCCGCGGAGTGTAGGATACATGTGCAAATCTTCTGTAGAGACATGGCAGGCTGATGCGTTGAATAGCAGTCTGGCTTTCACGAGTACTTGTGTGCGGGGAGGACTGGCTTCTTTCCCCGAACAGCGTAATGACAGTTGTCGTGGCGTTGGGAAATGATATATCCTGTCGTTCCGGTGCTGTATCAGCGTTGATTGTTGATAGTTGAAAAGTAAATTTCTCTTACATAGTTTTTGGCGGTTTCGACTCTGGATGAGTAAAATAGCAGCACAGGTAAGTATTTGTGTATTAAATATCGCTGAATCCAAAGGGCATCCAGTGATGCTACTAGGAACGCATTTGCTGTAGTCTTTCTCTGTGAAAGGTATATAGCCGTGTTGACTGACTTGTATCGCCTAATATGGATAGTCAATAGTATACTGAACAAATTTGTCTGGAGATACTCTTTCAGGCAAGATAATTATTTTATATAGCGTGAAGCTGTAATCTACAGACTTAAGGGGAATATGTAAAATGAGTTTAGTACAGTGGAAATTGGCAACAATAGACACTTTAGACAATTTATAATATTGATGAAAATCTTCGATTCTAATGCCGGCTATCAGTTTGTATCCCTCTGGCAAATGAAGAGTTACATTTCTAAGTATACTCTGAAGTGAAGTTGGGCTAATTAACTTCATTGATAAGCTCCCTGAAATAGCAAGTTGTATCGCATCGAAGATTTCATCTAGCTCTTGGGTTAATTGCAACAAAGTAAATTCCATCTCTCTGGCAGCTGTGTATGTAGTGTTTTGTCCCAAAATTGTAAGATTAAACCAAAATAGATCTCGTGTAATTTGCTGATATTTATCGAGGAATGAATTATACTATCCTTAACGATGTTAGAAAAGTTCGCAATACTCTCTGTGTTAAGTGATGTCGTATCAGCTACTTTCTTTACATATGTCAACTGCTTTGCTAGAGAATGAACTATATCTGAATTTCTATTCTGTAAATCATCAAGTACACCGTGTAATTCGTGAACATCTGATTCAGATGCTGTTCCAAAAATAGTCTTTAGAATATTACCGCCTGTATTAAGTAAACCTCGTCGGGGATCTGGTCGCGGTAAAATCTGATACAAGTTGCAAAGTTTATCTTCTAGAATTTTTACGAACAATTCAATCTGTTTAAGTTCAGAAGTTGACGTAAACTCTTTGCTCTGTTGTTCGACTCGTTTACCGTTCGCGTAGTATGCGAAGTTCGTTCTCGTGGCTATCAGCTATTCAGAACTAGGGGTTGTCTATCGTTTTGTTGGAGAATCTAACGGGTCTGGAGGAAATATCTATGCTGATAGACTACGCTTCTCTGTGTCGTTCTGTATTCGTGTACAACGTAACGTGATGTCTATAGACTTATGTTCTCCCGTGAGATTCTCCCGATCTCACACCTCGAACAACGAACACACTCCTCAATTGCACAGCTTGTGTTCCTGTTATTTGTCGTCAGCTCCAACTGACAACCTTTGTCTCTCCAACGAGACCGCTCAGCCCTGCTGAGATATACCGTTGTCCCAGGCAACGCGAATTCGGTCGTCTTCCATGTAACGCACCGAATGTAACATATGGACCTTACATCGGCTCCAAGCCAGTCCATCTAACTAAATCTTCTGACATTACCGTTACGTGTACGTTCTACATAGTGTACCCCGTGCATCGGAAATTCCTAAACTCTACCAGCAGTGGATTATCTGTCATATAGCTTTAAAGCATCTGCAAGACTACGTCAGACGCGTGGACGTCTCCACGGTTATGACCCCTTCCCGACATTGAAGTCAGGTGTTCAGTGCATACGTGTTGCGGCTCGCTCCAAAGTGCGGCTCGCAACACATTCAAGTCAGCTGTTACACTGACCATTTCGTACTAATACGGGTCATCTTCAAGCTATACAGGTTAAAGAATACTAATAAAGGTACCTGTGCCAATTCCACACAAAGAAACCTGTAGGAAAGCTGTTTCCTACCACCCGGTGTTATTAACCACTGGTTTCCATAGGTTTCGAATAAACTGACGTCTTGCAAAAAACAAACAAAAACAAAATAATTTCGGTACTCGTTTCCCAACTAATTAACTACGTTTCTAAAATTTCGATTTCCCTAGTCTGATAGCACAAGATAGTTTAATACCTAGGGTTCGACTTGGCTTCGTGCGATCTTGCGCTTTCGCTTGGGTTTCCCTTTCCGGGCGAATCTCGCGTTATCCCTCGCTGTAGGGAGTTGCCTTGATCCCTTTTTAACCTGGTAGGACACTCCCTACCGACGTGCCTACACCTTCGCGTTTGTAACAGTGTAATGCAGCCTTGGTCTGCGCGTTCCTAGTGCTCGAGGCACTTTCCTTGCTGGCACTCCATGGGACTTCCGCGCGTCGACCCTCTGCTTTGCTGGCCGTACGTGAAACGACCGCGTGTCGCGACTTATCGCTGTCGCTATACGTTCTACTGTCGTGGCGCGCATGGAAGCTATTATTAAATTTCTCCTGCCTCTCGGCTTCTTGCACAGAAACTGCAATTCGTGTAGCCTCCTCTACCGAAACCAGAGATGCATAACGAACTTGTCTACCTGGAACTCCGATTAAATCCGCCACGTAGCTTGCTAAAAGCATGCGTCCGCATTTTCTCGATGCACTCCCTGAGCTACTGGATCGTCAGACTGGCACGTTATCCTCTGAGTTAACGCCCTACACCTGTCTGCAAATTCTTGCGGGCTTTCATTTTTGCCTTGCCGGGCCATTTGTAGCCTCGCGTAATGGTACTGGTCCGTATGGACGTCCTTGTACCGTTTCCTGAACACCTCTTTAAAAGTATTCAACCATGCATCTCGCGTGTGGAGTTCTGTGCATTCCTGATAAAATACTCGAGGCGATCCTTCTAATTTTAACGCTGCTATTTCAACCGTATATTTCGGTTCCCACCTGCCAATTCGTGCGGAAGCTTCGAGGGTTGAAATGAATTCTTCTAAAAAATTCGTCGAATCCTAACCTGACCACCTCGGGATAAGTGAGATTAATGAAAGGTCCTTGTGAACTGTTGGTTCTCCTAGGGACATCCGCTCTCAGACTGAATTTCTGATTTTGACTCTTCTACTTCTTTTTGTAGCTGTGCGTAAGCCATCGTTTAACGATAGTCGAGGAATAAAAAATTGACAAACGAACCATAAAAAAGGAAAAAATGCTTTGTTCGCGGTCTAATTTCGGTTACGTATTTCTTCCTTCAATCTCCCGTTACAGTATACAGCAAACGTTAATTATAGATCCTGTACTACCACACTGCGCATACTTAATTTGCGTTGATGCTATCCTGTCTCATAAATGCACCGCCGCTATAGAATTTTCTTAAATCCCACCGCTGCCACCATTTGTATTGCCCTAATTTGGAGGGGACAATGTTTAACTAGTGATACCATATGGGACATAAATATATAAGTAGCGTGAGGGGTTCGTAACGTGGATATCCTGATAAACGGTAGAAAACTGCAACCAGTCACTAAATACTGACAGTGAGCTATAAGGGTGTAGTACCGAAGACAAGTATCTTACAATAATCATACTTGACTATAGATAGTCTATATATGGTAAATCAATTATGTTGATGCTATAATACAGATATGAAGGGGATGATAAATAACACAGCAAGAAAGATGAAATGATTATCTTGCTCTTGTATAAACCCGAATAAATATGAATTTAGAATTTAGGTCAGATCTTCCGAATTATACTACGAAAATGTTTCACTCGAATTAATTTGGAATACAGAACATGAACTCAGTCAATTCGGCATACTTTGTACTATGAAGAAACGACCGTTTCAGCATACAAATCCAGAAAATATCAAAATTAATATGAAAAATCTAACACACGACCGTTTACATTTTACATTCGTTACACAATTATTTTTCTATTAACTTTGGTGATCAAAAATGTTGTGTGTACTGCAATATTTAAATAAATTTAAAAATTTAGATGTTTAGTTATGTTGCTACCTATATTCTTTATCTATCTGTAAGGTTTATTTGTAAAACTTTTAAAAAATTCTTTGTGTAATCAAAATACTGCCTTCTGGTTTGCGAATTCCCTTAGACTTGGGCAAAATACACGGCGTCACCACCAGAAGGCAATACTGCTGATAGTCACCTCCATGAAGCCCTCAAGTTCCGCTGGATTTCGCCTATTCATGTTTATTGGAAATAATTATTTTATTTCTAAAAAATATTTTTATCCTTCTTTATAACTACGTAATTTGTATTTTCACTTGAAGCCGCGTTCCTAAGACTGGTATATTTGGCGAACATTTATAATTAGCAGTTATCTGAGTGATGACTACTTGCCTGTTTCTCAGCTAATACCTGTGAACGTGGCACACACCAAATGAAACATCAATATTTATGTACTTGTCGAGCAAAGAGTCGTTTTCCGCTCCCACGATTAGTTTGTATTTAACAAGTAGACAACTCACCTGTGGGAAAACCAAATTCTTTTTCATTTCGAGTGGCCAAATACACGAGGCGTGATAACTCCATCACGACGACGAGGCAAACCTTTGTCAAATGCCCCTATTGCTAAGTTTTTCCAGATAAATCAGTCGTGGAAAAAGAATGAAGAATATATATATGTATATGGGTGCAGTTGTTACATATCCCAGTTGTGGGATCGTCCCTAACAAAGGTACTGTAAAAAAATTACAATTAATTTGTAATATATTTGTCGTTTCTGATTCGCATGTGTTTTTGGATTTCTACTATACGTATGTAAAAATTTTTGAAAAATCAACCTAATTAGCTACAACTGAAAAAAATATTATTTCGAGATCAAGACTTTAGAATTTTTGCGTCAAATGGACTTAAGAACAGGCAAGAATGATGGAGACAACTGAGGGATTGGAACGTACGTAAAATGTAGTCTTTATGTAACAAATACCGGTTGGTAGTTCCTGTCGGCTCCTTTATTATATTAACGTGTCCCAATCAGGCGACCTCCCACATTAGCTGCGGAAAAAGACGCGGGAAGAGAAAAGAATGCTTGTCAGAAAAAATAAGGATCTACTGCTGTTACATGAAGTAACTGCAGTGATAAAAAGTGACAATTTTATTCACTGCAGCATGCAGAAATAGAGGTCCTCAAAAGTTTGGAGTCTGCCGTCCTATAGCAACAAAATACACAAACAAGGAACCCTCATTTCGCCATGTTTAAGCTGTATAGACATCATATTAATCAGATTCAAATTTAATAAGTTATTTAAAATTCGTTATTGCTTGTGCAACCAGATCAGTCTTTGTGTGACGTCAGTCGAATTGGAGAGCCGTGCTTATCCCTTACACACTGAAATTCGTGTTTCGACTCTTTTTTTTAAGTGTGCGCTATGAATGGTTAAACGACAAAGGTAATAAATGAAGCATGAATGATATAGAACAAAATCACAGTATTGAAGATAAAAACTGCTCCGGCGTTCAACCCAGATATCCTGGTCCGTGGTCGAAACCGGGCCTCCCTGGTGAAAAGTCGATGACTAACCCCTCTCGCATGACATGGCACCGACTTCGACTGCATCTGGTTCCATCCGGTATCACTAGTAAGGCAAGGCAAAGCAAGACCGTTAACCGTGTCGGCTTCTAGCGTCATCAAGGTGGAGAAAGTGAAGAACCTGAGATATGTAGCTACAGAATATGCAATTACAGTTCAGATAGCGCTATCCGCATTTCTGACGGCCACTGACCTGTCGAGATGCGAGAGTGGGTCTGGTGTGAGTTCTATGTCTCCGCTACGAGATGGCGAGAGCTGGCTTGTGTGTCATGTTACACCTTCAACCGAGAGAGATCTTACACGTGGTTCACATTCCGTGCCTATCGCGGTTGTCCCCTTACCAAGCGGTGCCATGTGCCCACCGTCGCTTCCACCACCACCACCACCTCTACCAACAACAACAACAGCCCCAACAACAGCTCCACTTCGATCGGTACCACGTACTCCGGTCATTACACAGGACACAACACCCCCCTGAACCATTGACACACCTCAAAATGCCGTTTCTCTTTGGTTCCACCTCGACGAATCATCCCCGGGTAAACGTTCAGCTGATACATTCCGAGGACTGCAGGAATGACGAAGGAAGCTCTATATTTGCGTAAGTCATTTGGCTGGAAGAGAAGTTTCAATTATATTAAAGACGCCTCTTCCGTGTTACAAATTAGTGGGTCAATAATTGTGTGACTTGCCTCTGCCATTGTTGTCTCCCAAGATATGATACTTGAGATCCGTTTTCTCTCTTAGTTACACCGTTTTATTTACACGTTTCCGCCATTATAAACAGTTTCACGGACACAAACTGTCGGACGGACAGACACTTGAATATTTGGGCCACATATGTAGTCTATGCCCCGACATCTTTCAGTGGCAATTTTCTGAATCCATGGAGGAAAATCTTCTCTAAAAATCTCACTGGTCGTCAGATAGGTCAAAATATGACCCGCATTTTATGAAAACCGGGGGGCGCATTAGCCTACCAACACCTATCTTGAGCCAGATTGATCCAGTCGATGACCCTCCATTCCCTTTCTGGAAGATCAGTTTAATATTTTTCTCTCATCTATGCCTAGGTCTTCCAAGTAGTATCTTTCCCTCAGATCTCCACACCAAAAACCTTTATGCACTTCTCAACTCTCCCATACTAGCTACATGTCCTTCCCATCACATTCTTCTTCATTTGATCAACAGAATAGTATTTGGGGAAAAGTGCATATCATAAAGCTCCCCGTTATATAATCTTCTTCACTCCCCTGTTACCTTGTCCCTCTTAGGACCAAATATCTCCCTCAGCTCCTTTATTCTCAAACATCTTCAATCTATGTCTCTTCGTATGTTTATGGCTAGAACGTGTACATATCTGTGGTTGCTCACGTCCGAAAACATACGAATTCTTCAGCCACTGCAGTGACAAGGCTGTGGACTGGACCAACAGAAAATCGGAATTCGATTCTCTGCAAAATAAAGATATTTTCTTTTCTCTGCAGTGTTTAGACACTTCGCGGTGCTCACGAAGGTTCCTACTCAATAGGAGCTGTTTATCCTGCAGTACAGTGACCATTGCATCAAGTAAACCATTTATCTCTAGAGACAGAAGATATTCTTGTCACTGACGTGCTGTGTTAGCCCATCAAAACACGAACTTCAGTTAACGAGTGTTTAACAAGACAGGCAATATAAGCATAACGTAACGTTGAGGTGTTTTCACTTAACAATTGTTGAAGTAAAGAAGCAATAAGTATAAACTATTGTGATTGTGTCTGTACCATTAGTTATTCAGCATGAAATGCGCATGCGCCTTATTATACAGTCATCTGTGGTCTGTCTGGCTCTACCATTTTTTTCACATTATCTCAGAAACGAGACGATTTTGTGAAAAAGTATTGAACACAAAACATTTTTTCATTTTCTCTACAGATTTTGACTAAAATATTCGATATTATATGAAGAACTCAGCGAGATTTTATCATATATATGTAGTGACCCGGGGTTGGAAACCACTGCTGTCACCAATTTGTAGTGGCCTGGGTGCGTGAAGCTACAGCTGCCAGTAATTTGTAGTGCCTAGGTTACATAGGCGAAACGTAGGCACTAATAATGGTAACTTTACGGACACCGCAGTTAAATTGCGCGACATTAAAGTAGTAGTGCTGTCACCAGAACCGAAGTTCAAAACGAATTTCGGAATGCGATGGGGGGATAGTTCAATTGAATAACCGCTAGTCGCTATTGACTAGGACTATATATTCAATGATAATATACACATATGTACAAGTTGGATAAGTGATTCACAATTTGTTACTGAACTAGATAATAAAGATAATCGTCTTGCCTTCAATATTATTTCAATAGTTTCGGTAATTTCGTATGCCTGATTACGAAGTTTAACTTGCTGTTCTGAATGACTGTATTGAATTTAGTATAGTCAGATAGACTTACCCTTAAACAGCAGGAGTATGCAGAGTAACATTCTGCAATAAAGCCTCCGCGGTGTCGTGACTATTGGTTCTTTTCAGATAGCATTTAACGTCGGTTCATCGTGAATTTCAGCGTAAATCTCAATGTGAATTTCGTTGTGAATGTTAACCTGGTCGCGGCTTTAGATTATATATTTTAATCATGCTTACTTCAGCGTCTTCCCGGATTACCGTGGCTTACATGTTCTAGTTTAACTATGGTTCCTGGTATAGCGTACTGAAAGTTGTAACTAGGTCGAGCTGACTTAATTTAATTGAGGCAAGACGGTCATGACTTCCTACATATTACAACAGGTTTCACAATGAAACTAGGGCAAGTGTTTGTAATCACGTTTTGAAATGGTTTTTTGAATTTGAATCAAACCCAGTAATGTAGACTACAATTTGGGTATTACATCTTGCCCCTTTCAAAAACGCAATTTCGGGGTAAACATTGCTTAAACCGAAATTCCGTTACCCATAAATCTGCGGTTGTTAGATTTGAATACAACTTAGAATAGATACGTTAACAACGGTTAATAAACTTACGTACACCATAATAATAATAATAATAATAATAATAATAATAATAATAATAATTAAAGTTGTAAATATGAAATTTGGTTTCGAAAAATGTGCAAGAATATGTTTAAAAAGAGGTAGGGTCCAAAGCAAAATGCACACAGGAAACACATTTGAGAACGACATTAAATAACTGGACTCAAGGAAAGCATATAAATATTTAGGCACAGAAGAAATTTTTGAAATTCAGCATAAGAACGAGAAAGGAAAGCTAAAGAAAGGATACTTGAGGAAATTAAGATTACTTTTGGGTACAGAATTATGTTCAAAGAATAAAATTCAACCAATTGGATCATTGGCAGTGCCAGTAATTAGATACAGTTCTGGAATTGTCAATTGGCACCAAGAACTGCAAAAACTAGACTGGAAAACGAGAAAAACTACTAACCATTCATGGACAGCATCACCCAAAGGCAAATGTAGATCGCTTGTATGTTCCCAGAAAACAGGGAGGAAGGGTTCTGATGCAGTTAGAAGCAGCCCATGCAGTACAAATTACAAAACTGGTGGAATATGTAGACAGGAAGGAAGACCCACTAATACAGGTTGTCAGAACACACCAACATAACACCGATTCAGCAGTGTTACAGACAGCTAGATACCTCAAGACAGAAGTAC
>Ga0268261_10004337_pt1 | contig 10614 bp, 13 predicted proteins | sample TergutNc150P1_FD_190353 | JGI IMG/M metagenome (GOLD analysis project Ga0268261, IMG submission 190353) | Nasutitermes corniger P1 segment gut microbial community from laboratory colony in Florida, USA - Nc150 P1 (SPAdes) (version 2) | ecosystem: Host-associated > Arthropoda: Insects >...
TGTGCTGCGTCGTCGTGTGAGATCTAGAAACATCAAGAATGGGTGCTCCATATATATATATATATATATATATATGACATTAGTCACCTAAGGGTTAACTATGAAACAGGGTGAGGCAAAGAAGTTAGTTTTCCAGACCAAAATAAGTGGCAAGTGTTGTGGTGGCTACAAATATACCGGTATATTTACGAACAATGGTGTCACAGATGGAACATGAATATCTCAGTACCTATAGTCAATGCAGCAACTTCAGGAGTTTACAACAGTCCACACTGTTCTCTGTTGAGCCAAATTAATTCAGACGACACCCTCCTACTCCGCTTCCTTAAGATCCATTTTAAAATTATCCTCTACTCCACCCCTAGGTCCTCCGAATAATCTCCTCCCTTCTTGCTTTCCTATAAAAACTTTATATGCACTTCTCTTCCATTTCCAAACCATCTTACACTCCTTAATTTCATACCTGTAATATCTGACAAGTATAAATTATGAGGTTCCTCATTATCAAATCTCCTCCAGCTGCTGGCTACTTCCTCCTTCCTCCTTTCCATTAATGTGAATACCAAAATGCAACCTGTATATAACAGGCAATACTTTAGTTTTGTGTATCTTGTTTATCCAGTTTTGATAGCAAGTACGAAGACAGAGAATTCTGAATGTGCTTCCACATTTCACACACTTTCAGGACAATACAAATTTGAATTGCATTAGCCAATTATGGTTACTGTATCATTCAAGGGCACGAATTAATAAACCATTTCTCTTATCATATTAAAAACTGCTTGAAACAAAAGGTACAGAATGTTAGAATATGATTTTCAGCATCATCATCATGATAATTTTTCACAAATTATGATAAAAATTATTGAAAATCTGATGGCCTGCAGACATTGTATGAATCAGTTTCTTTCATTCCTGCATGTCTGCAATGAAACAGTTCAAAAGAAAGTACCCAAATCAAGCAATATTCATATACATGAATAGATGTAATCATAATTCACAGCACATAATGCTGTATCAATGAAACAATGCCTAAATGGATACTGTACCATACACATACAGTTTACATAAAGACACTCTCAGGAGCTCTGGGTCCAGGGTAGTAAAAAGCTGATACAGGGACTAGGCTACAGCCTGGTTTACATTTTGAATTCATCCAAATCACAAGAATCTTACTCATAGTGGTGGTGAAAAGGGCTGATGTTAGTGATTCATAGATTGATTCCTGGCGCAGGTAAATGAATGTTCTCTTCTACACAATGCCCAGACCACCACAAAGGGCAACCCAGCCTCCTATTCAATAGGTGATGACCCTCACCTCCATCAGTGATGAGGTCACAAGTGAGTGCAGCAATACCCCCAAACCCCCACAGCCTGTGTAACATGCACTGGGACAACTGTATCTGTATTTGAGTAGCTCAGATTACATGGTTTTGAATGACATGATTACAAGTGAATTGTGAACTGGGAAGGATGTTGAGACAGTTGTGCCCCTATCTGAGTACTCCAGAACTTTGCTGGAGGAACTGAGAAAAAACATAAGAAATGCAGAATAGCAACGCATGGTCCAAAATTTTGAACCACAGACTTCCCCAGAGGAAAGTAGGTGTACTACTTATTTCAACCACAATATATGAAATGTGCACCAATGGGTTACAAAATGACATAAATATGACAAAATAACATAATTACTGTAGAATTTTGGATTAAATATTTCTGACAGAAGATACAGTTTCTTTCAGATTCCATTAAGTAATTCCTGACCTATTAATACCCTACCTAGCTGCAAACTTGTGGATTGCCAAAAACTGATGGGATGCTATACCGTGTAACCATACCATTACAGAACACTGCTAAAAATCAGTGCTTTGTTGCTCTGCTACCTCTACTAGTATGTAACTGGTGACAATACCAATTCACTCATTGTCTCTACTTCAACCATCCATGGAAAATATTCAAGGACATTGTAAGGGGACACTGCAAGGGAGAAAAGGATCACAGCAATGGGAAGTATCAATGCTCATTAACAAATGACACAACCGTCAAATAAAGTCAGACAAAAACTTGCAGCCAGGCACGCCAAAAACTGTTTTTTTAATGGTGCTCTATTCCACCTCTCTGTACTGGAAATAAAAATGGTCCCTAAAGCTGCTTCAGAATTTTACAAAAATGTAGGTACGTACATACATACACGAAAGGGTTTAGATCAGTTCTATAGATCTCAAGTGTATAAACAGCACTTGCAATGATAGAGCAACAGAGGTTATTTTTGTGTACACACTCAGGTATTAAGTAACAATGCATTATTATGAACTGCAGTAATAAACTTGTGAAACAACCTACACCCTGGTCTCAAGAGAATTAAGTATACAAAAGAGACAGATTATGATTAAAGGAATATGATATTCACTTATCAAGAATGTAGGTACTCTTGGTGTGTGACAGGTTGCACTTAACATCAGATGGCATGTACATACTTTCACCTTTAACAAACTCTGACAGATGGTGTTCCTCATCAGATGGCCTCTACATCCACATACCATCATCTATAAGACTTCACATGGAATTTCCAATGGGATCTTCCATCAGTAACAGAACATCTGAAAGCAATCTCTAAGGATGGAAATGCCAAAATATATCCACAAACATGAAAAGACTCAACAATGTAAGCAAACACCTGGAATTTTGGCATCTAAACCACTCCATAATTCAATGAAAATGTAGAGGCCATTCTAAAAACAAAGAATACAGTGCTTCCAAATATATGCAAATGTATCTCAAATCTGTTGGACATCACCATATACTGTAAGTACAGAGAATATAAAACATTACTACAATGGTCAATGAAAAAGACCACTTCTATTATTTTGTACAGAAGGAAATCCTCATATTGTCTCTGCACTTTGAAATTATAGTTACGACCGATTACTGAAAACTATGTCAATTATTTTGCCTAGAGGGGTTTATAGTAAGCTGTAATTTTTATAATACAACAATTATGTTCCAATTAAATGTTACTAAAATGGAATAAACAACCAAGATGCTATAATAATATATATGTAAACGATTTAGATATAAACTGTACACAGTAGACATAACAGGCCACACCATTCTACAAAAACCTGAAACTAAAGCACACAGACAAAACATTCCCACTTGAAAGAGAAGTAAGGCATTGTAACTAAAATTAAAAAAACAGCAAAGAGTGTGATTATATTTCTCCATACAATTAAATGATGGTAATATAAATTATAAAATTCTAGACATTTATGGAAAAATTAGGATAAACAGCAGTCAAACTCCATTACTAAGGCAACAGTAAAATAAAAATTCACCTGAAAACGTAACTTTCAATTTTTCATACTCATTTATGTTTCTATCAACTTGGCCTACATATGTATTCAATAAGCAATAAACAGCTGACCATCAAACACAACTTCATCAAATAATTCAAACAGCCACATGTTTCCACCCCATGGGATCATCATCAGGCTGGCTACCAGAACACACAACAGAAAGTACACAAGTTGTATTATGGAAGTAAAATCTCACTTCTTAGAGTTATGTTAACAATTCCAGTTTTCCTTTAATACACTCAATTTTCATGCTTAAAATAAGTGACAAACTATTAAAATCTTCTTAGAAGTAGCAGAGGTTGGTGACGTGAACGGGACATTTGCCACTTGAGTGACCTAAGACCTTGTCACCACAATACATCACCTAATATGTAATCACCACATAGTACCTGCCATGGAATAAGCTTCATACCAAACAGACTACCCACAGCCTTCACTGACATCTGACAATTCTAAAAAGATTTTAGTAGTCTATGACTTCATTTTAACCACAAAAATTGAATGAATTAACTGGAATTGTTAACATAACTGTGAGAAGTGAGATCTTATTCCATAATGGAACTTGTACGCTTCCTTTATGTTCTGGAAGTCAGCCTGCTGATGACTCCATCGAGTCGAAACACGTAGTTTAATGAATTACTTTATAAAGTTGTGTTTGATGGTCACCTGTTTATTCCTTATTTCAGAGTCCAACACAACGGGATGCATAATTTTAAAATATATATTCAGTATTCCTGGTCATAATCACAGAGCAATTCCCATATGTAACTGCAAATCTATCAGCCCTTTCCAAGCATTACAAAGATTAAACAGGAAAAAGAGTGTAAATGAGTTACGTGGTTGGTTCTTACACACCCAGTCTGCTCTTTACAGATATTACCTGCTGGTAAATGGTAAAACCATACCATGATGGGAATGAAGTATGCAAAGAAAGCCCTGACAGCATAAAATCTGTAATTGTCCTGATATTTCCCTCTGATTAACATACCTTGAACTTCAAACATATTTTCCTCTTTTTACATTCATTCAAACTGTCACCCATATGCAAAAAGACAGCACTGCAAACCTCCACTCTGATAAAATAAAAAAAAAATGTATTTTTATATGCAAAGTTGCGGTACCAAAAAGGCACCCGGTTCGAACACACACATACACTGCTCCTTTAGCACCAGCCTATCATTGGAATGCAATTCATACTTCCTTTTGTCCACAACATACACATAATATTGCTGCCCTTTTGCACCATTTTAAACATGCCTTATCACACAATGAAACAGCACTTCTCAAACAGCGGCTTTTAACAAACTCAATTCTAACACTGTATCTTACAGCATCACTTCATCTGCAAAAACTTACCCCCGAGGCACACACCATTGTACACAACGAATGTTATAAAAAATTATACAATGTACAATTGTCTATATATGTGTGTGTCTGTATGTGTGTGTGGGTGTATATATATATATATATATATATATATACACACACACACACACACACACACACACACACACATACATACATACATACATACATACATACACACACAAACTCACACACAAAGTACTGTGCATTTTCTTGTAATATACGGCTAACCTAATCTCTCAACAGGTTTTCTGAATGAAAATGTCTTGTTTGTTAAGGTAGTAAACCTGCAAAGGCATTCAGTTCCTCAAGTGCAAGCTGTATGTACACAGTTTTGTGAGTGCAAAAGGCAAGTCTCAGGGGCAAGTCACATTTATCCCAAATCATCTCGATCCTCCCTCACTTTAGCAGTGGAAGTGTCCATACTTGCAATAATCTGATCTATTAAGTTGGCAGAAGTCTGTGTTTCAGATGGTGAATGACATTTGGAAGTATCAGGTTTCAGACCGGGTTCATTTTTTACCATAACCGTGTAATCTCTTTTAGCTGGCAATACACTTGCTTGTTTATTTCCTTCAAGACAAACTTCTTTCTTGGTACATGAAGATGCAGACAGTCTTTGGCTGAGATCACATACAGCACTTTCCTTCTTAAGTGCACTACATACTGAGTCACCAGATCCATCGCAATTTCTACTCTCATCCGCAGAAGCTGAAGAAGGTGATAAAACCCCTGAGCTTTCAACTTGACTTATGCCCTGTCTTAATGTTGTGCTACAAAATCTGTTATCATCAGAGCTATTACCATCCTTCCTCTTGTTGGCTGAGGTAATCTTCTTTATATTTGGACTACACTCGTTATCTTTCCTTGGTGTCTTTTCATGACGCTTTTCTCGTTCACGCTTATGCTCCTTCTTGTGTTTGTCACTACCGTCAGGATAGTCTTTAATTTTTTCTTTGTGTTCTCCTTCACAACTCAGACTTTTTACTCTCTTCTCATCTTTGCCTCTTGATTTCAGTTTATGTTCTTGCGTCTCACTTTCCACTTTAACCCTCATTTCTTCAGTCTTTTTACCTAAATTGTCTATGTGTTTGAGTTCCACTTCACTTACATCTGTTTTCTCTGCACCCTCCTCTTTTCTCTTTTCTTCTTCAAATTCAGATTTCATCTTGGGATCTTTCTTTTTTCCCATGTCATCTTTCTCTTTCCTTTTACAAGCATTCTCTTCATACTTCTTGTGATCCACTTCCACTTCCCTGGAATTTAATTTACCTTCTAAAATCCTAACACGTTTCTTTTCCCTTCCTTCACCATCAGCATCTTCCAAGTCACGTTTCTTAGACTTGCTTTCTCCCTTGCTGTGATCTCCCTCCTTGTGTTCTTTCTTATATTTGTCCTCATCTCTCCTCTCTTCAAGTCTCTTTTTGTCTTTATCTCTCTCCTTCCTCTCATCCCTTTTAGGTTTGTCACATCTTTGGTTTTCATCCTTTACATCTTTCTTAGGGGTTTCACAAGCTTTCTCCAGGTTTCTCTTTTCTTTATAGTGATGCTGAGCAGTAACTATTCGTGAATGTTGTTGTACTTCAGCCAAGCTCTCTGCGTCAGGGTAGTACTGCTTCAGGCGAACATGCCATGCTGTGGGCGTGTAAAATAAAATAAAGAATTACATTAACACTGTGAGATATGAGGTTATCATGGCAGTGATTATGAGCACTGCTGTAATCTGGGATGTGAGGCCATGCAGTCTACAGGAAGTACAATAAAGATTCAGAGGATCTTGCTGCCTTCACTATCAGTGCGCCAGACAATATAGTGTCACTCGCATTCAAGAACACTGCTATCTATTATAATGCACCATTTTAAGACAAAAGTTATTGAGGCATTAATGACTGTAGTGGATGACAAATTATTAGTGTTTCTCAGACTTTTGTAATATGGGTGCAGCTGCACATTTCCCACACTTTTATCGCAGCACATATCACTTTTTGAAACTCAGCAAATTAATTCTATCTCTATAGATATGATACAAGGTTAGTTCCTAGGTTTTTAGTATTTTATCCAAAGCATCAAAATGAGAGACAAGGCAAAAAAAAAAAAAAACCTGAATGTGGCCATGGCCTATTTCATGGGTGCAGAGGAACAGTAAGTAAAATAAAATCAAACATAATTAAGTGTGGCAAGTAGAAGCCCGGAACTGATCATGTATGTCATCAATAACATCAGGCTCAACAGTTGTCTTCTGGGATATGATATATGTGTCTGGCAGATACAGGAAGCAAGATCCAGTGTGGTGGTAGTAGTAATGGCTGAAGTAGTGTTTACAGCCACATCACTTGCTGAGGTTATTCATGCCAACTTGCCACTTCAGCCACATATACTACCTTCATGAGTTTAAATTCGTAATTCAAAAATAAATAAAGGAGAAATAAAAGTCAAATAACATGTTAAGTCTTAATGGCTCATACATAAAATAAACATCCCACCTAGATATCACCAAAATCACACAGTATTTAATTCATTGTTCCTAACAAGCCAAACAATTTTCTGTTTGATATTCATGGATCCGTGAATCGTAGCACAACTCTGTAGAAATACCAACAAGATGCAGCTTGTAATAGAATTTATTATTCCAAACTTTATTGAAGGCTCAACATGTTTCAAGCGGCATACCGCTCATCATCAGGAGCTCTAAACTGTATCTGCAGCCTCTGGTTTATATACCCATGTGGTGAATGGCCGTTTTCCCATTCAGCCTTGACAACAGCCAGTCACCACATGGGTATATAAACGAGAGGCTGCAAATACAGTTTAGAGCTCCTGATGATGAGCGGTGTGCTGCTCGAAACACGTTGAGCCTTCAATCAATAAGCTTTGGAATAATAAATTCTATTACACGCTGCATCTTGTTGGTATTTCTACTGAGCAAAACAATTTTCATTTTATTATACAGCCAACTCAGATGTGATGTTCCTGGATAGTGCAAATCCTGTTGTCAGATTTGCAGTGCAAGTACCACACTCTCCCTTCAACAAGCCTTGGTAATACAAAGACCTCCTCCATGGGTACATCACTGGCTTCATCTCCCAAAGCATGTTACATGAGGCTTCATCCTAATACTGCCACCATTTGGTCAAGACAGACAGAGAGGTGGTGGTTCAAAAGAACATTATGGGAGAGGCAAACTGATACTCTGGAGCGGGGTGTGTCCCACAGAAACATCATCTGCTACAAGCACCTACATGATCTGCAATCACATGTAGCTTAAAAACTCATTTCACAAGCAAACCCCTCATGCATGGATCCAGTAGGAGCAGGTGGATAAGCTCAAGGAATTGCAGGCCTTGGACTTTGCTCACAGAATCTCTACACTGACCAGTGACAGAGACTAGCACTTTCAAATATGTCCACATGAACAGCATCCTTCTCCACCTTCATCACAGGGCAACAAAATCAGACCCAGTTGCATAAACATCTCAGTATAAAACATTCCAGGCAATGGGCAACATCCAAAACACTAGTTATGCTTACCGCAATATACCATCAAGAGGAGTCCTTTAAGCTTGAGTGACCTGTATGGATGACTGTTCAGTGAATACTGATAACTGATATTTCACACTGAAAAAATATCATGAAAGTTTAATAAAAAATCTGTTACTTCAAGCACAATGTAATAAAACCAATACTTACCAATACTGGTTACTGCAGAAACAGTGCGAAACTGATGTATAATGTTGCGTGGTAAGAAATAGATATCGTTATCACACAGCTGGATACGCGCATACCGAATGCCCTCCCGGCGTAACTGATTTAATTTTGCGTCTTCCAGCCACTGCACACACTAAAACAACATATTTCTGTTAGTCACAATGCCTTCCCACCGCATCAATTTCAGTTAAAGAATGAATTTCAACCCATAAATGAAGCCTCTTCAGATGTGATGCCAGTATTAAAAAAAAATGCAACATACTGGCAAACAAATACTTCCCACTTCTGTGCCCTTTACAGAGAAAGAGGTTAAACATGTATCTCGTGTATGGTGGGTTTACTTGTTGCTTTTATTACAATACTTTGTGCTATAACATACATTTCCCTTATGTTGTTAACAATGAAGCAGAATAATAATAATAATAATAATAAAATAAATATATAATGCAGTGCAAAAACTATTCTAATGCAAAAACAATATCTCTTCTTTCTATAAAACTGCCACATTTCAACCTAATAGGGTCATCATCACATTTGTCAACTGTATAACAGGAGGCTATATTCATCACTACTCTTATAATTCTATAGATGGAGATCTCATTGTCACTACTTTATTACAATTAAGTTTTCATCCTCAAAATTTTGTTAAAAATAATACTGTGATTAAGTTTTGAGGATGAGATGTCAATCCACAGCACCATAATTGCAATAATACAATTAGCCCTCTTTTGTACATTTTATAAGCCTTATGATAATACAACCAAGTTGAAACCCATTGCAGTTTATCAAAATGAAGTTATTATTTTCATAATAAAATGCTTCCATTACACTATTTATTTATATCATTATGGTAACAATTCAAGAAACACAACAGGACGTCTTTGATCGAGATGGAAGCAGAACAAGCTAATTTACTTACAGGAATAAAACCACACTCTTTTTGGATCTCTGGGCATGTTAAGAGTCTATACCTGCTGCAACATAAGGCATGAGATCTGGTGTTCATCCTTGCATGGCACTTTACTGAGCAGACGGGGGGTTTTTTTTTTAGAATGGACAAAAACCAAAAAAAAAATATGAAACCATTCAGTGCTGGTAATAACAGTTATCATGATGGTGAGTTTTGTGAATGCACCTCTAAAAATGCCATCAAATCAACACAATTTCATGAAAAGTTACAATAATATTACTGAGCTTTAACATGTAAAAACTGTCATGCCATTGCATAAGGGCATCTAAAACAGAAACCAATGTGAAACTTCTACCACAAAAACATAAACAAACAAACAAACAGTCTAAAATATGTGCTGCCATTAGGAAGCTTCACACAACAGCCAGATGATAACCTCTCAGTTGCCCTGCTCAACTCAGCAAAAAAGCTCACGTTAAGGCATTAAAATGATGATGCGCTTCATGACAGACACAAATAACTCATTTTTTTCAATAACAGAATACCAGCACATTACTGCATTTTCAACTGAAACGTACAAACGCATTTTTATCATAACACGTTGAAAGAGTACCTGTGATATTGGAGGTTCATGAAGATCCAACTGCAGTTTCTCAACAAGATCTGGGAAATCTCCAGCATAGAATGCTACCACATCCTTGGTGACACGATTGTGATCACAGGACTGAGCACCATGCACAGCTTTTAATATGCCTAAAATAAACACATCACACACCTTAAGCTGGTGACGGATTGAAAAGATATTAGTATGTACTGTTTCCTTGAAACACCAGTATCATTCTGGTAAAACAACTTTTGAGATACGGCATATTGTAGTCCATTAACCATGGCATATTGTAGTCCATTAACCATGGCATATTGCAGTCCATTAACCATGGCATATTGTAGTCCATTAACCATGGCATATTGCAGTCCATTAACCATGGCATATTGTAGTCCATTAACCATGGCATATTGTAGTCCATTAACCCTTAAAGGCCCGAATTAAATCCCATCTGCTATTTGCTGGCATTATTACGAGCTCACCATTTTCTCCACGTTAGCAGGATAAGGGTTAAATTATTAACCTTTAGGCTACTAATGTCATATACATATGGAGCACCCATTCTTGATGTTTCTAGATCACACACAACGACGCAGCACAGTCGGTAGGACTCCTCTGGACGAGTGATCAGCTCGTCGCAGAGACCTCTACCTGACAACACACGACACTCACAA
>Ga0268261_10004338_pt1 | contig 10614 bp, 9 predicted proteins | sample TergutNc150P1_FD_190353 | JGI IMG/M metagenome (GOLD analysis project Ga0268261, IMG submission 190353) | Nasutitermes corniger P1 segment gut microbial community from laboratory colony in Florida, USA - Nc150 P1 (SPAdes) (version 2) | ecosystem: Host-associated > Arthropoda: Insects > Digestive...
GGGTGAGTGGAGCTGTAAAATAGACATTTTGTGAGTGACGTTGAAAGCCTGTGTAGAGTGTGAGTGAAATGTTGCACATATCGGCGTCAGATCAGGTAGTCTGGGGCCAATGCATATATCTTCTGAAGCCGTCATCCGATTGTTGTTATATGCGAGTAGGGCTTCTTAATGTGGGAAAATGTAAAGGCTGTCCCATTTCGTGCTATGCAGACATAAAGTTAAGTAGAGTAATAGCTCTTTGTATACATGACCTCAGTACTGGAAGTGTTTGGCGGTCGGCGCCACACCCTGGTCACTTCAACTTCAGGAATCAGAACCAATTTTCGTTTTACAGGGGGGTGTTTGGGCCTCAGTGTTTTCTTGGTGGCTCCAAATAATCTTGCCCCCAGCAGCATTTGAACCCCAGACTATCCAGCCTGTAGTGAGTCACTATGCTGACCGTGCTATTTTGGCCCCCTGTAAACATGCATGGGATTAGTAAATTTGGATTGTTTATTGCAATACAATATACGCTTTAGATTTACCTGTTCCACTGTGGAGGATCCCATTACCCTGGGGTAAATGGACCACAGCAATGTAGTTAATCCAAATGTCTGTTATGTCATCTGAGGCAAATTTGAAAGAATAAAACTAAAATTTTCTTCTGTATTTAGACAAAGAGACCCATCAAAGACTGATCAATATTCTTCAGTTAACTAGCTATTCAGAATGGCTACTTTTGTATTCAGCATGATATGTTAGTTATGCTTGATTATTATTATATTTATTTTATTTATTTTTCATTCAACAACAATATAAAAATCTCAGTTTATTCTATGTCATGTGATGTATTGGTTAATGAGTGATGGATTGGAAAGGACGTTATTGTCCTTTAAGTTGAGGTACCGTTCTGATTCTCACTTGACGAAAATTTTTAAAATGATATTGAACTTAAATTTTCGTGTCATGTTTCTTCTACAGCTAAAATGGAAGCTCGGCATGACCTGCAGTTTAGTCCTGCAGTGAGTGATGGCTCTTGTTACTGAATGCAGAGCACACAGAATGTTATTTTTTGTTTTGCAATTGCAAATTATATAAACAAATCCCATCATTATGTGTAAGGATTTTGGGCGGTGTTCACGTCCACTCATAAACTCTAACACATCTACATTTGATTCACAATAAATATTAGCAGTTCCTCATAATGCTATGCACTGAAACTTACAGTTTTAAAGCACTTATTGTGTAACTAACGGTATGCTGTCTGTGTGTATATTCCTCCTATTAAGTTTTTAAATATAAAAATAAAGGAGCGATTTTCAGAATAATTGGAATTATCATTGTGATTTAGAAGTCAAATAATTGAACTTTGTGATGGATTACCAGTTATGTTTTGTATCCACCTACTGCCCATTAGCTATATGTGAATTTTCCATTGGTAATAAATTGGTTGGCGTATGATGCTGACTGACAGACAGCCACCTGGTGCTGAGTGACATCATTAATGAATATATTTCCACTCTTCCATATACATTTATAATATCATGTGAAGTTAGGCCCAGCGACAATTTTACATCTACCAACAATAACACAATTTGGAATTTTTGTCAAATTCAGAAATGCAGATGAATCTAGCACCATGTAATGTAGAGGACTGTAATTGGATATGGCAATATCTGCAAGAAAAGAGCAACAGCTTTTAGATCACTCCATGTTGGTTGCATTAGAAATGTAAAATATGTGGAAAGTTTAATATGTAATGCGTAGTTTATAATTTACAATGTGTACACTGAAAGGGAAGTACGGAAAAAGTAAATTATTCTGACCCACATGGGCCTGTACAGGTGCCGAATTATCATATGTTTCAAATTATCAGACGTTAACTATTTTAACGTCAGTCCTAACAGGTAAATTTTCGTTCAGCTCCTGTAGTTTGGCTGCACATCTAATCACAGCACTATTCCATTTGTGTATCTCCTACGTCTGCTGATTCAGAGTCGTCAGGTTCCGTAATTTCTGGGGTCATCATAGCTGATGCAGTTGGTGGTGTAGGAAACAAGCGGCTTGCAGTTAACACAGCAGTTTATGTACAAACATGTTCTGAGGCTTTTTAACATGTCCCTGAGATCCGTATGATTCACTGTTATTTTCCCGCTCCGTACCTTTGAAGATGCAATTCTTCCAGTCTTGGGACAGCTGAGCTCAAGTGCCGGTATATGAGGATTGATGTACTTGTTGAAAAATGTATATAACCTGCAACATCTGGAGGGTAGCGGTACGCCCGTACTATGTATAGAACGAACGGTTCTTGAAGGTTAATTATGATATTCACAATTATCAATTCGAATGGCAGTTTGTCAAGTAATCCTTTAAAAAATTAGTGGTATCACAATGTCAGTCCTGCCCAACAGTACCAAGTGAGCCAGTTACTCTTCTCTACAGCACTTATTGCATTAAAACACGAGTTGAACAGAGCGGATTGTGGATATTATGTAGATAAAAGTGTGAGGAAAGTAAGTAAATTTGGTATATGAAAGAGCTGAAAATGCTGGTTAGATACGAAAACGACATGGAGAATGAAATAAAAGTTGTGAAAAACCTACAAGGGATTAATATGAATCTTGTATTAAAATTTGTGCAAATATTTGATTTCAGTGTACCATGTTCAACAATTGTGTATCAACTGATGTTTTTATGCAGTAGTGAGATAACGCTTGATGTATTTAGACACTAACCACAATTAGCCACGAGGTATGAAGTAACTTAAATGGCAGGGCGAGACAGAATTCAGTTCAACATAACGCCTATTTCATTATATTAACTACGTAAGTTATGCTGACGGGAACCCGGATAGCTCAGTCAGTACAATGACAAGGCTACAGAGAAGAAATCCGAGGGAACTAATTTCGATATCTATCAATGGTAAGAGAATTTTCTCTTGTCCTAATCTTGCAAATCGGAACAGGAGACTACAGAGCTTTTCTTCCAATAAGACCGGTAGATAAAGCGGCAGTGTTGTGACGCTCACCACCATCAATTTTACTGCCAACCGAAAGGGTGGGACATTTGTACAGACTTTCCTGTATGTACTTATTTGTATATAGTAGAATATGTAATTTGACCTGCTGCTAGTAAGGGGGATGTCAGATACAGCAGTAAATTAAAATAGCAGCATGTTGTGTTAATCATGATTGACTTTCAAAGAAACGTTACACTGTGCAGTGTCCATGTGTTGACACATAGCTGTACTGATTATCACAATAATGGACAGTACTGAGTAGAGATAAACAGCTTAGAGTGACATGTTTACTGCTTAAATACAGCTTACAGTGTTCAGATAAGCTATCATTATAAAACAAACATCAAAGTAAAATATTGTGTAATATTTAGAGAATATCTCGTGATTCAGTTTATCCTGCACTGTCTTTTTAAAATTAAAGTAATTTCGCCACAAACAGCAACTGTACAGTAAGCTTTGGTACCGAACGTTATCACAGTACAAACTGTTTATAATATTGTCTATAATTAACAAATCTCATTTTCACCATAACACACATCACAATGTATTACTGCCGTAGCTAACTGCATTCACTGTGCTGTCTGACATAGAAAAGCCACTCATGACACTGCCTGCTCTTATGGAGCTAACAAGTATGTATGTTTAACCATTATCCTGCTAACGTGGAATAAAATGCGAGTTACCACTAATGCCAGAAAATGGCAAATGAGGATAAACTCGGCGTTTAAACAGTTAAAGGATCAAAACATCTTGATTTAAAGAACCAGTATTTCTCGTATTTCGACTTTAATATTATTATCCCAGATATGTCCACATGTTTCCCCTTTGCAGTTTTCTACATTACGTGGCTGGTCTGCAATGTTATCGGCCTCGACAATAGCTGGCAACTCTATCGGCAAGACTTTTTTTTCACATTACCACCTGTACAGCCACACTTGTTGAATTGCTAGCAAGCATTATAACAATTAATACAAAAGTGTGTGTGGCAGCGACAATTTTACATCTACCAACAATAACACAACGTGGCATTTGTGTCCACTTCAGAAATGCAGATGAAGCTAGCACCACGTAATATAGAGGATTTTAATTGGATATGGCAATATCTGCAAGAAAAGAGCAACTGCTTTTAGAGCAATCCATGTTGGTTGCCTTAGGAATGTAAAATACTTGGCAAGTTTAACATGTAATGTGTAGTTTATAATTTACAATTTGTTCACTGAATGGGAAGTACAGCATAAGTCCATTAATCTTACCCTCATAGTATTGTACATGTGTCGAATTTATCAAAAGTGTCAAATTATCAGACTCTAACTATATTAACGTCAGTCCTAACAGGTAATTTTCGTTCTGCTTCTGTAATTTGTCTGCACAACTAATCACAGTAGTATTCTACTTGCATATTTCCTACATCTGCTGATTCAGGGTCGTCAGATTCTGTGATTTCTGGGGTAATCATAGCTGATGCATTTTGTGGTGTAGGAAAAAAGCGGCTTGCAGTTAAACCAGTAGTTTATGTACAAATATCCTCTGAGGCTTTTTGAACATATCCCAGAGATCTGCATGTTTCGCTGTTATGTTCCCGCTCCGTACCTTTGAAAAAAAATTCTTCCCGTCTTGGGACAACTGTGCTCCAGTGCCGGTATATGAGGATTGATGTACTTGTTGAAAAATGTATATAAACTGCAACAACTGGTGGGTAGCTGTACGCCCGTCCTATATACTGAACGCACGATTCTTAAAGGTTAATTATGATATTAACAATTATCAATTCGAATGACAGTTGGTCAAGTAACCCTTTAACAAACATTAGTGGTATCACAATGTCAGTCCTGCACAACAATACCAAGTGGGCGAATCAAACACTAATATATAACTCCCCAATCTGCCACACACACATGTCAACATGTAACTGTTTGTATTAATTGTTATAGTGCTTGCCAGCAATCCAACAGGTGCGACTGTACAGTTGGTAAAGTGAAAAAATCTGCCGATAGTGTTGCCATCTATGGTCGAGGTCGAGAACTTTACAGACCTCACGTACTGTAGAAAACTGCATTGGAGGAACATGTAGACATATTTGGGATAATAATATTAAAGTCGATATACGACAAATACTGGTTCTTTAAATTAAGATGTTTTGATCCTTTAACAGTTTAAACGCCGAGTTTATTTTCATTTGCCATTTTCTGGCATTAGTGGTAACTCACATTTTTTTCTACGTTAGCAGGATAATGGTTAAACATACAAACTTGTTAGCTCCATAACAGCAGGCAGTGTCATGAGTGGCTTTTCTATGTCAGACAGCACAGTGAATGCAGTTAGTTATGGCAGTAATACATTGTGATGTGTGTTATGGTGAAAATGAGAGTTGTTAATTATAGACTATATTAAAAACAGTTTGTACTTTGATAATGTTCGGTACCAAAGCTTACTGCACAGGTGCTGTTACTGGCGAACGTAGTTTAACTTTTAAAAAGACAGTGCAGGATAAACTGTATCCCGTGATATTCTCTAAATATTACACAACATTTTCCTTTGATGTTTGTTTTATAATGATAAAGTATCTGTAGACTGTAAGGTGTATTTAAGCACTAAATAGGTCACGCTAAGCTGCTTATTTCTACTCAGTACTCTCCATCATTCTGATAATCAGTACAGCTATGTGCCAACGCAATGACACTGCAGAGTTTAACGTTATTTGAAAGTCAATTATGATTCACACAAAATGCTTCTATTTTAATTTACTTCTGTATCTGACATCTCCCTTACTAGCAGCAGGTCAAATTTCGTATTCTACTATATACAAATGAGTACAAACAGGAAAGTCTGTACAACTGTCCCACCCTTCCGGGTGGCAGTATAATTGATGGTGGTGAGCGTCACACTCCTGCCGCTTTATCTGCCGGTCTTATTGGAAGAAAGGCACTGTAGTCTCCTGTTCAGATTTGCAAGCATATGGCAAGAGAACATTCTCTTTCCATTGATAGATACCGATCTAAGTTCCCTCAGTTTTCTTTTCTGTAGCCTTGTCACTGTACTGACTGAGCTATCCGGGTTCCCGTCAGCACAACGTACGTAGTTAATATAATGAAATAGACGTTATGTTGAACTGAATTCTGTCTCTCTCTGCCACTGGAGTTATTTCATACCTCGTGGCTACTTGTGTTTTTTGTCTAAATATATCAAGTGTTATCACACTACTGCATACAATCATCAGTTGATACACAGTTGTTGAACATGGTACACTGAAATCAAATGTTTGAACAATTTTTAATACAAGATTCATATTAATCCCTCGTAGGTGTTTTCACAATTTTTATTTCATTCTCCAATTCGTCTTCATATCTAACCAGCATATTCAACTCATTCATATACAAAAATTACTTACTTTCCTCACTGTTTTATCTACATAATATCCACAATCAGCTGTGTTAAGCTCGTGTTTTAATGCAGTAAGTGCTGTAGAGAAGGGTAATGGCGAAATAGAGTCCCCCTGGAATATTCGCAATAAGCGCTGTACAGAAAAGTAATGGCGAAATTGAGTCCCACTGCAATATTCGCAATAAATGCTCTACAGAAGAGTAATGGCGAAAGAGAGTCCCCATGGAATATTCGCAATAAGTGCCGTACAGAAGTATAAAAGCGAAAGAGAGTCTCCCTTGAGTTTTCGCATTTAGTGCTGTACAGAAGAATAATAGCGTAAAATATTCCCCCTGGAATATTCGCAATAAGTGCTTTACCGAAGAATAATGGCGAAAGAGAGTCCCCCTGGAGTTTCCGCATTTAGTGCTGTACAGAAGTATAAAAGTGAAAGAGAGTCTCCCTTGAGTTTTCGCATTTAGTGCTGTACAGAAGAATAATGGCGAAAAATATTCCCCCTGGAATATTCGCAATAAGTGCTTTACCGAAGAATAATGGCGAAAGAGAGTCCCCCTGGAATATTCGCAATAAGTGTTATACAGAATAATGGCGAAAGTGTGTCCCCCTGGACTATTCGCTATAAGTGCTGTACAGAAGAGTAATGGCGAAAGAGAGTGCCCCTGGAATATTCGCAATAATTTCTGTACAGAAGAATAATGGCGAAAGAGAGTCCCTCTGGAATATTCCTCATCTTGTTTGGATGGGTTGCGACTGAATTGCTTTCTTCTTTGTTTTAAATGTAGACTTGTGTTCCATTTATCTATTGATAATTTACAAAATCTAACAATTTTAATTTTCACTCCTACCAATTGTATTGACTTTATACTGAGCTATGTGGAATGCTGCCAAACGCTTTCTGGTAGTTATGTCCTTAAATTCCTGTTCCTCATCTTGCAGTCCTCATATGTTGTTTTGATATCATTAATTGATTATTGCAAAGCTTACATCCAAAGTGACATCCTTCTTGCTCTGTTGGTAGGCATGTGTACACTTTCAGAGTTGTGGAGATCCTTGTGCGTATTCTACTTATGGTCATGTACATGATTTTTAAGCACTTGATGGGTTGCTAGATTCTGACTTACTTGTTGTCTCCTGATTTTGTAACATATAATTTCTTCCTGCGGTTAGCCCATTTTGAACCTTCTCCGGATTCTCCTTTAGTACATTAAAGTTTTTTTTTAATTCGCATTTGTTCAGTTGCGAACGCTTTAAGCCAAATATTTTGTATTTGTCTACTTCAAGGAAATTTAGAATTGTGAGCTTTTGACAAAAATGAAGCGATTCCATAATCTGTAAAGCATCCAAATCATGTTATTGATTTTCCTTCTCTCTTCTTATCTATTCTTCTCTTTCATTATGCTCTGCATTTCCTCCACACAGTGACTTCCAGTAAGGCTCTACTTATGTCATAGATTTGGGTTCTCTGATCTGCATATTCTTTGTTCCCAAATAACTCATAGCCGGTAAGTGACTTGACCGAAGGCAAAATTCCAATAGCAGGGCTGCCAGTAAATTTTCTAACAACTTCAGTCTGCACTTGGCTACTCGCTTTTACATTCGTAATGACTGAAGCTTTCATTAGGGTTGAGAATTTAAAAAAAAATGGTCTCATTAAAAAGGGAAATTGTTGGTGCTGAAGCAATATGGCTTGTGGTTGTAGCGGCATTAATAGACGTAAATTTGTGACGTTTGGCTTGCAAATTAATTGTCATTGTTGTACAGTTGTATAACAAATTATAACACAATTAATTGAAACAACCTCTACGGAATTTTATCTGTGAACTAAAATATAGAAGAAACATGAGTGAAAAGAGAAAGCATGAAGTTAAATTAGGGGAAAAACTCTGTGTCCACGAAACTGAAGTATGTTAAATTTTATACATTGAAAATCATTGTACTAATAATACTGTTACATATTTACTTAGCGTTCAGCTCATACCACGCAGTAAACACACTATGACTCACTTATAAAAACCAACCAATTAATGTTCTATAGGGAAATTATCGGTTGGTTTTCCTCATGTCCATACAAAACACATAAATAAACTGTGGGAGAAGCTGCTGGTACATATAGAAACTATTGGGCTCTAAACGTTTAAATTTCTGTTATAAATACGAAACAGTTGATACTGTAAATACATATATATATACATAAATTTAACATTATTATTAGTACACTCTCATTCAGTGTATAAAATTTATCGTTGTGTATTTTCGTGAACACCATATTTTTCCCCTAATTTAATTCCACGCTTTCTCTTTTCACTTACGTTTCTTCCAAATTTTACTTCACGGTTAAAATGAAATTCCATACAGAGTGTTTCAATTAATTGTGTTATAATTTGATATACAATTGTACACCAATAGCAATTAACGTGCAAGCCAAAAGTCACATATTTCCGTTTTTTATATATATACACATGCAGATTGTGTTGTGTTGTGTTCCGCAGGCAGACACTTTGCAATGTTACAGCTGTGCCAGCAGACTATTGATAAATGTCAACCATCAATTTAATGTGTCATAAGGACTTCACTGTAAACAAGGAGGCGCCATATCCTTACGAGCTCAGTAAGAGAATGTTAATGTTGTTTGGGACATGTGCCTTTGTCATGGTACTATTCACCACTGCGTTGGATCAACAAACTAATTCCTGAAATTCTAAGTTTATTGTCAAAATCCAGCATAAAATTCAGTAAATACATTGGTGTCTGTACTGACGTGATTAATTGCTGTGGTCTAGTGGATAGCTCTGCTTCAAGTTCAGCAGTTGGCACATTACGTTTAGTCCAAGACAGTTGCTGCAGTGATAATGATTTGCATGAGTTACCTCAGTTTTTGTACAGATGGCATCACAGATTGGGCCATTACGATTGATCGTGCATCCCTACCGATTTATTATTGACTAATTATTCTGTCAGTTGATGCGGTTTATTGTGTGGTTTTGAAAACATCATTCAAGAAGCCAAGAATAATAAGTAAATAAATAAATACTGTGTGCTGCAGAATTCGACTGAAGGAGGGTCAGAAATTTTCTGATGAATTCAAACAGCTGTATGTTTAAATATGCAGTACAAAAGAGAAACATCTGGCAACACTGAAGTGCGAAGAGAAGGCAAGAATAATCCCGCCACTCTTCTGGACATAGAAACCGAAAAATTAAAGAAGGAACAAGCAGACTTAGAGACTGAGATTCAGAAGGTAAGTGTTGCAGTAGCAGTATTGGACATTGCTACTACAACTAATCCACTGTGTGGTGAAACATTGATAGACATGCGACCGATAAACATTGCACACTTATATTGAAAATTTTTTACCTTATACACAAAAGTCCACAAATTGACCCTGTTTCCAGTCAATTTATTCTGTTCCTTACATCGTACTCCCTTCCCATCAAAATCCATTTTAATATTTTCCTCACTTACGTGACTGCCATTTGAATGTCAAAGAGGAGAAGCTACTTAAGGGAAAAGATGAATAACAATTACTGTGCCATAAACAGCTCACAGAGCTGCTGACATCCCCCCATTCAACAGATATTGAGGAATTGAGGAGAGCTTCGGAAATGTAAAAGGAGAAAGTAGGAGCTCTGGAGATGGGTTTGCAAGCAGCCCGGGAGGAGGATAGTGTTTACGTGGCGACTGTTAGAAAGGAGATTGAGAGGGGTGAGTGGAGCTGTAAAATAGACATTTTGTGCGTGACGTTGAAAGCCTGTGTAGAATTTGAGTAAAAGTTTGCATATATCGACGTCAGATCAGGTAGTCTGGGGCCAATGCATATATCTTCAGAAGCCGTCATCCGATTGTTGTTATATGCGAGTAGGCTATCTTAATTTGGGAAAATGTAAAGGCTGTCCCATTTCATGCTAAGCAGACAAAGTAAAGTAGAGTTATAGCTCTTTGTATACATGACCTCAGTTCTAGAAGGGGTTGGCGAACAGCGCCACACCCTGGTCACTTCATCTTCAGGAATCAGACCCAGTTTTCGTTGTACAGGTGGGTGGATGGGCCTCAGAGTATTTCTTGGTTGCTCGAAATTATCTTGCCCCAGCAGCATTTGAACCCCAGACTATCCAGCCTGTAGTGAGTCACTATGCTGACCGTGCTATTTTGGCCCCCTATAAACATGAATGGGATTAGTAAAAATAGGATTGGTTATTGCAATAAAATATACGCTCTATGTTTACCTGTTCCACTGT
>Ga0268261_10004339_pt1 | contig 10613 bp, 5 predicted proteins | sample TergutNc150P1_FD_190353 | JGI IMG/M metagenome (GOLD analysis project Ga0268261, IMG submission 190353) | Nasutitermes corniger P1 segment gut microbial community from laboratory colony in Florida, USA - Nc150 P1 (SPAdes) (version 2) | ecosystem: Host-associated > Arthropoda: Insects > Digestive...
CCTATAAACTGTTATTATAATAATTGTGTAAGATGAGATATGTAGTTTCACAGCACAAATTTCTATGTCCTTTTCAGTTGAGTATCTGTCCATATTAATACTGCTTGATGCTGAAGCAAGGGTTGAGGTAGCTAAACTTGGAGGCAATCCAACGCTAGAAGATGTCCTGAATGAACTGCCTGAATGGAAGTTGTAGACTGATGAGAACAAGCCAATGCAGTGAGGGTTTTTTTTTTTTTTTGCCTGAAGCAATGTCATTAGTGTTCATTTGTGGCTGGTGGCTAAGTCATATCTGTTATTGTAACATTACTTGATTCTTCAAACAATGACAGAAAATTGTAGGAATTGTGTGGTCAGTCATACATGTAGCATGGGCATTCTTTATGTTGCAAACTCCATGCAGTATTTGTTATTATATGCTATTCTGTTTATGTTAAAAAACATGTATATGACACAAAAGGGTATGTTGTGGATTTCTACAGTAATAGTTTCTGTTCATATTATATTTAGAAGGCTATTTTTAAGAAACAACATGGCCCATCTTCATCTATCAGTATGGTGTTACAGTTTTTATAGGAATTAGTTTTGAACCCAAGAGTAAATATCCTCGAACCAGGCACAAACAGTGCCCTATAGGGACAACCTGACAGTTTTACTTATTCACTAAATTTCAGAGCAGATTTTAGAGACAAGACCAGCACCAGCGCTCTTCAATTATTGACAATAAAATGTTGCATAGCGACAGATCTTTAATTAATTTTCAAATCCAATCACAAGGCTGTAAACCAGGAAGTGAAACAATTCGAAAATGCCGAGAGACTCATCCAGTGTTGTAGAATAACTAAGATAAGAATCAAATAAAGGACGTTAAAGAACAGTACTTGACCTTTGTATTATGTCAGACTGTGCTGGCTGTATTCTCAGATTTGTTAAAACAGCATTTACGAAATACACTCTACGCATCCCCATTTTTCAAATTACGTAACACTGGAAACCAAATGACAAGAGATCTTGTCATATGTTGCTTATTAAAGCCAACGTACAAGACACATCACCTTACTCCAATTTATTGACAAACTAGAGGAGAAGTTCTGAAATCTGCACACATTCCTGACGGATCCTCTCTGCACTGGCTCTTAGTTTGAATGAACCGAAGCCTAGCAATTTTTTCCAGCAAGTTCCTGGGAGAATTCGGACCAAACCTGAAGCTAAACTTTGTATTTTTTTCTGCAAACAACAGAAGTTGGACTCCCTTTTATTCTCGCCAGAATAAATCCTGATCTACTTAAAACGTAATCCGCATCTCATTAAATTAATGAAGCTATACCTTTCTCCTAATGCACAAATGACAGTACTACTTTAACGGACTATTTAGCAATAATGTGTCAAATCTGATTTTATAAACCCGTACTTACATATCGGACATCAGTTCTTTAACCCTTTAAACGCCAAGTTAAATCCCATCTGCCATTTGCTGGCATTATTAGGAGCTCACCCTATACTCCACGTTAGCAGGATAAGGGTTAAATGATATCGCAAGTCACCATATTGCATGCACACATAACTGGGTGGTCAATTCGCAAATCTGATTTTATAAACCCGTACTTACATATTGGACATCAGTTCTTTAAATGATATCGCAAGTCACCATATTGCATCCACACATAACTGGGTGGTCAATTCACAAATCTGATTTTATAAACCCGTACTTACATATCGGACATCAGTTCTTTAAATGATATCGCAAGTCACCATATTGCATGCACACATAACTGGGTGGTCAATTCGCAAATCTGATTTTATAAACCCGTACTTACATATCGGACATCAATTCTTTAAATGATATCGCAAGTCACCATATTGCATGCACACATAACTGGGTGGTCAATTCGCAACCAATTTGGTAAAGTACATTCCTACGCTCTACGAGTTTGCAAGTTTTCGCAGTGGTGTAACTGATACTTACACTTTTCAGCGATATTACACCACGTCACTGGCCACTCGGCTCTTCATATTTCGAGGCTACTGCCGACTACCCAGTGACATGATATCAAATTGTAGAAATATAAAATCTAAATGTCCAGGCTAAGCGTTAATATGCTGCCCAGTTACAAACACAATATGAACATCGTTACGAAAAATTTCCTTGTGACAAGAACAAAAGGACAAGGAAGCCAGAAATGCTTGAAATAATGTTGGGCTAGTGTCATTTCAACAAGTCACCAATCCAATCATCAAGTGCTATGGTAAGGTTGTGTCGGCTAGGGGAATGAGAGCCAGGCCACGACCCGTGCAGATATCTACACTGTATATATGGCTCGTGGGCAGGACACACACCTTAGAAAATGTGGGAAGGAATGTGTGGTTATACATAAAACAAAATTAATACTAATTACACTAATACAGTATGTTTTGTAATTTGAGGTACAGCTTTGATATTCTTACAGAGGTGCTGATGAAATTACAGGCTTGCTGGATATGATGTCATTTATATTGGCAAGTGGTTGTCATTGCTTCGGAAGTACTAGCTTGCAACCATCTTTGGGGTTGTCCGCATAGAGCAATTTGTTCCGATACACACACATTATACCAATTTCTTTCTGGCTGACAGCTGTAATTTGAGGTGTGCTGAATCTCATGTAGAGGATCCAATACAGGCAGTTTCCGGGTATCGTGATTTTCAACTTACGAAAACTCGGAATTACTTAAAAATTGTTGTTAATTTGCCTCATGAATATAATTTAATACTGCAGTTATTAAGTGCATTTTACATATGGTGTGTCGTGTCAAAAAACTGGTAGAAATAAAATTTTTAACATGTACAGTGCACTGACATTGTAAAACATATACATAACCAATCAGCTGTGATAAATCAATGGGGTTGGGGTCAATTAAGACTTACATAAATTACGGGTTACCTGAAAATATCAGGAACAGAGACCGAACGTCAGTCAGTAATTGTGTGTATTCAGACACACAGAATATACAGTAGTGCCCACACTGAACTTAACCTCAGTAGGGATCTATAGCGTATTCACAGGTTACACTGCCTAGGCTTGCATGCTGCATGATTAGTCAACAGGTTCAAGGTGCTTGGAGCGGAGCGGTTTGCAACCAGGCAGAATTAACAAACAGGCAAAATGTTATTCTTTATGGCAAAATGAAGCGAGATAATGTCGTTATTATTAGGTCACACGGTTCATTAACTGGCAAGTGTTACCACCAGAAGTGTCGAACACAAACAACAAATAAACTCTTTAAGTGCTGTGTATTAAGGCAATAAAGGAAATCAACTGCAAAGGTACCGAATAGCATGAATTGTAATTTTACATGCAAATTTGAATTTTTATATCTCAAGAAGTATGTTTAGCAGGGCTTCAAACACGAGGAACAAATGTTAATTGGTGCCTGCGCTTAAGAACTACGACCTGAAACGTATGTGAGAATGGAGGTAGCTTTCCACGTAATATTAACCTCAGTATTAGATGGATATGCGTGTTATGGTGTCATTTGATAAGACGCTTTACTAAGGTGTATCATGATTTAGTAGCCCGACATGAATATTCATGTGTCTGCAGATGAGTGACAGAGGACATTGTTGCCACGTTTACTAACTTTACATCAGACATCACCAGAATAAAGATACTTCTAGCAATAAGTTCTAGAAACATAACATGGCAGTTTACTCAGAATTTAAGGTAACAATCACTGAATTCCAAATGCAGTCTGCCAACAATGGGTCAGATACAATGAGATTTATGTTTCCCTAACATTAAACAGTAGATACAATAGGCTATGTGTTAAACAAAAGGATGGATGGCACTTGGCATAAAACCACATATAGCATAACACCTTTCAAACTCATAGCAACTACAAGCAATAAGGTCTTCAGAAGTGGTCACCTGGGTCAACAGGAAATAAAAATCCTGCAATGGGAAGACTGTCACATATGACATAAAATTTCAGATAGTAAATCAATTTTGCCCATGGACATAATTTTACACACCTTTCAGCTCTGCATCTCACCCCAACCAAAAGGTAAGACCTACTACGTACAGGGCTTCACAACACCCCTTCATATTCATGGCACCAAGCTCTGACACATGAACAAACTCAAGAATCTAGAAACCACAGTTCATACATTACCTCCTGCTGCCACAGATTATAGTAGTCATTCCGAATCTGGAAGTATTGCCCCAGGATGACAAGTAGTTTAGTGAAGACAACTTTGTTCTCGCTAAACAGCTGCATCAGTTGCACTCCAAGCATAAACAGTGACCTCGTTACTGTTAAAACTAGACGTTTTATATTTTGATAACTCAACATGTCATTATAAAACCTGCATAATGTCACAAAACACAGTCTTCACTATGTATAAAGTACTAAAACTCTGCATGAAAAGCAAATGCCACTTAGAACTAGATATGGGATTGCTATATGAAATATGAGGTATAAAATTTCTACCCAGACAAGTTTCAGGCACTAAATTTGATAACAAAACATGTTGTTATACCCCATACTGCAAGGAACCTACCACTAGAAACACGTACACTCAGCAAGAACCCAAGACATTCTATCCAGAAATCTAATGTCTAACTCTCAGGCAATGAAATCCCATCATAGTAAGCAGCTGTAGCTTGTGAAAACCCAAAATCTTTTTATACCCCAAACACAAGAACCTCACCACAACAACCAGATGCACCAGGCAAAAACCCAACATTTTATACATCAGCCAAACAACTTATTCACAGGCTTCAATCATGAAACTGTAATGAACAATTTCACATGGCCAGAAACCAGCACTGTTTGATTAGGAGTCCAGTGCCTTAGCTCCACACTACAAATATCCAGCAAACATGAACAGCTACACACAGCCAGACCCTGACTCCTTCGAGAAAACCAGGGATTTACAACCCCCTTCTCCCCAGACTGAACGTTTCATTACAAACAGTTGTCTTCACCCACAGCACAAGCTGTTTTATACCAATTCAAGCATCTCATTACCAGTGTGTAAATATCCTGGCATGGTAGAAATTAAACCCAACCCACTTATGTCAGATTTTCCCACAACATGTATTCATCAATTGCAAGTGTACAGAATGTCCACAAAATCCTATTTTTATTTCAGTACTTCAAATTTCTTTACTAAATGGTAGTTTACCTACAAACTGCAACAGACTTTTCTTTAATAAATTATATGAAACATCAATTTCTTGTACAATCAATTAAAAATTTGCAAAATACTTTATATGCATATCTATTTTGTTTATTGTGCAATAATTTTAAAATCAGGAATGGGACTTTTTGGTTTCTGTTACAATGTACTACATCTTTGTAACAAAACAGGATTTTGTGGACACCAATTTAACAGCAAATACTCTACACCAGTCATGCACTATCACTGGAAAATACAGAAACAGAGGATGGTCAGTGAGTAACACATCTCAGGAAAATCACATGCAGCAAACAGTAAATTACTAGGCCTCTGAATAGCAGGTGTGAAGCATCCTGTCCTTCAGAACCTGCACACACAGATCTTTCAGTCATTGTACACTTGTAACAGCTACCCAACAATGTATCTGCATGACCAGTTGGTTAGTAAACACAACGTTTGCTGGTACCGCCATAATCAATAAAGTAGTAAATTCACTGTCCATATTACATGATAGTAATGGTGTTAACTGCTCTGCAGGCCTATCATCATTCTGCACTATAAGATCTTAGATCATGAATAGGTGTAAATGCACCCAAAAAAATACCTCACACACAATTAAATTTTGTCCAGCTTTTCAAGTTTTAATAAAATCAGAACTGTCCCAAAGTCACAGAATTTTAACACACAAATTTAAAGCGAAAATTTTCTAACACATTTTGTGAAAATCCTTGCACAGTGAAACCATCAAGGTGTATTACATTGAAAATGGATAGGAAGCATGAGCCACTGACAAATTTTTTTCTACAGCCCAAACCAGAATAGTGGGAACTCTACTCTTGCCATTGCAGCCTAAATAATTGACAGAATTTACTTCTTCAGATTTTCAATTTAGGACATCTAGCACTAACAAAATTGGACTGAGAAAAACAAAATTAAACTTAAAGTAATAAACAAGTTTTTTATGGAAACCCTTAATTCACATTTCTCTGTCACTGCGGGATTTTAGCATTTTACAGCATTTTTCTTAAAGATTACTGTTCTCTGGGATATGACCAACCAACATGGTGTCATCCCAGACAACTGTAGTTCTCCCTGTATTTAATGTCATCCCCCATAGTTGGGTTGTAGGTGGTTCCGATACTGGTAACATTAGTCCAGACAAGGTGTGTGAAGACAGATTTTCCTGTTAAAATGTCAAATTTTGAACAAGAAAGAAGATATGTTCATACTAATAAAGCAATTAAAAAAGACAACAAAATCTCACAAACAAATGACAATTGAAGGAGGGAACACTTCCCTTTCAACAGCAGGTAGGTCAGCTGGATCATCATCTCCAATGTTAAAAAATTCTGGTGATGATGCACAAGTCCCTGAAGATCGCTAGAAAACATCAAGCATTCAAGGTCGGCAAGAATAAACCTCTTCATTCACAATCACATAGGCTCATGGGAAGGAAGCAAGCAGGCAAACTGATGTATACTACAAAAGATACCATGATTATCAGTTACAGCTGACATTTTTAGCTGAATACTACATCATCCTTCCCTCAATCTTCTTTCTTCCCAAATCCACACATTACATCTTTTCTGTTGATTCATGGTGGCAAACACACACTGATGTCATAAGAATGATTCATCTGAGAGAGCGGAGCCCAAAGAATGTAAGCATAAACTTCACACACTCCAGTACACAGCACACCTTTCTAATATTGTTACACTTACACAGGTCCAATTAAAACCTGCTTATACATCTGACTCTGTTCTTACCTCTCTTAGCCATCTCCAGATATTCCTCTACTGATGGACATATGTAGTTATCATGCCAGTAGACCTGCAATGCCAGTCCACGATGGAACATCAACATATATTTTGTGAACAATGTTGCTGCCTCAGGGTGGTTAAGACTCAACACCTTCTCCAGCACTGTGTAAATCACACAGATGGTAGCAATGATTGTGCTTGCAACTCCATATATTGAGTGTGCCACAGGAATACCTCTACGCAGAATAGAGTTGTCTTGAATATCATCCATTCTGCAATGAAAAATTATACACAACTGTGACACAAAGTTTTTACATCATATTCACATATATTTCACATTTGTTTGCTCCCACTGGTGGTCAGTTCAGTCTCTGGGGCAAGGGCAATTTACATACAATGCACACTGCTAGATGACCATTCTTAAATACTGTAATTATGAATGTAAATATTTATTCATGGAATACTGAACACTTTCAGGCCATAATATTTGCTTATGGCACTAGTATCAATTTCTAACACAAATGTTGGAGATAAACTGTACAGTGTCTAACTCAGTTCTTTGTTGTATGATTGGTTTGCTGGTAATAAGTTTAATTTAAATCTAGATATAAGAGAAATAATATAGTTTATAACAAATCATTGATGACACTGTGTATTAAGTATTGGTTATGTAGAAAAATATACAGAAGAATCTGTAAATACAAATTTTCTTGGTTATCAAACTGATATACACCTCAATTGGAAGAATCATATTGATCAAATTATTCCTAAATTAACAGGACTGTGTTATGCAGTTAAGCCAGAATTACAGATCAGCAACAGTAACACCCTTAAATCAATTTACTGTGCAAAATTTCAATCTATAAAAGTACGGAATAAGTTTTTGGGGTTCTTAGTCCAATTGTGGGAATATTTTTATTTTACAAAAGAAAATTGTCAGAATTACGTTTGGTGCACAACCTAAAACTACATGTACGAGTCCATTTAACAAATTAAAAGACTGTGCCTGTACCATACCAAAATATACGTACATTAATGAACTTCAATGTCACTAATCAAGATAATGTTCAAACAAATTCATCTGTACATGGCAATAATACAAGGAATAAGAACCATCTTGATGGACCAAATGCCATGTTTCACACTTTTTGAAAAGTACATTCTATGCTGCCTTCAAAATGTTTAGTTACCACTTACACCAACAAGTCTTAATAATTAAATGGCATAATTTCAAGTAGGATTAGGAAGATTCAAAGTACATAATCCTTTTATCCTGTAGATAAAATATTTATGTGTAAAGATGATCCATAATATAGCATATAATTTTGTTTTATAGTATTTTGCACTGTAACACTTCTGTCATTTGCCAAAATGATGGGCCCATTGACTATATGTGTGTACATATGTTCATGTGTTAATGTGTATGTACATTCATAGGCAGATATCATGTATGTATGTATGAATGTCCATATGAAGGTCAGTCAATATATAATGGAAATAAACTAAAACTCTTACATGAAGTTACATAAAAATACAAAGTGTGTAATTTTTTTATATAATCTCCCCCCTTTTCAATGTATTTGGTCCAGCATTAAACCAACTTCAAGATTCCACTGGAAAAAAAAAAATGTTTTGGGTTGTCTGCGCCACCAAGAAAGCACCACATTGTTCACCTCCTTGTCAATCGCAAAATGAATCCCTATAACCACATTTCTATAGGTCCGAACAGTGGAAATCTTCAGGCACGAGGTCTTGAATGTAAGGAGGATGTTCTAGTAGTTCAAATTTCAAATCTCGGATTGTGTGATTTCAGGCTTCTACCACAAAATACATGAGATCTGAGCTCTTCTGAGATATTAAGAAGTGTATGGTGCCAATTCCTTACCGATTTTCTCTAAACAAACAACGTACTAATGAGTCGCCTGCTTTCTTCTTTGGTTTCTTAACCCTTGAAAATGGGACCAACAGGTTGTTCCAAAATGTTGGTAATGTATTACCACCATAGGCTGCATAATATGCCAGAAGAGCACAGATATCAAATCTAGGATTTTCTCAAGTGTCTTGTTACCCATATGCAGGCTAGCATTGTCATGCTGCAAAATTACGGTTTGCGACAATATTCCTCTTCAATTCATGCAGATAACTGGTTTTAGTTCATGGGTCTGAGAGAAGAGTAGTGTTCACAATTAACTGTTTCACCTTTCACCTCGTAATGTAAAAGTATTGGCCCTTCCGAGTCCCACAACAACATAAACATTACTTTCCCCGCCAATGGTTGAGCTTTCAACTTCCTCATTTTTGGGAAAGAAAGGTGCTTGCAGTGCAAGCTTGCTGCTTACTCTCCGGTTCAAAATGGTGAACCCATGTTTCATCTCCTGTTATCATACTTCTTAAATACTGCCTCCACCTCCCTTTTGAGGCTCTACTGTAGTACTGGTCGACCACTGCAAGAAAGTTTTCAATCTGGCAGAGGTGGGCAAAGCAAGCACTGAGAGGAGGTGCTTACTGTGCACATGGCACTGTGTCCAATCACACGTCTAATGGTGTGCATGAAAACTGTGAACAGGTCGAAGTGAAGTGCATAGCAAAGATCCCCAAACATGTATTCTGCCAAATAGTACACGTAGTGGACACTACGGTAATACATAGAGGGAAAACGTAACATGTTTCCATGTTGCCTCTACTGTATTTACAGTGTGAACTGAAATCATGAGACAGATAACCAGTAAAGATGTTGCCCTGAAGAGGGTGTACAGTTATGGGAGGGGAATAAGGACAGTGCTGACTCTAAGAGAGATATAGCCTAACCGGTAACCAAAGCCCATCTCAATTGGCTGGTTCCACTGAAAAGGAAAATACTGACTGCAAAAGAAAAAGAGCCTAAACGATAAGCTAAGTCCTTCTCGATTGGCTGATTCCGTTGAAAAGTACAGCACTGACTGTAACAGAGTACCCTAAACGGTAGCTTAAGTTTCTCTCAACTTACAGCTTTTGGGAATGTGCTGGCATACAGGCTGGGCTCTATCAACCATAACAGAGATGGTCAACAAGCTAAACTAAGTCCATCTCAAACGGTACCTAAGGCAGCTTATGCGTGTTTCGGAACTAGACTCCACCGACTATAACAGAGAGATAGCCAACACAATAACTTAACTCCGTACCAAATGGCAGATTGAGTTCGAAAGGAGACAACCGACTGTAACAGAGACATGGCCTAAATGGCAACCTAAGTCTGTCTCGAGTGGCTGGCTCTGTTAAAACGGAGGGCCTGCTCCACAGCACGTTTCAAACTCGTCACAGCACGCTGGATACATTGTGGTTGGAATAAACTACATCAGTGGCGCAATTTTGTCACTGTCACTCATCAATCCGCTCCGATCAGGTCTTTCAGCTTCTCGATTATTTGTCGATAGGCTTCCGTCGACCGACAGAACACTGTTCAGTTCGCTCGTTTTTCCATTTCTGAATAAAAACAACCAATCATACACTTTTATTTGGACAAGCCAACTGTCGCCATACGGAAGGCGCATTCTGCAATACATTTCTGCCGTCTTCACCCCTTCCGACCATAAAAATCTGATAACAGCACGCTCTTCCTCTTTACACCACTACAACAGAGCAACCGTATTCGAAACAACCTTTCACACTTACGGCCGAGTTAAGCGCTGATGTCGAAACCCCCCCCCCCCCCCCCCCCC
>Ga0268261_10004340_pt1 | contig 10613 bp, 7 predicted proteins | sample TergutNc150P1_FD_190353 | JGI IMG/M metagenome (GOLD analysis project Ga0268261, IMG submission 190353) | Nasutitermes corniger P1 segment gut microbial community from laboratory colony in Florida, USA - Nc150 P1 (SPAdes) (version 2) | ecosystem: Host-associated > Arthropoda: Insects > Digestive...
CCTACCGACTGTGCTGCGTCGTTGTGTGTGATCTAGAAACATCAAGAATGGGTGCTCCATATATATATGACATTAGTCGCCTAAGGGTTAAAGGGGAAAAAAAAAAAAGTAAATCACTGTTCAGAAACTGGTTGTTTCTGTTCTCATATTAAAAAAAAAATTAGGTTGATGTATACTTAGTTGGGTCCTTGGAGATTTTCTCAATCTCTGGGCCTCACTCAAACTCACAACTTGGTATGAGCCATTTTTGCTCACAATGGCTATAAAATACTTAAATCTTTAAACTTGCCATAAGCATCCCTTCTTCTTCTTTACTGCATTTGTTGCCGTGTTCGATGCTTTTCGTTTCTGGCTGTACCCTGTACTACCATTATTCTTTGTTGCAATCTGGAAACCTAGACAGCAATATCAACAAACTATTATAACACAGTATTTTAAAAGATGGACACCCTGTGTTCTTACAGGACATCTCACTAGGAATTCACAAGTTTAAACCCTCAACAGACTTGGCTAGTCTCCTTGCACAGACCAAAGGCTTCATTTATGCAATGGCTCTAAGAGCAGAGATATACAGAACATCAGGCTTTGACAATGGTTATGAGTCCATGTTGACCCACCATAATACTCTTGGACATTCAGCTGTGTCAAATTTGAGTTAAAATCTAATGTGTTTGGGACCTGATCTATCTCCAATATCAGGGTCACTGTTGGGAATAAAAATATCTTAGTCAGTCACTGTAATGACTCTACCTACTGACACATTGGGAAACAATATGACAGAATAAAACTGGAATATCCCTACTCCAACTTCAGTTCTGGTGTCCTGTTACTTAACCTGGAGAAACACAGTACAGTAGTAACTGCAAAGTTAAGAAGGCTCTGAAGCATGAATCATGATCAGAATGTAAATTTCAATACACAAAACAGTTTCATTTAAGCTGCTACCTTTTTCAACAGCATCGCTGACATTCTCTGTCAGCTGGGAGCGTTCTTTCTCGTAAGTCTGATCATGGAAGTTATGTTTTGGTTGCTCTTGAAGTCGCTCTAACTTTCTTCTCCTACGTTCTGCTGTCTCTCTTTCTCGTTCTGCCTGCTGTGCTATCCAGTTTTTCAACCTGAATACAGAAAAATTAGTGCCAACCTCAAACAAAGATTGGATAATGCAGAGTATAACAGAAGGCTTTGAAAATTGATAGTGCTGTTCATCTGCATATCAGACATAAATATGGTTTGATCAGAACAAAGAATCACAATGTAGCAGGGTAAAAGGAAGGATTTTATTACCAAAGATGATAACATATTTCAGACCTATATGGTACACTCGTCTTAAAAAGTCATATTTCACTATATCTACTAATTTTTCCTTCATTTCAAAGAAAATGACAAATTCATGACATTAATCAAAATATTTTAATTGTACATGAACACACACTAAGCTGTGTTACTTCACAACTCTGTGCACATGCAGATGAACCCACACCAGATTATTAATATCTGGTGTTTACATCGAATTTATAGCTCAAACAGTGGACGAAATGCAGTTTATTTTAAGACAATCTGCAGTTTATGGTTCTCTGAGCTTTCAGACTTTAGAAGTGGTGCAAGTGAGGACTCCATTCTCCTGGGATATTGCACTTCATCATTACATGATCGATGCCCAGTGTTTTTGGACTGTGTAAGAGCCTCAAGTGGAAATTTATTTCAGCAAAGTGCAAGGGCAAGAAACTGAAATTCCTGCATAATGAAGGTCACCAGTGTCAATTATATGATACCTAAGGGCCCCTAAAGTAACTCGCCATTCCTTTCTTCATATCTTACCTCTTCTCTTCATTTATATCTCTCAACCGCCTCCCACTCAGGTCTCGGCATGCTTCCCTGTTTGTTGTCTTTTCAATTTGTGCTCCAATAGCACGCAACATGGAGCCAAAACCTGAAACAGTACAATTAAAAAAGTAAAAGTGGTGACTCAACAATTATCATTTTACCAGCCAAAGAATATTTGACACAGATACTCTGCAATCAACATATAACAATAGTGTTCTTCATTGGCATGTACACTCTGGAGACTCTGCATGACCTGAAATCACTACAATAGCACAGACAGCCAATCAGGAACTCCACCATGGCTAGTAATGTAATGGTCTGGTCCAGTAAGTTTGGGGGTTACACATCAGGTCTGTGACCTGACCGTGTAAAAATCTTAGGTAATCCAAAATTGTTTACATTATTCCTCAGATCTTTCTGGAACAAATTAGAACAAGGTCTGATACATGACCACCTCTTCCCCTATTCCTATCATTTGAAAAATGTAGTTACCTTGTCATCTCTTTAAACATTATGCTGTCTCTACAGCTGATCAAATATCAATAAATAATCTGCATACAAACAATTCAGATGCAGGTCCAAACTCTCAAGTTTGTCAGTGTTATCAATGGCATTCTGCACTGTATCTGTCTGAAGTAGTCATACCTTGTGTAATGCAAGTTTTGTTAGGGATCAACTTCTCCTTTTACAAGGCACAAAACTGAACACTGCAAACTACAACACAAAACTACACACATAAATGAGATGAGTTTTGATGCAATCCTTGCATTTCACTACTTCATATGTTACTTGTACACACACAGGTGCCAAGCACACAAAGCAACCTGGGGAATAAACTTACGCAATTTCCCTGGGCACAAATTCAAGAAGAGGTTCCATTCAAACTGTAAATCCCATGATAATCAATCCTTTAAACAAGTGAGTTCAGTTACAAAGTTTATGTATGCGAGGGAGAACTGACAGTGATAAGTGGGTCCGTCACCACAGCATGGTACACCCTCACGTTGCAGATGGAGGACGGCCTTCAATATGGAAGGTAGCTGTGAATATATTGAATAAGCAGTTGGGGACAGCTGACAAGGGGTGGTCCTCCAGCTTGGGGGTTGGGCAAGGTGCTAAAAACCCCTCACCACAAAAATGTATCTTTTTATGAAATGTTCGTACAGAAAGCCTCGGACCTGGACTGATACTTAAGTACGACCTAAGCAACGGAGCTTCAGGTAGTGGGATGTGGGGGCTTGGGCTGGTCTGAGCGGGCTCAGGATAGGGACAGGTGACGGGCACTTGTGAATGCGGTAATGAAACTTTGGGATCCATAAAATGCAGGGAAATTAACTAGGTGAAAACCGGTGAGCTTCACAAGAAGTACTCTGCTCCATGGAGTATGATTAAGTAAGGAAGTGGAAAAACTGGACTAAAGTAAATGCTGATAAAATTAAGTACATGGTCATGTCTCCCGGCCAGAATACAGGACAAAGTCATAATATAAAGATTTATAATAGTTCCTTTGAAAGGTAAAATACTTGGGAACAACCTTAACAAATCACAATTCCATTCAGTCAAAATTCAGAGCAGACTGAAGTCAGGAAATGCTGGCAGTGCAGAATCTTTTGTCTTCCAGTTTGCTATCCAAAAACATAAACATTAAGACATACAGTACTATAATCTTCACTGTTATTGTGTATGGGTGTGAAACTTGGTCACTAACATTGAGGGAGGAATGTAGTCTGAGGCTGATTGAGAATAGGGTGCTGAGGAAAATATCTGGACCTACAACAAACAAGGTCACAGGGGAGTGAAGAAAACTAAATAATGAGAAGCAATGATCTGTATTCCTCACCCAACATTGTTAGGGTGATCAAATAGAGAAAAATAAGATGGGCAAGCCATGTAGCATGCATGGGGGAGAGGAGAGGTGTATACATGGTTTTGGTGGGGAAACCTGAGGGAAAGAGACCACTTGGAAGACTCAGGCATAGATGGGAGAATAATATTAAGATGGATCTTTAGGAAGTCAGATGTGGGGGCATGGCCTGGATCGATCTGGCTCAGGAGAGTGACGGGTGGCAAACACTTATAAATGCGGTAATGAACCTTTGGGTTCCACAAAATGCGAGGAATTTCTTGACTAGCTGAGCTTCTCAAGAAGGACTCTGCTCCACTGAGTAAGTACACAAGTAAGTAGGAGAATGTTAACATTCACGAAATAAAACTAACTTCTGTGTTGGCATTTACTGTGTGTGTTTGTTTGTTACATTAGGCACAAAGGGAAACAAATCACTTCTGTAAAGTTCCAAATTCTTGAAAATTTTGTCCTATGTAATTCCAAATACAAATCCATGACAGCCTGTGCATGCCAATGTAAAAGTAATTATTGAAACCCATGCATTCTGCTGTCAAGTAGCTGTTGAAACACTGCTGTCAAGTAGCTGTTGAAACAGCCACCTTTCTCATACACTATCAAAATATAAGAAATTCTTTTGTTTCTTATACATATATATATATATATATATATATATATATATAAAGGTTAAAGTTCAAGGCACACTAAGCCACTCAAGCAAACAATGTGACAAGTGCAATACAGTGCCATGTTTGTCAATACCAAAGGCTTACACAAATCTGGTTCACAAGTAAGACCTAACCTTTAATGTCTACATGGGAAAACATCTATCCCATCATGGATACTTCTGTCTCCCTTTGTCAACATCTACACTACTCAAGAATTATAAACAGGCTACTTTCAAAAAGCCTGGACAATATAAAAATGGCACGCAAAGTGGAACCATTACATGCATAATAGGCATTTGAAAAAAATGATGTTTGCATAAATTCTTACCTCCTTTACCTCCAACAAGTCGAGGAACAGCGTGAACAACGCCATTTGTAAGAGTGGTGCTGTCTGGCACCCGTTTACCATTGTACAGCAAATATATGTCATTGTCGCCAAACTCCTAGGTGAAAACATAGTAATTGGAATTAAAACAAAAAAACTAGAATCTTAAGTTGTTCCCATGTCTGCTTTTGGATACCATAAAAAAACTTATGTGGCTCAAAACTTACAAATAAACCTGTACAACACAAATAAATGTTCAACATACTACATGGAAAACAATATGGCTGAAAAGATGGCTGTTCTTCTCAGAAGAGCATGCCTGGCATTCATAGAAGTTTTCTCTCAATACAGGACCATACATATCTTCATGTTCTAGTAGACTTTTGCAAAAACTAACAAAATGGCAGAAGTTTCATACCATAAAGACACACAGGTCAGGAGAGAATTTATTTACATTCCACAGATCCTTCTCTGGGCTACACCAAAGCATGGAGAGTATCTTATAAGTGCAAAACTTACACACAAAATGACATAACTACATGTGAAGAGTAGGTATTATAATCATATGGTTATACAGTATATTTAGACACCACATAGTATGGTGATTATACATTATATTTCAATACCATATGACACAATACAACCACAAAAACTTAACTCACTATAACCACACTTAACATGCATAGAACCATGTGATTTTAAAAAACTATTTACAACCACCATTAAGAGTAGACATACCACAGTATTACATATGTCATGACATGTCCTAGGCCACAAAATATTTGACCAATGTCCTTATAACCTTTAAGTGTTTTCTGTAGACATGAATTTATCAAGAAAGTAGATAGAGTAAGATAAGAGATACTCTTTTAATGTTGGCCTCAAAACTTTTATATTGTGACTTAAAATGTTAAATGAAGATAGAAGATTGTTGTATAAGTTGATACTTGTGGCATATACTCCTTTTTGATATTTAGTGAGGACAGAACTTGGCAAAGGTCATGTTTAAATTGTGTACATCTGCAGTTCTTCAAGATTTTTCCAAGTTTTCCATAACAAATGCCCACAACCAGAGTGTGGAAACTGCCTAAACAATTTTCAACAACAGACTTTTTTTTACACCTTCCATTACTGTAATGATTTGGAAGGGGTACCTATTGTCACGAATGGTGCAACTGTCCTCAGGGCAAAAGCCTTGTACAGGAATAATACATTCAGTGTGCTTGTTCCAGTTCAAGTTAGTATCAACTTGTAGACCAAGAAATGTTTTTCCTTTTGTCTCCTCAGCTAATTTCTTTATTATATCCTACGTTTAAATTAAGGCATGTCTTCGTCTTGACAGAAAATTTGATGTAGTTTATTCTGAGTCTGTTCACTGTACACCATTTACTTTGGTTAGCAATGTAACAATCTCATCTCTTATTTCCATTGTCTCATAGAACCCAATTTTCTATTACAAGACCTATGGAAACAACGAACGCGTAAAAGTCATTAAGTTGGAAGTATCAGAAAGGGATGCCATAAAAAAAGTTGTACCTTGCATAGACAAAAACAAAATCACATCCCTCAATGACAACGTTAATTTTCCACGTCATTATGGGCAGTTTTCCACTTCTACAAACACTCTGTGTATATATTCTCCCATATGGTTTCCGCAAGTTGTCCTTCGTCACTCCCCATGTCTACTTATGACACATTTTTTAACATAAGAATTATGCAACATCTATACCACTGTATTCTTAACTTCATACAAACTTCTGCCAGTCTCGTTACCCTGGGTACGTTGGATACATATGTATGCTTCACATAAGTCACGATATAACGGCAGGTTTGGGAGCAAGGTTGGGTAAAACGTCGAAAACATAACTCGAAACGTATATAAGAAGGCATCATATTTGAAAGTTAACACTAATTCATTATAGATAGTGAATTACAATTTAGCATTAACGTGTTAACATAACATCAATATCCGAAACCAGAAATTGCAAATGACACACTTCAGCAACATCAAAATACACGAACCTTCAGTGTGCAATATCTTAACTTACCAATGTGGAGAGTATCTTCTGTTTAACTTCATACGCAAAAATACAAGAATCATCTATTCTCATGGGTGTTTCTTTTAAAAATGGACACGAAACAAATAACATTTTTGCCAAAAACTACAATAATATCACAAATGTCCGACCTCACAACTCACCGACAAAACACGAATAATCGTCCAACGCCTACCACGGATCCTACACTTATATGCTTAGTCTTTGCAGAAAACTCAGAGCCATCACAAATGCGATTCGCCGGTGGCATTGCACCAAAGGTGCTCATCCAAATACCAAACTAAAGGGAAACTTGGTGCCATCTATGAACGAATCCGAAAACATAGTGCCAATCTCGACGACGGTAGGGAAGACGATATGTACTGCGTGGTATGGTTGCAGTAGTACTCCACAAAAGCGCCAAATATAATCAACCAATAAATCTGAGGAAATAGAGGTACAAATTCACTCTTTTCAGCCGCACATGATCTTTAGAATGAGTGAACCTGAAGTTAATTTCATCTGCCGTTCGTGTGGCTGACCGCGATTAACAGGTTTTGATCGACGGTGTCTGATATTACACATTAGCCTCTGTGTAAGAATTGTCGTATCCCATTATGAATAATTGACAGACAAAGTGTGCATTGACATACCACAGATTACGGTTAACAACGTCAGAACCACGGATCAGAGCCAGTGCAAAGTGCGTGCTGTGAGGAGAGAGAGTTGTCAACGAGTTGCAAAAATAGAAGGCAATACAAATACACAGAATGAAAGTTGCGGTTGTAAGTATTGTATTCATGTGTCAGAAGCGTCATGTTACTGAATCATAGTATTATACAAGGACAGCGAAGAATAAGATAGCATCTTTATGAGCAACACAACCGTTCCAAAATTAAAGTATATTATATTCGATACTGCTGAGTTTTAAGGAAAGTAAATAGAAAGGCTAAAGGAATGTACTACAATAAATTGTTATCTTCGTCTACAAACAAATCTGAAACATCCTGGAACATTATTAACCCTTTAAACGCCGAATTAAATCCCATCTACCATCTGCTGGCATTACTAGGAGCTCACCCTATTCTCCACATTAGCAGGATAGGGGTTAATAATGAGACTGATACTGCATCCAGTAAGAAATTTACTCAGACTGAATTTAAACTTGGTAACAAAATTATAGGCACAAATCAATCAGCTAAGATTTTTAATAATTACATTATAAATAGTGTAGATGAATTAATCACATGGCAACCAAAGATTGAATCAGCATTGTTTTCACATAGGGAATCATTTCCTTATGAGTTCCCACACATCATCAATATTCCAGTTGCTGATGCAGAAGTTATATGTGCTATATCTTCTTTAAAAAATAAAACTTCATGTGGTTATGGTGGTCTATCCAATAAAATACTAAAACTATGTAGTAGCCAAATTTCTAAACCCTCCAAATTTTCAATAAATCGCTAACTTGTGGTATCTGCCCAAATGACCTAAAGTATGCTATTATAAAACCATTTTTTTTAAGAAAGGTGACATCACAAGTATCAAATTATCCTTTGTTGACTGGCTTCTCAAAAATATTTGAATTGCTCATTTTCCATAGGTTAAAGCATCATTTAGTGAGTAATAACATTCTAGTCATGAACAATTCGGTTTTCGTGACAATGTTTCTACTGACAGTGCTATTTTTAAACTCATCGAGTCAGTTTTTAATGCATGGAATAATAAAGAATATGTAACGGGTCTGTTCTGTGATCTAAGGCTTTTGATAGTGCTAGTCATGAGCTATTTATTTTGAAGTTGGAATTTTGTGGAGTAAAAGGCTGTATATTAAATTGGTTAAAATCTTACTTGCATAATAGAAAACAGAGAGTTGTATTGCAGTTTGTCAGTTCACCTAATCTTATATCGGACTGGGAAATAGTTAGCATGGGGTTCCTCAGGGTTCTGTTTTAGGCCCATTACTGTTCAACGTGTATATTAAGGATTTTCCATGCATCATAAACAAAATTTCTTGTAACATTTTTTTGCAGATGATACTAATATTCTTGTTTTTTCCAGTGATCTTAATGAAGTAAATTTGAAACTAAATCCAGTACTGTGTTGCATTTCTAAATGGTTTCAAAATCTTCAGTTGGTACTAAACTTAAATAAGACACATATTGTAAAATTTGCTTCTTCTAAGCTCCTGACGTAACCATTGAACAATGTATATAACAATCAACATTGTACTCTCACTGAAAATATCAAATTCTTAGGCATGCATCTGGACGGCAATCTGACTTGGAAATCACATGTAGATAATTTAATTAAAAAAACTGAGTTCAATTTGCTTCATGTTGAGAAAATTATTACCCCTTGTAAATGTAAAAGTGTTACGTATGGTTTATTTTGCACATTTCTGTTCACATATCAGCTATGGTATAGTTTTCTGGAGTTCATCTTCATCAATGAAAAATGTTTTCATAATTCAAAAAAGGGCAGTTAGGATTATGCTGAGATTGGATTCAAGGAGTTCTTGTAGAGAGGGTTTCAAAAAATGGGATATACTTAGTTCCTTGTTTGTATATTTATGCCTTGATGGTATCTGCTATCAAAAATCTGAATATTTATCAAACTAACTCCTCTGTTCATGGTATGAATACAAGGCAGCAAAATAAACTGCACATACCCTTCGTAAGACTTTCTTCAATACAGAGAGGTGTCTGCTATTCATGTGTTAAAATATTTAACTGGCTACCACAAAATATATTCAAATATTATAACAACATACATACCTTTAAGACTTTGTTAAGAGATTACCTTGTTGAAAATGCCTTTTATTCCATTGAGGAATTTCCATCTGATGGTCATAACAATGTAGACACATGAACATTCATATTTAACTTGTATTATTGTTGTGTGTGTATATGATCTTTTCTTTGTAATGTATCATGTTTCTACTAATTTTATGTAATTTGTAACTTATTTATTTGACTTGATTGCATATTGCAACTTAGCTCTTTCATGATGAATTCAACATCCAATCCAACTTGTGCGGATGATGGGTCTGTGAATGAATATGTATATGTATGTATGTATAGTCGCAGAGATACTGAAATAGTAGACATAGAGGAATTTCAAATTTTGATGGTTGGTGAGGTGTTAACGCTGGATTGAGACTGTCGTGGTTTATGTAGGTGAAAGTGAGTGTGGTATGTTCCATGGATCGTGCTATCCAACCATCTACCAAAGACCACTGCATTTGTACCCAGACAACTAAGAGGCTGAGTAACTGCAAGCAGGCACCTTTTTTGAGTGAAAGTATTCCTGCGTGCGAAACTTATAGCTAGAACGTGAAACTGCGCTTTATGAGGCGAGATATGAGGTTTCACCAACAGTTTTTTTTTTTTTTTTCTTTCTATTTAAGTCTTCTGGGAGCGTGTTGTTGGGTTCAAGCATCCAGACGTTATTTTAGAGGGAGTGTGCTTGTGCGGACGAGTTTCAGTTGCACTTTCAGTATTCACTGCCTTGAAACTGTGTTATTAAATATTGTCATCGATTGACGAGAACAGTTTTGAACTCGACCGTGTTTACAGAGTTTTTGTTTCATCTGCTTTAAGCCTGCAGAGAAAACCCATGGTTCTAGTCAGAAAATAACGCTTTCCACAGCTTGCCATTTTAGTTATTCAGTTTATAACAAATATAAAGTCAAATGTATGTGCAGCCATGACCAGATGCAACATAACAGCATATAACATTATTCACTCACACCTACAGGACACAATTGCATGTGAGCTCAATGTGTTTTTAATTTCCCAGTCAGTTTTTAAAGGCTGAAATAAGCAGTCTTTTATCTTGCTGCACATTACAGTGAAAGCAAGTAAACGTGCCTTCCCTACATCACCTGAGCATTCTCCTTCTGTCCTCCCCCC
>Ga0268261_10004341_pt1 | contig 10612 bp, 9 predicted proteins | sample TergutNc150P1_FD_190353 | JGI IMG/M metagenome (GOLD analysis project Ga0268261, IMG submission 190353) | Nasutitermes corniger P1 segment gut microbial community from laboratory colony in Florida, USA - Nc150 P1 (SPAdes) (version 2) | ecosystem: Host-associated > Arthropoda: Insects > Digestive...
CACACACACACACACACACACACACACACACACATATATATATATATATATATATATATATATATATATACACACACGCGCACACGTTTTGTCATTCTTAGTATTTTCCAGAGCTAACAATATTTCAGATCCTTCTCCAAGTATCGTCATACATCGCACAGTAACCATGCATTATACAAGATTAAAGAAGCCTCAGCATCTTGTTACAGGCTTTCCACTATATTCCTTAAGCTCACGGTATTTCAGAACTGCTTCCAGCGATGCTCAAAACCCAAGATCAACCGTACGTTTTACAAGATCAAAGAAACCTCAACAGCCTGTTAATGCCTTTAACAGATTGCACCACTTTATTGATGCTGACCATAATCTATATCTGCCTTTAGCAATGTTCACACAAACAAGAGTTTCCATAATATATCGATATTGATGAAAAGTGACTGGATTTATACTACATTAAGTACCTGTCACAACGTTCATGGACTCCACCATGTTGAAGATCTGACTCCAGCGATGCTCACACGCGCAGCCATTACCATAAGCTCCGCTGGGGTTGAGAGTTTGAGACACATTGTTGCCACTGTAATCATGAGCAGGACCCTGGTCCTGATCATCTAAGAAGAAGCTGGGCATAAGGCGGGGGTAACCGTACGGGTAGGCCAGCATAAAAGCGACAGCCATCTGCATGAAAAATTACATCCATAAGCACTTGTATCCCGATGTTCGATTGGCTGTGTCATGACAAACAGATTAGTCTCCTACATTCGATACAAGGGTATTTCGTATGCGATTTGTGATAGGCAAAGTGGTATTGGGGCAGGTTTTTCTGCAAGTACTGCTATTGGCACCTTTCAGTACCATGTCACAGTTATCCTTTACCACTTAGACTGCACAGTCATATCCATTGGCATAATGACGGTAAATAAAATACATTTTTTCTTGCTTTCTTTCTATATCTCTCTCAGAAAAGCCATACTAACTTCTCCTCTGCTCTCAGCCAGCACCCTCCAGCATATTGTCATATTAATTGCAGTTAGATGTGAGACAATTATATTTTGAAATTGCACGACACATTTCAATAAATATTTATGGATTTATACACGCGTGCACCTTGAGATGAAAGAGTGGGTTTTCGGTGTAGTAAACGTAAATGGAAATTAAATTTGTTGGTGGACACATGCGACATTTCCTTCTTCATAATTTAACACTTTAAAAGAGCAAATTCATAGAAATAATAGGCAAATTTGCAGTTAATATTTAAAGTACTGGTACCAATAATTGTTCTATTTTATTAAAATTTGTTTTCTCAACAAAGAACTCCGCTATATATCGGCCACCAACGTGATTACAAGGATTCCCGAAACATGTAGCAGTTCGTTGTGTGTACAAACTAATTTTAATCTACGTGTGTAAAAGAGTTCATTCCATTATTTTTCATACTCATTTAACTCACGGATCATGGATCATTCTAAAAACGTTTCCACTTCTCAACAAACTCAAGTCCTCTCCGTTACAACAGCTAGACAGTAATGCTATTAAGGGAAGTGGTAGTTTCTCTTCATGAAGATCATACGAAAAACATAAGAACCCTGTATATGCAAACTGAAGAATCTTTCAACATTACTGCACCAGCGTATATGCAGTACGTTAATATCATTCTGTTTCCTGCCCAAAAGGTACGAGAAGAGTGGAAATGTTTGCTTCCTCCGTCATATTATGCTCATTAAATCAAATTTTATGAAATTAGGGGCGTATATGGCATGTGGGGGGATGGAGAGAAATTTACATACTTTTGGTGGGGGATGCTAAAGGAGTGAGCCCTCTTCGAAAAATAGGCGTAGGTGGAAATTTAATATTAAAATGTGTCTTAAGAAAATACAAAAATATGAACGGAGTCTGGGTTTTCTTTTTCAGTATAGGAACAATGTGCCTGCTGTTGTCAATATTGTAATTAAGTTTGTCGTCACGTAAAATACAGGAAATTCCTTTAGCAGCTGATGACCAGCTGTCTTTCAAAAGGAACTTTTCTCTTGAGGGTTGGTCGTTCGGTCCGTTGTTCGTTCGGTATTTCGGCCGGTAGTTTGGTTTTTCTTTGTTTACTCACGACATACTTATCTCCTTCGAAGCATATCCGGAGGTGGCACAGTTTACCTCTAATTTGTGCTGATGTTTTAAGCAAAAAGTTTAGAATGACTGTGTGTTGCTGTTTACGTCAGAGTGAATTTAAGGAATGAGACTTTTTTTCTATTAGTATATCTATAGGAGAATCCCTTTAACCAGTTACTTCAAAATAACGATGTGTGTCAGTATCAATACTGTAAAACAAATAACCCTTCGTTTGTCGATACACAAGTACGGAAGAAACTCCAGTGAAGTTGTTAAACCTACTGCATATCCACTAACCCCAGTCATGAGGGATTCATAACTGTACGATTTCGCAGTCACAACAGATACAAAGCAAACCTGTACAGTTCTGCACATTCCATGAGGGCTCCAAGAAATTGAGGTTCGCAAAATTTCTAGACAATAGGCATAAGAAGGTAGCAAGCTTGTCAGCACTAAGCAACGGCCGCCTTTACCCACCAGGAGATACTGCTGGTACTCATTGCGGTTAGAGATTGATTCGGCAGCAGGACTATGATAAGCCAGAAGGAATTCCCACGACCCAATCGGTAATCGAACCCTCGACCTTCCAGCTTGTAACGCGGTGCCTTTACCACCTCAGTCATAACTTGATGAAAATCTGGACCTTTCAATTGAAACACGCCAAGTTATGTAAAGGAATATTCTGAGCCTGCAACGAAAGGTCAGCAGGCTTACCGCACCTTAAAGCCAGACCTTACATTTCCTTAGGTCGCTCTTTAGAAACACGGCCAAAATTAATATTCTGTGCCTTTCCCAGCATACTGACTTAAATGACGTAACAGGCCTTTGAAGGCACTGATATATTTACAGAGACCACTAAAATGAACTCTTTGTATTTTTGAACGCATGGTTCAACAGACGATAACTCAAATGTTGACAGTTTTCAGCCTTCCACAGAAGTACATTTCAGGTCTCATGTTCTTCTACATAAAGTGCAGCGTTGTTCAACAATTGATACAGAAGTTCTTGCGACAACGTGAAGGGGTCATATTCTAGGGTCCAATAAGACAATAAACTTTGGTCACTCGAATATTAAAGATGAACACACTGCACTATAACTTAGCGCTGTGCACTGATCACACAGCAATATGTCGCCATGTCATAGTAGACCGAAGATCTCTATCACCCATTTTTATGCAACTACTCCAATTATATTAAAGATAAAAACTCATATTTTGGAACAAAGTAGATTTAAAATTTATTTTCTTTAAATTTAATAGTATTGTACACGTAAAAAATCGGTTACAGATATCTTACCTTGTACAGTTTGCGGTCTTTGTAGGTAAGAATAGTGGGGCCATCTCTCTGGGTGGCGTGGTTATCCACAAACACAAGGGCATCACCATCAGGAAGGAAGGCCCACGGTTCCCCTAAAGAATATTCCCAGAATAAGTAAATGTATCGGAACACACAATTGTTGGAAATAACCGAAATTTTTCTGTCAAAAGGAGATACACTTATAGAAACCTAAAAAAAGTACCTACCTAAACATCGATGTATATCTTTAAGAAACCTAGACACATTCTTTGAAATATTTACCTGTCCGTATCTGTTACTTTTTGTAAAAGTCTCTATTAAAAATTTTACACTTACTGGAAACTTACAGTGTGTTTTCGACATACCAAAGTTTTGGAGATATTTGATAGGATTGTTTCCTCTGAAAGCATTTTCCAGTTCTGCCCCGTATTTGTATTCGGTAACTCGACCACAAAACGTATATTCTATTGCTGTACTTGCCTCACCATGTGTAAAGCAAACATTTCGTTTTCAAGCAGATTTCTTGTAACAAAATTTACAGCTGGCGTCAGCCCATTACAGTTACTCTGATGACTGTCATCCCGTTGTACTGCTATTATCATCCAATTCAAACCAATGTTCAGTCTAACCACAGTTCTCTAATATATTCCAATTTTTAAGCTTTACACTTTTCATCCTTTACACAGACAACTGTCAGATTTCGTATAAAAACTGCACATAGAATTAAATGTGCATATTTTATTGTTCGCCATAATAATAAGATATTTCAATTTACAGTTTCATATATATATATATATATATATATATATATATTGAAGTTTCGTAAAACATGTTATTACTGTTGCAATTAACTTTCAATATTTCAGATACAAATTTTTAATACTGTAAAAGTAAACTCAGTATTTAAAAAATCTTAAATCATGTAACTTGATAACACTATTCTAGAATGTAATATATATTTTTAGATGTCATATGCTATTGTTGTACGATGCCTGAAATCTAACCATGCGTAAGATCGCAAAATACATTAGGATTTGTGTTTCGACTGAACATAGATTTGTATCAAATAAAGATAACAGTTTTCTAAAATGAATACAAAGTTGCAAAAGAACCAGTATTGATCCAGCAATATTTGTGCACTTCAGTTAAATTCCCTCCACACCTACCTGCTCCTTTTAGTGGCATATTTAGTAACGGTTCTATCATTACGGACTTTGCAGAACCTAGCTTAGAGTGATTGGTTAATGAACAATTAGACGATATTTAGAAAGAAGAGATAGAGAATTAGTCTAGGTGCCTATCCTTCATATGGCCGGAGGAGACGGAGGAAAACTACGAAATCTCTCATTTAGGACTGTTATTGTCGTAACGATATTTCAATTAGAATTTTAGGAATTAATTTGTTGTATATAGCAAAATGTACTTCCGTGATATTCTGGAAAGAGAGCTGCGTTGTACTGAAAATGTGGTGGACAAACAGGCACTTTCATTTTCCCAGTCAGTGTCATTCCACCAACGCTCCACACTCACATTCACTCACATTCACTCACATAACACAGACGCTGTATTTAACTTATATCAATTGACAACATTGCTAAATAAGAAGAAAAAATAAGTAGTAATTACCATTTTGTCTGGTTTAAACTTAAGCGTTTTTGAGTCACATATTTACTGATTATCGCAGTCAATGTTTGAGGCATCGTGCTACCATCTTCTTCCGTTGACGTTACAGCCCGCTGTGGGCTTTGGCCTGTTGAAAAATGCCCCTCAATATTTCCCTATCTATCAACAAATCTCTCCACCATCTCACTCCCATCACTTGAAGGTCTCTTTCTACTCCTTCTCTCCATCCTTTCCTGAGTCTTTCCCTTCGTCTTGACCCCTCCAATTCTTGAGCATCATGCCAACAGTTGCAGAACAATATCTAATGTTCATGTAATACTTATCTTCAATTGCTATTAAATCGACGTGAATGCCACGAAAACATTTTGCACTTTTGTCGTGAACCAACAAATTTACACCCGTAAAATTTACTGTATAACATATATTTTTATCACCCACATGCTTAGATGATTAATAATGTATATTAATAATATGTTAATCAAAGAAGAATGTATATTATAATGATATACAAGTACATTGAAGCATATTTTACCGGCTTCCATCTGTGGTTCACTACATCAGTGTAAGTATTGTTTTAATGCATAACTATGGAACAAATTAAGTGCCATAGACTCTATTTTATCTCGTGTAAAATGTTTCCTTTACTCGAATTAATACTTGGACTTGCATAAAAACGTGGGTAATTTTAGTTTATTCTTAACAAACTGTACAAATTAGACTTCAAAGCATTTCACCGATCTTCAAACTCCAGCAATATGCCACTTCACATCAAACTTTTTCTACCATAATGAATTCCCTGTGGAACTTTCCTCATTACCAAATACACACTGTATAAATATTCACTAAACAGGCACGCTTTCAAACATTAAGATTGTGTTCCGCAAAGTTCCAACCTGTAATTTCGGCTAAACACCGACTTCTCACTGGATGTGACTGCAATACCTCTGGCGCCCGATTTCGTAACTAAAAGAATGACTGGCTACGTAGGAACAGATTGACGAGAGGATGACGACACTTATACAATTGTTAGTTAAGATTATTTTGATTAATGGAGTTATTTGGGGAACTCACCGAAATCAGTGACATCCAGACAGATAAATGATCTGGCACCGGTTGCAAAACCAAGTTCAGGGGTAAGGTTCTTCAAATGACTGTAGATATATTGCAAGTCAGAAGGCCACATGTGCTTGGCGTTGTCAACCATGTTTTGAACACAACAATGTGTTGCGATTTTCAACCATGTGTCTAGTTAGTGCTTATTAAATATTACACACGGTGTAGATGTACACTTAAGTCACGTTAATGAGTGCTAAGTACAGTCAATTACTGCTTCAGCCTGAAACATATTTCGAGTGACAATATATGGAAACAAATGCAAACAGGGTTAGTGTATGATACAACAGATAAATATAGATTGAATACAATATTTGGGTAACAAGGAAGAATGACAAAGCAGCTTCTACTATATATTGAATGGACAAAAGAATTTTGGAAAAATGGAATTTGTTTGTGAAGTTGAAGCAATCTTGAGTGTCTGTACCTCGAAGAGGGTGGAGGAGGAAAAGGATGAGTATGAGGAGGGGAGGAGGAGGAGGAGGAGGAGTAGGAAGAGGAGGAGAATGTGAATAAGAAAAAAGAAGACGAAACAATTTTGTTTTTTTCATCTTCATTTTTATTAACAAAGCAGGTTGAATCTGAATGTCATTAATTAATGCAACGTTTAACACATCAATGTGTTTATTTATTGTTACTATGCTGTATTATATTGTTACTATGCCGTATTATATCCTCGTACAGTTTCTTAATAAGGAGTGAGAAATTTCTTTTTTGTAGAAGTGCCATTGTATTAATTATTTGTTTGATTTTGAAGTATAACGCTCATTGGTTTTTCCAATGTAGCACTTCATTTATCAGGTCTTACATGATGCTGATCAATGAAATAACATTTGCCATTTTTATAGTGATGGAGTTTATTATTATTATTATTATTATTATTATTATTATTATCATCATCATCATCATCATCATCATGAAAATAGGAAACATTTAACTTAATTAATGTAGAGAAGAATATATTTACATCATTCTTTGTAAAAATTTCACTAATGCAGAATTTAGTGGAAAGTTTACTTAATAAAATTTAACTTTGTGTTAATAAGTGCAATGTTTTGATTGTCAATGGCGCTGATATAATTGTTATATAGTTCTATGGTTTAGTGTCAAGCCAGTTTAGTGACATTCGAGATTTGTTGATTTATATTACGAGTCAGAATTTATTTACTTCAGTAAAATAAAATTCTCCTGTAAAGGAACGCTTGTTGCAGAAGTAGTATGAGGTTTTAAGGAAATTGAAATTGGCTAGAGAAAAGTGACACGTCTGGAAGGGAGACGCCACATAACACACACAGTTCTTACCGAAATTTGGTAAGATAATAAGACAGGCAATATACATACTGCTAACGTAACAATGGGGCGCGTTCATGTAACCTTTCACACGGTAGATAAAAAGTATTATATATTCAGAGAGCTTATTTGTAGCCTTACGTATTCAACACGCAATACGCATGCGTCATATTGTCATCTGTGCCCTGTATAGTTCTGCCATATTTTTCCACACATTCCCATAAACAGCACGATTTGGTTAAAAACGTCGTGGAGAATGAAATATGTGTTTTGATTTTCTCTACAAATTTGTCCGGAATATTTCTCATTGTAACGAGATTTGAGCAAAATATCGTCATAAATGTCCTTATGTCTTCATGTAAAGTACCTGTTATTCTTGTTCGATTTTAATGAAACTGAAATTTTCTCGACAGATTTTCGAAAAATACTCAAGCATCACATTCCATGAAAACCCACCCAGAGATAGCCGAGTTTTTCCATGCGGACAGACTGAGGAACGGGCAGACGGAAAGAGACGTGTTGAAGCTAATAGCCGCTTGCCGAAATTTTGCGAACGCGAATAAAATGACGTCTTTTGGGAGATATGACTTAGATAGCAAGATAATATTGGAATGAAATTTAATTAAAATGAGGCAAGAGAATAAAGGCTGTGTTTATGATAGCAATCAGATGTGGACTTTTCCGAACGCAGCAATAAACGTTCCGTTTTCATGATAAGAATATAAATCCATACATCGGCTTAGCATCTATTAGCTTCTCAAGAGACTGAAAGAAATGTTTTACATAAAGCCATTAATATGTCAGTGGGCCGGAGTAGCTCAGTCGGTATGCTATGCGCTGGACTGTCCGGGGATCGATTCCCGGTAGGGGGGACTATTTCCGCAGCCGTCTAGACCGGCGCTTGGGCCCTCCTACCCTCCTGTATATTGGAAAATGGGTTTCTTTTCCGGGGGTTAAACAGCCAGGGCGTGGCCTTGACAACTCAACCCCAACTACAGCCGGACTTAAAGAAAGAGTAGAACTATACTTCTACTGTCCGTGGCACGTTCTAGGATAAAATTTTGCATTTACCTTATCTTTACCATTATTATCGCAACAAAGCAGTACACATATTATTAGGATCACGTATCTGAATCCTGCAACTCCTATATTGATTAGGCGGTTGAGGAATTCAATTACTTTTTGTCTCATGTAGACCAAACTCTAGTTCAAATCGTGTAAGCCAAGGAGTTCGCAATTCCGAACCTGAGTTAATAAAGCATCAAACAATTAGTGTTCTAAAGAGTAATGAGCCTTTAGAAAAGGTTTTATAGTTTTGAAATTTTAGTCACGGAAAATATTCCACTGCAAGATCTGCAATAACTACTCTCCTTCCCAGATGAAGTTGTGTTGTTGAGAGTCCTTGCCTTGAAATACTTTTGTAAATGAAGCTGCCTCTCAACCAATATTTCCTATACTTAGTATATATTTCAGCAGATATATACCCTAATGAGTTTCAAACTCCATTTGATTCGAAATTTAGAATAATACTAAATAGTCGACAGGTAAAGGCCATAAAAACGAAATATGACCCAAATTACTTGTGATTTGGTAGGTTGAATTCCAGGTAGTAAATACTGCTCTTGCTTTCTCATCACGATATTCTCCTTAAATATATACTGGTGCGTGTTTAGTTTTAGGTCATATATTTAATTCATTTGTGTATATCTACCTTAAGTACACAATTATTAGTCAAGTGCTTATTCAAGAAAGCATTACAGAATAATTCAAACACATATATTTTAGTACAAGCATAGTTTGGGCCTTGCGTATTATAACACAAAAACTTTCTTTCCGTTTGCAAGAGGGCTTAATTTAGACGTCAGGGTAGTCTTTCTGTGTTACAACATGCCCTTTTTGTAGCCAAAACAACAGTAGAGAAGTTATAACAGCAAAGATCCTACGGATCTTCCTTTACCTCCAGAGATGCAATAAACAGCGCTAAGAATGGAAAAGTAACCTTAAGTTCTCTCATCCTAGAATACCACACATGACGGCGGCACTACTCAAAGTATTGCAACCAATATACTGTATGCTTCACCAAACTGAAACCACCATATCACAAAATTCAGAGTAAAAGTGGTTGGGAGGATTAAACGTGTACACCATATGAATATTTTTAATTATTTGAACAAACTTTTCTAAGTAGAGAATCGAAATGACACATGAATCGAGCGCTCATACTGCCTGGCCTTAATTAAAACATTGATGCAGTTCTCTTGACGGTGTATCTGCAAATGCTTTAAAAGGGCTTATATTTATCTCATCCTAGGAAATAAAGAACGTTATAATTCAGTGTCACTCACGTTAAATGGATCTTGGTAATTGTTAATGACACACGTGGGGTTGAAATCACCCGGTCCGTACGGTACACCTGGATAATGTTTATTATAAGTATCCGCCGTTGTACCGCCCACTCCAATGGCATTCGGGTGATCCGCAATCATGTGGTTAAATACGACATTCACATATATCCTGGAAAAGTGTCAGAATTCTTTGTTAAATTCCTTAACAAGTACTGCAAATAAGTAAATTATCAATTAACTAAATGACTTAAATTAAAATATTTCAGATTTCCATTATAATTAATATGAAAGGTACAGTCTGTAGGCTTAGGACGCCTGTTGTGCAGTCCGATACGGACATACAAACAGCACAGTAGTGCAGCTGGCACAGGCAACTTTGGCACACTAATGTAAATGTGAAGTGAATCCTCAAGTTTTGAACACTACAGGAATGGCAGCTGGTAATGTTATCGTACTTTATATTTGTCTGACTTTCACCTGTAAAAAATCATGATATTTAACCATGACATTCAGCTTACTGCCGTCGGATGATAAAATATAGCAATGAAAATTAGCATTTTTTTCTCAGCATTAATTGCATATTTCTTCCAGCAGTTAAAAAGACAGTGGACTATTGCCTCTGCTAGTTAATTTGACCTCGGTTACAATAACAATCGTAAAAAATTTGGGGAAACACAGTTGTTCAAAATTATACTTGACTTATATCCATAAGTTTATTCGGGAATCCAAAGACGATTTGTCGAAAAATAAGCAAAAATTTTTATTATTTATTCTCACCGCGAGAAACCGTGCACATTTAACCCTTAGGCTATTAATGTCATATATATATGGAGCGCTTACTT
>Ga0268261_10004342_pt1 | contig 10609 bp, 10 predicted proteins | sample TergutNc150P1_FD_190353 | JGI IMG/M metagenome (GOLD analysis project Ga0268261, IMG submission 190353) | Nasutitermes corniger P1 segment gut microbial community from laboratory colony in Florida, USA - Nc150 P1 (SPAdes) (version 2) | ecosystem: Host-associated > Arthropoda: Insects >...
TGATCACTCGTCCAGAGGAGTCCTACCGACTGTGCTGCGTCGTCGTGTGTGATCTAGAAACATCAAGAATGGGTGCTCCATATATATATGACATTAGTCGCCTAAGGGTTAATGTACTGTGGAATAATAAATTCCAATACTAAGTTGCATCCTGTTGGTTATTGCTACTTGTCATGGAATGTATGTCAGCGTATAAAGATATGAAAGGTATTTTCCTTCTTCAAACAAGCACCTATGAAATGTCCAGTTTTGTAACTGTGTACAGAAGCTCTAATCTGATACAAATTAGCTAACCTACATCTATGCTTGATATCTGTATACTATGACAATGGTGCACACAACTGTTCAAAACCCCATCTCAAGTTTATGTGCTGGATCTGTGTAAACACCATCCATTTACCAATCATGTAAATTTTAAGCATCTTCAGCAACAGGAAGGTACAACTGTTTGGTTGTAACATAAGCATAACATCATTAGTCACCTGAATAGTATTACGAAATAAGCAGGAAGTTGTCAGGTACAACACCAGACAAGGCACTGTCTTTATCTCTGTATTGTATGGAATACAAACAAAGGTAAGTTTTCATCTATCTGTCAAGAATGTTAAGAATTGTCTTCAATGACAAAGCTGGCATAATTTCTTCCCGGGTATAAAACTGTTTTAGTAGTGCACAGTGTAGAAACAATTACAAACAGACCTTCAGCAGACTACTTCCTAATCAGTAAGGCCATGCTTATAATTTGCTCTGGATTATCAACTACATTGCTTCCTGACATGCATAAGATAAATCACAGTTTACTATAACAAAACCCAAACTTCACACTTTTCTATAAGTAATTTCATTCTGGGTCTTTTTTAAACAAGGACTGTTTGTTATGGAATCCAATGCTGCACCATATATGTTTCCTGCATTAATATTTTCATTTCCCATTTTAAAGGGCCAAGAAATGTAGTTAATATTTTCCAGTAATATCATATTCAAAAGCCTAGACTCATTACTCACTGGCTATAAAGTCAATGCAGAAAAATTTGCCATTACTATCTTTTAAGACAATACAATGTTTCATTTGTTATCTCAGGCTGTCAAACAGTACTTAAATCTACTATACTGCTCCATACGAGGACAACGCCGTTTAAGAATTTTTTAAATATCTTGGAACTTACCATTTTGGGAGGTGGTACATCTGCTGTTATGTTTACCATGTTCACCTCCTTTCCTGTCTGTGCAAGTGAGACAAGTTTCAAGGCCACAAAGAAGCCACCCTTATTCAGGTAACCTTTTCCTGCTGGGTCCGACAGGTCCCACACTTTACTTAATATGGCATCTGACAGACCAGACTTTTTCAGAAACCTAGCAGCATCTAAAGCTCCAACACTACCCTGGTTACTTGGGTCAACCTGTTAACACATGAATAACACAAAAATCATCAAAGGAAACCCATCTGTTCCCTATGAACTTGAAATATGAGCAGCACAAGTTATGTACCTTAACCTGTAGCCACTGTGTACCCTATATATAGGATGGGTGTAATGCACCACATTTTATATAATTAGTCAACAAATATACTTACTGAATTTTTTGAGACATGCTGCACAATCCCCATTTTTTTCTCCACAAAATGCTTTGTATTTCATAATGTTGTCTTGTTTGGTTCATAAAAATTAATATTTTACATAAAGGGTGCATAAAAATGTAAATGTCCAAATCCATTGCCAAATGGTTAAAGTTAATGGCACTGATATTACATCTTTCCTGCATACAGTAGGGAAAATAATTACAACTCTACAGGCTTTACTGTTAATTCTAATACAAATGTCCCTTCCTCTGATAAATCTTAAACTTAACCAAAAGTAGTTATGTTTAAGCATTGTAAATTCTACATCTGTAACAGTGGAAATGTTAAACAAACTAAATACATGCATCATTACAGGTCAAATATATAATGAGTTAAAAAGTCTCCATTCTTAGATCATACCCAACACTATAATTTTGCATGAAGGAACGGAGGTCAAGGCCAAATGGATTCTCGACCTAGGCACCATATGTAGGTGTAATGTCAGTTCATTCTCTTTACCCTAATGCAGAGTTCCTCATACCCATCCAAGAGTATGGACCCCAGAATTATTACTGAAATCATGAAAAAAAAAAAAAGTTCCGCATGTCTCCCACAAATAATCAAACTCCAGCACCCCAACCTATAAAATCGCTACTTAGGAGGTCTGTGAACCATGTGTTTTAAATAAATGTTACACTTCAATGTCTACTGGCTGAATACAATATTTTTGAGTTGCTGATCTACACCAATGGTCTTTCAACTCTGAGAGGGAATATATCAGGCATGTACTCACTGAACATTGACAATATCAAAGGCACGGTGATGGAGAACTATTTTATCACTCTTACTAATTTGGTTTCCTACAGACAACTGTACTGTGTCTATGGGGAATTAAAAAACCCACTCAAGCTTCATATGTTATTGTCATACACAAACTTTGGTAATGCACACAACTTTACAATTCTGATGACTGAGCAGTCATCTCCAATGGAATACAAATGTAACTGAAAAGTCACCTGTAAAGGAATACAACTGAAACTGGGCAGTCATCTCCAAAGGAATACAAATGAAATTAATCAAAATGATAACTGAAATCACTCATCGGTCCAGTTACCACACTGTATTCAGAAGGTAGCACACAGCTTCAATTTACAATTTCAATTTTTCTTTTTCTGTGCCCTCCCCCCCCTTAATAAAAGAATACACTGTCATGATCTATCCAAATACTATTAACCGATCAATCTTTGTAATGCAGATGCAGTGTGCTTTCTTGGATTAAGGTTTATTATAAACAATCAACATATTCCAATGCTCAATGTCAACTTATTTAACTTCTCAGCAAAACTGTCACATAAGGAACAAACAAACAATTTTATTTGTTTATTTTTAATGAAAGTTATCACAGTTTACTGGAAGACAAGAGAACTGAGACAAAGTTCTAAATTCCACTAAATATCAGAGAAAGCTACAGCGAATTCACAATCACCAATTACTGCATGTTTTAATGTCATGCCAGATGACATACCATTGCCTGCAAATCCTAAAGTCATATGTACATACATATTTACTCACTTCAAGGTAAGAATGCCAGCATCCACAAAAAAATTGAACTATATGATAGGGACGTGTTTGTGTTTATGAACAGCAATATTCCACATGACACTATCATCCTTGCTACATACTGAAGTAAGCAATTATGGCTGCTTACCTGGTGATAATATGCTTCATATATTGCACCATGGCTTCCAGCCACCTAAAATACAAAAATGCGTATTACAGATCTACAAAACACAAAACACAAAATTGACACAATAAGATACTTATGCAATTTGTCATGTCTTGTAATAATATTGCAAATAATAAACTCTTTGTCCTTCTTGCAAGCAAATCTGTGTGGGTTTCATGGCACCTCAGCATCTATGGCCATTTAGGCCTGTAACCAAATAAATAAAATTGTCAAAACAATTTTTATAAGCATACAAAATTCTGTCAGTCAAATAGACATGGCAAACCATACATGCCGAGCACAGCCAAACCACTGGACATGTTACAATGATCATCTCCGAGGAAGTTGCGCAGAATGGCCTGAAGATGAAACACAAAATGATATTGGTCATAACGTAGGCATTCTACAAGTAAATGTAAAATGGTAGACAGACTTAGCACAGTAATCATAAAGAGATGCCAGGTCATCCTGCAATTCATGTCTATGAGTTAGGCAAATGCACAAATCCAAAGGTTTATCAGTATGACTTCTTCCTTCCTGATAAAGCATGGAGAAAACTGCCATACCTGCACACATTTCTTCATAAATTGCAACTCATCCTGTGTAGAGGTACCTTCATTCTGCTAAATTTTAAAACAGCACAAAGAACAGGCAGGACGTCATACCTACGAGCAAGAGCAGATGCTACATTTTCATGCACAGCTGCTCCCTTCAAAGCCACATCAGCTGCCTGCTGCTGGGCAAGGCCATGAGCATATCACAGCTGACTTGCTGACTTAAGGCAATGGAATGCCTGCCACGGAATCTGCATAATTATCAGACTACCACCAGGTGTGTACCCACGGAGACTCTGTATGTTACGCAGTCAGCCACAGAAGAAGACTGATTTCACAAGATTCATGCCAAAGAGAACAGCTCAGAAGATACCTAGATCTTGGGTGAATAACACTTATAATTATGAGCACGGCAGGAGAAAGCCTGGCCTTCAAAAAGGAACAAGCAGTCAAACCTTGAACAGTGATCCAGAAGCATAAATCATGGTGTAGTTCTGAAGAGCAAACAGAACTTCAACAAAAGGCTGGTGATATAGAAGGGTAAATGTTTTGCCTTTCATGTGTCCAATGAATTGAAAGTCACCAGTTTGCCATATGAAAAGTTAAGAAAGAATAAGTGAAAGCCTACTGGCAAATATATGTGACATCATTGTATCAAAATGCTGAAGAAGACTGTACAGGAATGCACCCATGAGTCAACTCAAACTTGTTGCAGTCAGTGGGGTGAACTATCACTTCGCACAATGTATGATGGGTCTGCATTGCCATATTCATCAAATACTCGTAACTAGCATGGAGAAGAATGTGTTAGGTTCTTGTGATTGCATGTGTGAAATTTCAATATGGTTGGAACACTAAATGAGTGTAAAAATATCAGTGTGGCTGACTGGGTCAATGATAGTTTGGACTTCATTGCAGAGCCACAGTGTGTCACAGCATGGATCAGAATACAATAAAAGTGTAGCATCACCATCCAACCCCTGCACCAAAATCTGTCAGATAAACCAAAATTTAACAATAATTCACATCTAACACAAACCCATCTCATGTGAGGCTCCCAAAAAATCTGCTCTCAAGGAAGCCAATATACTTTACAGATGGCATGAAGGAAGCACACTTTTACAACAGACTAGGGGTATGATATAAATGCAATAATCATGTTTTAAGTGCATACACTTGGTCTTTGGTGCCAAGGAGGAAAATCAGTTTGCTGCCCAGGGTGACATGATTCACAGCACATTGCAGACAGCATTCAACATGTAAGTTAATTCCAGGAACCATAGACAATGGTGACCTGTCAACACATAAAAATGCTGACATGGATCGACCAGTCACATCAACAATTCCAGCGACAAACACTGCAAACCAGTTCAACTTAATTCAACTCTATAAGGCTCTGATTATGGTACATGACTTACAGAAGCAATTTTCTTTCTTTGGACTTTGTCCACCATCTAATTTTTAATGAAGTATTACATTTTGGAAGCCAGCTCTGCTTCCATCTTCAGGTAAAGAAAAGCAGCTAATCTGGCAGACACCTTAGATGGAACTATTTCAGTCACTGGCAGTGTCTGAGAATAGTAGGTCAAATTAAAGTTACCCATAAGGCACTTCAGTCTCTTGCAGATGCCATGCAGACAACTCTGCTAAGATGAACACAGAGGTAACTTATGGGGGGAGGGGGAGAGAGAAACTGCACATCACACCTAAGGTGCTCTACCTGTGGGTAATTCTTAGAATGCTCTATTACCATGTGGCATTATATACCTTCTCCATTTTTAAGAAGGCAGAAACCAGCTGTTGGCAGAGATTAAAGTATTCTGTATATGGTGTTCTAAATTCACTAGATGATGAAGAGCACGGGAGAGAAACTTACTCTCTGGGATAATGGCAAGTCAGTAGAATACCACATGCTCCATGACTTAAAATGTAGAACTAACTGTAACTTGTCACACATTTGCAGGCCTTATCAGATTTCATAATTCAGGCAAGTATTATTTCTCTCCATGCAGATAGGACCAAATTCTATGTTCCTTCACAGTTGTACTGTATGTGAGCAGCAGAAACTCCCCTTCATCTATCTACTAGCAATTTCTGTTTTGTACAATGCAATGGATAAAAAGTCTCAGATGTCTTACATCATCCCTTCCAGTTTCTTGAAAACTGCAATCCTGTTGCTGCTGATGATGACAATGATGAAGTCAATGACAATAAACAAAACTTTACCTTGACTAATATTGTAGCAAGACTACTGTTCTTACTTTTGTAAATCACTCTTCAAATACACAGCACTATTTTCACACTAACTGAAAAATTCCCACATATTTGTTCATATCTGTTATAACTGCAAGACTTAGAGAAAAAGCATACTGGACATAAAATGCATGTTTCATTTTTGCCTAAAACATTCAGGATTCCTGGACTTCTCAACAACATCCACTGTCTTGAATTCTACCAGACTGAGTTTCCAGAACACTGTGTTAAAATGTTTCTTAGTCCAATAGATATGCAGTTAAAAGACCCTAAATTGCCTTATGGGAAATTTCTTTTCCCCTGTCCCCTATCTACTACCTCCCCTAACTGTGCCTAGAAGAATTTTCTGACAGTCTTCCTGCCAGGCCCACTCTAGGCCCTCATGGTGCAGGTTTCTTCTCTGATGGCAAAGAATTACTACTAACACTGGAAACTGCCATGTCTCTTAATATTGTAATCCAGTCTCTAGCAACTCTTAAAGAAATCTCCTCTATTTCTGTCATCTCATGAGATTCTGTGTTTTGTCCATCAACAATAAACTAAACACAGCATAATTTAGTAGAAACAATACAACAATCTTCAACCACTTCTTTCTGACAGCTGAATACCAAGATACTGATCTGCACAATTTACACCTTATACATGCTAGTTATATCCCAATACACAATTTGGTTTCTTTATTCCTTCACTTGTTTTCAGCCTTTTCTTCATGTGATTAGATGTTTTGAATTGTGTATGGCAAAAACAATGCACATAAGTCTCTTGTCATTCCATACATGAATCATTGCATGATCTTTTCTTCTCAAAGGTGACTAACCTCTTCCCTTCAAGATTTCTGCTGCTTCCTCCAAATCTAATGGAATGTATATCTTAGCCTTCAGTGGGCCCTAACTCTTGACAAATGTTCCAGATTTTCCACCAGCTTCATAGTATAAGAAAAAATTCTCCTGGTATATACAATGATGAACACTAAATTACTTTCTGCCACTGACATTACCATTTACTTCAACATCTTCCCCACTCTGCTATAAATATTGCCATATTGGAAATGCACCCTACTTTTGCTTCACAGAGCATTCAAACTAATATTCCAAATTTTCTACTTTTACCAGCATTGTGGCATTGGAATTTCTGGCACCCCCTCCACAGGACTAACTTTTTGTTTGGCAGGAGTTCTTCTTCTGGCCTATACAGTGATCTAAACTTTTGAAAGAGACATTCATAGACTGGTTGAATTCTAAACAATCTAGATGAAACATACTTTAGTTTGCTGTTACCAATGAAATGCCAAGCCTGCCTCATTATCTCAAAATAATTTCAGTTCACTGCATGCGCAAATACAGCAGTGGTGGGTCTATACATCAGTAATCTTTCACATTATCTTTCCCACCTCTCTAACTTGGCCCATCAAATTATCTGCCCTAAGCATCTTTTCACTTCCATAGTCATTGTTCACCCACAGCAGAAACAAAGGGAAAATTTTCCATTTGTCAGCATTCTTTCTCAAACACCATTTCACTGCTCCAAGAAAAGGCAAATAAAGTGATCTCCAATCACAGCACTAATAACCACGAGTATATGTGAACAATCATCTGTAACCACACTGAATCCTGTGTTCCCTAAAAATCATCCTACATTCAGGGTTTTATTATTTGTATTACATCCAACAACTGTATCACTTCAGGCTGTTCACCGATATCACTGTCACTAGTGTCAGTAAGTGCAAGTTTACTGACATTACACTGTACACTCGCCAACAAGACTGTAAAGTTTTACCAAACTAGTGGTTGGTAAACTACTGTCAACTCTTTGATTATCACTCTCTTCAGGGCCAGAGATGTCTAACAATACATCTGACATATGTTGCAACATGGTTTCCTCCTCTGTCACATCTCTCCTACTTGAATGCATGACTTACATCAGCTAAAATTACGAAAGGAAATACTGACAAATTCAATACAAGAATAAGACAATTGTTTGGATTATATACATATTTCAGATCGAAAGGGCTGCCAAGATTTGGAGTTTGTTATTTTTATGGATGTCATAACATCCTCATTCAATAATATAGCCACAGCAGCTGCATATATAATGATGACAATGATGCAGTGTTTGAAAATGAGTTTAATTGTGGCCTGCATTCAATGCATGGGATTTAAATCATGAATGATTTTATGGTCTGTATGTGATATATTAAAAACAATATTCTTCCACCTGTTCCTTAAGTCTTCCTACTTACAAGGCCATTAACATATAGCAGATAGAAAATTCAAACATGCCTGCACACATTTTCCATGAGCACTTTAAAATTACATTATCACTGCATTAAATTATTCTCATGTGAGCTCAATCACATTACAGAGGGGAAAAATATAAACTGCCCAATCCACTTTAATTATGAGACTGCAAAAAAAAAGTTAGACAGTAAATACAGCACACTGAGTTTCAGAACAGAAGCTACACCAATGCAAAATAGCTGCAAGCAGGAATGTGACAGAAATTCTCAATATCTGTATGGTAATGTGACAGTGAACAATCTGCTGAAAAACTGAACTTCCTTATGATCTTCAGCCTTATGTCACAAAAATTTTCAATGCCAGGTACACAACTTCATTACCAGTGTTTCTGAATAAAAAAATAATTTCTAAACGACCAGTTCTATTGTCAATACATTCGTTCTGCACTTTTTTGTGATGTGATGTAATATGATGCCAAAGAAGAAGACGGTTTCCTCATGGACTGATATTGTAGATTTTCAAGATCACTATATTTTAGGTAATATCAAAATATACAAGTCTAGTGACAGTAACTTTCATGAGATTTCTAACAATCAAGCTATTGATCAAATGGTTGATGGATTACCTGCCTGACCTCATCTGCAAAACTTGCCAAAAACGGCAATTTCATAAGGCCTCAACAATGCAAAGTTGTTCCAATTACCCTAGTTAAAAGTGTATATTCAAAAACATGACCCATAAAAATCACTAAACAATCATCACAATGCACATCATACCATACATATTAGAAATAAATGAATGCCACTGGGAAGTCCGTTACATTAAAACTATCGGCCACATTTACAACTTGCCCCACCACTCCTGATCACATTACAGTAGCATACTTGATTACATACATACATGCAGTACAATCACATTGAAATGTTACCATAGCTGAAAAATCGTAAAACTTTGTGTTTTTATAGTACACGGTAATGTACACTTTTCCTGAAAGAATCAATCCGAATGAAGCCGCCCACAAATCTTGGCAATTGCAGGATTCAGTTAACACCAGGCTATCATCTAAAAACGGCATGGAATCTCATAGTGTGAAGTGGTAGAGGGTGTGGACTGATTGATCTGATGTCTACGGCTGTTACTGCCGTTCTGAAAACATTCTTTAACAGTACAACCCCATACTCAAGGCGTGCAGGACTCGTTATATTACTTTATAGCCAAAATTCATATTCATGTGGCCCTAGTCACCGCTCCCTGTCACATGAACCTATAGTTCATCTACCTACCGTGTACAGTTTCAACGTACTTCAAAATTCTACCCCATACAAGCCCTATCTAACGTAATAACCACCACATTTCACTTGACACTGTACAGTTTCTTTCCACCGTTTTATCAACAACACATTCATATGCAAGTGAACATGAACCACAACACTACCTGAGTTGGAGACGGCAAAGCGGCCATCTTCTTGAACACTAACGAAACTGTTTTATTGGCTGACCTGCAGACTCCTGGCCAATGAGATAGACAATCAATACATCATTTTCGCAATTCCTCTGAAATTCTATTCATAACGTTTGGATAGCCACTTCTGAAACTATAATCAGAGGTTGAGCATAATTTTGCCTAGTCAATCTAGAAAAATCAGTGGGCTGGCTGTAAAGCTTTCGGAATTAAACTACAAAACATAGTCACTGCAATGATTGTTCGACCAATCTAATGCACAGACTGTGCTACCATCTGTTAGTGATGTCGAAGCTGGGTAAATGGCTGAGTCGGTTAAAAGGTTAAAGTTTATTCAACCGCCACCATAACCAGCGACCCTATACGCTGTTTCTTCCGAAGAACAAACATGAGATTTGTGGAAACTACATGTAGGCTGTTTTAACCACTTTCTCTTCATTTGTACACAACCTATAAAATACAATTTTTTGGCAGAGCTGCAATGTTCTGTGAAGATGTGGATAAATCGCTGTGGAAGGAACTATGGACCTGTCATAACAATCCCTTGCAATGTCAATAAATCTCCAACACGATGCAGCTATATGTAGACTTTTATTCTCAGTTACACTACTCGACATGTTTCGGGTGTCATGCACCCATCATCAGGAGTATCAAAAACTGTATTTGCGACCACTGGTACACGTCATTCTGTAAAATACAGGTTAAAATTACAATGTTTTTGTTGTTGACAGTATATATTTATGTTTTGTGTTGTATTTTCCTGTTTACTGGTGTGTACATATCTAGTGTCGTTACAATTTACCGGTTAAAAGATTTTTT
>Ga0268261_10004343_pt1 | contig 10609 bp, 3 predicted proteins | sample TergutNc150P1_FD_190353 | JGI IMG/M metagenome (GOLD analysis project Ga0268261, IMG submission 190353) | Nasutitermes corniger P1 segment gut microbial community from laboratory colony in Florida, USA - Nc150 P1 (SPAdes) (version 2) | ecosystem: Host-associated > Arthropoda: Insects > Digestive...
AGATGTATTTCGCAACATTTCACGACATATTGGTGTACCACATTTCCTGAGTAGTGCTCTTGTTATTTCCCTTGTGAATTTCCAGAAAAGTCCTAAAAAGGGAGAGACAGGATAGCTATCCGGGAAATGATGTTAATGAAGATGCTCCAATCGGTTACTCCTTCATTAATATGCTTTGGTAAACAGGGGTGTGATCCACCAATGAGGGATCTTCTTTTATAATATAAGGGGGTTTGTCCATACTTGAAGACCACGCGGAAATTACGTAAAAGGGTTAATAAATACCCTTGGTAGAAAGGAAGGTTTGAGTCTTTGATTGTACTTTGACGGCGAATAAGTGTTCCGAGAGGGGATCCAGTCCGACCTGTACTGGTGTTCAGCACGAGAGGACTCAGGCCGTGGACGTGAAGATACTGATACTAACTGCATTTTATTGTAAGCAAGGAATTGTAACCTTTCAACCAAGGCAAGCAGACTAATAGTAACCGACTGGTAGACGGGTTAGGAGTACTAGAAATATTAATGAAAGGGATTTACTTATTGATTTTGCTTTCTTTTGTTTATAATTTTATTTATTTTTAGAATATAATTATGTTGTTAATAGGTCATCTGATATTCTCTTTTTCCCTGAAGCACCTTCCTGATTGCTGTTAGAGATCCTGCCCCTCAGTCCATAACAGGTGTACGCTGCAGATTATAATCACCTTTGGGTTATTCTGAACAGTATAAACTCAATTGATGTACGCTACAAGGCATAATCTCAATTGATGTATGCTGCACAATTAAACCAATATTAATGTAAGCTGCACAGTATAATCAACATTGATGTACGCTGCACAGTATAATTACCAATGTTGTACGCTGCACAGTAAAATCACCATCGATGCTAGCTGCAGAGTATAACCACCATTAATGTAAACTGCAGAGTATAATTACCATTGATGTAAGAGGCAGAGTATAATCACCATTGAAGTACGCACCATTGTATAACCAACATTGACATACGCTGCACAGAATAATTACCATTGATTTATGCTGCAGGGTATAATGACCATTGAAGTAAGATGTACAGTATAATCACCATTGTTGTTCGCTGTACATTACAATCACCATTGTTGTACGCTGCAAAGTATAATCACCAACGTACGCTGCACATTATAATCACCATCGATGCTAGCTGCAGAGTATAACCACCATTAATGTAAGCTGCAGTGTATAATCACCATTGATGTAAGAGGCAGAGAATAATCACCAATGTTGTAAGCACCAAAGTATAACTATTATTGATGTACGTTGCAAAGTACAATCGCCATTGGTTTACGCTGGACGTTATAATTAACAATGATGCACGCTACACAGTATAATCACCATTGATGTACGCTGTAGTGTATAATCACAATTCATGTATGCTGCGTAGAATAATCACCATTGAAATACGCAGCAAGTTATAATCATCATTGATGAACGCTGCACAATATTATTACCATTAATGTACGCTGCAAAGTATATCACTATTTACGCACCATTTGTGTACGCTTCAAAGTACAATAAACATTGATTTATGCTGCAGAGTATAATGACCATTGAAGTATGATATACAGTATAATCACTATTGTTGTTCGCTGTACATTGTAATCACCATTGATGTACGCTGCACAGTAAAATCACCATTACTGTCTTCTGAACTGTATAATTACCATTGATTTACGCTGAAGAGTAAAACCACCATTCAAGTACGCTGCACAGTATAATCACCATTGATGTACGCTGCAGTGTGTAATCACAATTGGTTAATTCTGCGCTATATAATCACCAAATTTTTACGCTGCGAAATATAATCACCATCGATGTACGCTACAGAATATAACCGCCAATGACATACGATGTCAATCTCATCACCATAATTGTACGATGCACAAAACAGTTACAAATGACGTGCGCCACAGAGTATAATAATAATTGATGTAGCTGCACAGCACGAATATATTCACCACTGATGTACAATGCACATTATGATCACCAATGATTTACGCTGCACAGTATGATCAATTACTCACGCTGTAGAATATGATATTCAATGATGTATGCTCTAAAGAATAATCATCAATTAAGCACGATGCACATTATGGTCACCACTAATGTACGCCGCAAATTATAATCAACATTAATTTACGCTGCAACGTACAATCAGCATTGATGTACGCTACAAAGTACAATCGCCAGTAGTGTACGCTTGACAGTACAACAACAATTCATGTACGCTACACAGTAGTATCACCAATATTGTACGCTGAAGATTGTAAATGTCATTAACGTAGGTGGTGCAGTATAATCACACTTAAAGTTCGCTGCACAGTACAATCACCAATAGTGTACGCTGCGCAGTATAATCTCCATTAATGTATGCTGCACAGTACGATTTCCATTGATGTACGCTGCACAGTATAATCCCTATTGATGTATGCTCCACTGTGTAATCACTATTCACGTACGCTGCAGAATATAACCACCATTGATGTACGCTGCATTGTATAATAAATATTGGATTATGCTGCATAGTATAATCAACATTGATGTAAGAGACACCGTATAATCAACAATGGTACACACTAAATAACAACCATCCATGTACGCTGCACAGTATATTCTCCATTGAAGTACGCAACACAGTATAATCACCAATATTGTAAGCTGCAAAGTATAACCACCATTGATGTACGCTGCTCAGTATAATCACAATTGTGGTACTCCGTACAGTATAATCGCCATTGTTGTACGCCACAAAGTACAAAAACATTGATTTACGTTAAAAAATATATCAACCCTTAATACAAGCTGCACAGTACAATCACCATTGATGTACGCTGCACAGTATTATCACCATTGATGTACGTTGTACAGTATAATCACCACTGATGTACGCTGAAAGATATAATAAACATTGATGTACGCTGCAAAGAATAATTGCCATTGATGAAGGCTGCATATTATAACTACCATTGAATTGTGCTGCACAGTAACATCAGCATTGATTTACGCTACACTGTGTAAAAACCAATGGTGTACGTTACACATTATAATCACCATTGTCGTACGCTGCACAATACAATCGCCATTAATGCAAGCCTTACAGTATAATCACCATTGATGTGCTGTAAACAGTATAATTACCATTGTTATACGCTTCAGAGTTTAATCACCATTGATGTACTCTGCACAGTATAATCACCATTGATGTGCTCTAAAGAGTATAATCACCATTGTTATACGCTTCACAGTGTAATCACCATTGATGTACGCTGCACAGTATAATCAACATTGATGTGAGATGCACAGTACAATCGCCAATGTTTTACGCTGCACATTAGAATCGCCAAAGTTGCACGATACACAGTACGATCGCCATTGATGTGCGCTACACAGTATAATCACCAATAAAATACGCTGCACAATATAATCACCATTGAGGTACGTTCCACAGTATACTCACCATTAATGTATTCTGCACATTATATCACCATTGACGAACGTTGCAGAGTATAATATCCATTGGTGTACCCTTCAAAATATAATCACCATTGATTTAAGATGAAGTGTATCATCCAAATTGAAGTATGCTTCATATTATAATCACCATTGATGTACGCTATATGGTATAATCACCAATGGTGTACGTTGCACAGTAAAATCACCATTGATTTCAGCTGCACTTTATAAGTACCATTGATGTACGTTGCACAGTTTAATTACCATTGATGTACTCTTCACAATAAAATCACCATTAATTTTCGCTGAAGAGTATAATCACCACTGTTACACGCTACAATTGATGTACGATGCACATTACAATCCCCATTGGTTTACGCTGCAAAGTATAACCACCATTGAAGTACGCTGCACAGTATAATCTCCATTGATGTACGCTACACCGTATAATCTCCAATGGTGTACGTTGTACACTATAATAACCACTGATGTACGCTGCACATTATAATCTCCATTGATTTACGCTGCATTGTAAAATTACCATTTATGTACGCTGCGAATTATAATCACCATTGATGTACGCTTCACAATAAAATCAACATTGTTGTACGCTGCTCTGTATAGTTGCTACTGTTGCACGCTGCGCAATATAATCACCATTGATGTACGCCGCAAAGTATAACCACCAATGATATACGATTCCAGTATCATCAACATTGTTGTACGCTGCACGAAACAATAACCACTGATGTGCGTTACATAGTATAATAAATATTGATGTACGCTGCAGAGCACAAATACGGTCACGAGTGATTTGCGCTGCATGGTATGATCACCCATTATGCACGCTGAACATTATGATCACCAATGAACTACGCTTTACATGATGACCTGCAATTACGCACGCTGCACATTATGATCACCAGTGATGTAGGCTGCGCAGTATGACCAAATATGCAAGCTGCTCCTTATGATAATCAATGATGTACGCTATACAGTATGATCACCAATTATGCATGCTGCACACTATGGTAACCATTGATGTATGCTGAGCAGTTTAATCAAAATTAATTTACGCTGCACAATACAATCACCAATAGTTTAAGCTTCACGGTAAAACCACAATTAATGTACGCTGAAAAGTATTATCACCATCATTTTACACTGCACATTACAATAACCAATAGTGTACGCTGCAACGTATAATCACCACTGATGTACGCTACAAAATATAATCAACATTGATTTACGCTGCAAAGTAAAACCACCACTGACGTAAGCTGCACGGTAAAATCACAATTGTTTACGGTGCTGTGTATAATCACCAGTGAAATATGCAGCAAAATATATTAACCAAAGAAGTACGCCACAACGTATAATCACCAATGGTGTACGTTGCACAGTGTAATCACCATCGAAGTACGCTGCACATTATAATCACCATGGGGGTAAATTTAATAATATAAACTCCATTGTACGCTATGCAGTATAATTTCAAGTGATGTACGTTGCAGAGTGGAAACAACCTTAATGTAAGCTGCACAGTATAATCACCATTGATGTACGCTGCACAGTATAATCAACATTGTCTTACGATGCACAGTAAAATCACCATTGATGTACGCTGCACAGTATAATCAACATTGTCTTACGATGCACAGTATAATCACCATTGATGCTAGCTGCATAGTAAAACAACCATTAATGTAAGCTGCAGAGTAAAATCACCATTAATGTAAGAGGCAAAATATAATCACCATTGATGTACGCACCACAGTATAACTTCCATTGATGTACGCTGCACAGAATAATCACCATTGAAGTACGCTGCAATGTATAATTACCATTGAAGTATGCTGCACTAAATAATTACCATTGATGTACGCTGTACAGTATAATCACCAATGATATACGATGCCACTATTATCACCATTGTTTTAGGCCTCACGAATCAATCACCACTGATGTGCCATTCACAATATAATAAAATATGTTGTACGCTGCAAAGCACTAATATAGCTGCCACTGATGTACGTTGCACAGTATGATCACCAATATTGCAAGATTCACAGTATGATCACCAATGGTTTACGGTGTAAATTATGGCCTCAAATTCCGCATGCTGCACAGTATAATCACGAAAGTACTACGCTGCACAGTATGATAAATTATGCAGGCTGCAACGTATAATATCCAATTATTATCGCTGTAAAGTATTATCACCAATTATGCAAGCTGCACAGTATGATCACCATTGATATACGCTGCACAATATAACCAGCATTAATGTACGCTGAACAGTACAATCACCAATAGAGTAAGCTGCACACTATAATCAAAATTAATGTACGCTGTACAGTATATCACCAATAGTGTGCACTGCACAGTATAATCATCGTTATTTTACGTTGCACAGTATAATCACCATTAAAGAAGGCTGCACTGTACAATCACCAATAATGTACGCTGAACTGTATAATTACCATTAATGTAAGCTTCAGAGTATAACCACCATTGAAATATGCTGCACAGTATAATCTCCATTGATGTACGTCACACCATATAAAAACAATACTGTAAGTTGCTCAGTATAATTACCATCGTTTTACGCTGCACATTATAATCACCATTAATGTACGCTGCAGAGTATAATCCCCATTCATATATGCTGAACACTGCAATCACCATTGATGTACGCTAAACCGTATAACCACCAATGGTGTACGTTACACATATAATCACCATAGATATAAGCTGGAGAGTATAATCACCATAGATGTACGCTGCACAGTATAACCACCATTGATGTATGCCGCTCAGTATTATCTCCATTGGGGTACTCTGCACAGTATAATCACCGTTGCTTTACGCTACAAATTAAAATCACCATTGATGTACGCTGCAAATTATTACCACCATAAATGTACCCTGGAAATTACAATCATATTTGATGTACGCTGCAATATATAATCACCATTGCTGTAAGCTGCAAATTATAACCACCAATACTATACGATGCCAGTATCACCAACATTGTTGTACGCTGCACGAAACAATCAAAACTGATGTGCGTTATACAGTATAATAAATTTTGATGTACGCTGCACCGCACGAATTTAGTCAACACTGATGTAAGCTGCACAGTATAATCACAAATTATGCACTCTGCACAATATGATTTCCAATGAATTAAGCTTTATATTATGATCTCCAAATAAGCACGCTGCACAGTATGATGAACAATGATGAACGCTGCAAAGGATGATCAATTATGAAGCTGTACCGTATGATATCCAAAGATGTACACTGTACATTAACATCACCAATTATTCACTGTGCACAGTATGATCACCCTTGATGTACGCTGCACAGTAAAAAACAATTAATGTACGCTGAATAGTACAATAACCATCGAAGTACGCTAAAGAGTACAATCACCAATCGTGTACGCTAAAGAGTACAATCTCCATAGATGTACGCTACACGGTACAATCACCAATAATTTGCGTTGAGGAGTATAATCGCCATTAATGTACGCTGCACAATATAACAACCATTAATGGAAGCTGCCCAGAACAATCACCGAAATATTAGGCTGCACATTTTAATCAACATTAAAGCACGCTGCACAGTACAATCAACAGTAGTGTACGCTGCAGAGTGTAATCACCACTGATGTACGCTACAGAGTATAATCAACTTTTTGTATACGCGGCAGAGTAAAACCCCCCTTGACGTAGGCAGAACAGTATAAACTCCATTGATGTACGCTACACAGTATAATCACCAGTGATGTACGCTGAACTGTATTACCACCATTGATGTACGCTGCAATGTATAATCCCCAATAATGTACACTGAAAAGTGTAAAAGTGTTACAGTGTAATCACAATTGATGTACGCTGCACATTATAACCACCATTGATATACGCTGTTCAGTACAATAACCATTGGGGTACAATGCGCACTATAATCACAATTGATGTACGCTACAAAGTATAATCACAATTGATGTACGATACAAAGTGTATCCAACATTAATTTAAGCTGCAGAGTATAATAACCATTGAGCTACGCTGCAAAGTAAAATACCCATTGATGGTGCTGCATAATGTAAACACCATTAATGTAAGCAGCACATTATAATCACCTTTGAATTACGCTGCACAATATAATAACAATTGACGAACGTTCCAAAGTATAATCATCATTGTTGTACGCTGCAAAGTATAACCACCATTGATATACTCTCCAAAGTATAATTTCCATTGTTGTATGCTGCAAAGTATAATCACCATTGATGCAAGCTACACCGTAAAAACAACAATGGTGTACGTTGCACAGTATAATCAACATTGTTGTACGCTTGTACAGTAAAACAGCAATAGATTCACGCTGTACAGTATAATCTCCATTGATGTGCGCTAAATTGTATAAACACCATTGATATAAGCTGCACAGTATAATCACCATTGTAATACGCTGCACAATAAAATCACCATTGATGTATACCGCAGAGTATAATCAACATTAATGTTCCCTGCAAAGTAAATCACCATTGACGTACGCTGCGCAGTATAATCACCATTGGTTTACGCTGCAATGTGTAATCACCATTCATACACGCTGCAGAATATAATCAACTTTGACGTATGCTGCACAGCAAAATCACCATTGTTGTACGCTACACGGTATAAAAACCAATGTTGTACATTATACAGTATAATCACCATTGATGTTCGCTGCACATTATAATCAACATTGATTTACATTGCACTGTTAATGTAAACTGCAGAGTACAATCACCAATAGTGTACGGTGCAGAGTATAATCACCATTGATGTAAGATGCAGTGTATAATCACCATTGAATTATGCTGTAAAGTACATTCGCCGTTGATGTACGCTACAACCTATAATCTCCAATGCTGTACGTTGCACACTGTAATCACCATCTATGTACGCTGCACAGTGTAATCACCATTGTTGTACGCTGCACAGTATAATCACCACTGATGATAGCTGCAAAGTATAATCACCATTAATGTAGGTTGCAGAGAATATAAACCATTGATGTACGAGAAACAGTATAATTAACATTGATGTACGCAACAATGTATAAACACTATTGATGTACGCTGCAAAAATAATTACCATTGATGTACGCTGCAAAATATAATTACCATTGAAGTATGCTGCACAGATTAATCGCCATGGATATACGTTTCACCGTATAAACACCAATGTTGTACTTGCAAAATATAATCACCATTGTTGTACGCTGCACAGTATAATAGCCATTCATACACGCTGCACAGTACAATCACCATTGATGTACATTGCACAATATAATCAACATTGACGTACCCTGCAAAGTACGATCGCCATTGGTGTACGCTGCACATTATAATCGCCAATGATGCACGCTACACAGTATAATTACCATTGATTTGCGCTACACAGTACAATCACCAAAAGTATATGCTGCACAGTACAATCACCATTGATGTGCGCTATAGAGTACAATCACCATTAATGTACGCTCAGCTATATAATCGCAATTAACGTACGCTGCAAAGTACAATTACCAATAGTGTACATTCCACACTATAGTCACCATTAAAGTAAGCAGCACTGTATAATTACCATTAATGTACGCTGCACAGTACAATCACCAATAGTGTACCCGGCACAGTATAATCTCCATGGATGTAAGCTGCATAGTATAATAAAAATTTAACTATGCTGCACAGTAAAATTACCATTGATTTAAGATACACCGTATAATCACCAATGGTGTACGATGCAGAGTATAATAACCATGGGTCAAAATACAAATTAAAATCTCCATTGATGCACGCTGCACAGTATAATTTCCATTGATGTACGATGGGCTGTATAATCTCCATTGTTGCACGCTGCACAGTATAATCACCATTGATGTACTCTGCACAGTATAATCACTATTGAATTACGCTGCACAGAAGAATTACTAAAATTGTACGCTGAAATCTACTATCACCATTGATGAATTATGCACAGTATAAACACCATTGCTGCACGCTGAACAGTAAAATGACCATTGATTACATTGCATGGTATAAACACCATTGATGTACGCTGCAAAGTATAATCACCATTGATGAATTATTCACACTCTAATCATCATTGATGTAAGCTGTAAGTTATAATAATCATTGATGTACATTGCACAGTATAATCTCCAATGAAATACGCTGCACAGTATTATCACAATTGATGTACGCTACAGAGTATGATCACCAATAATGTACACTCTTCATTATAATCCCAATTGACGTTCGCTGCATAGTATAATTACCATTGTTGTACGCCGCACAGTATAACAACCATTAATATAAGCCGCACAGCATAATACACGAAGCCAGTATCATCAAAATTTTTCTACGCTGCACGAAACAAACATCACTGATGTGCGCTACAGAATATAATATCCGTTGATGTACGCTGCACAGCACGAATATAGTCACCAATGATGTACGCTGCACATTATATTCACCAATTTTCCACGCTAGTAGTAACGGGCTACCTTGGGTCGCTGTTGGGCTTTCGACTTGAAGAAGGTATTTTGTCAGGACGCCACCATGCCCTCCCTACGCCTAAGGTTCCGTCCGTTTTGACCTTTAACTTTAAGGATGTTGAGCCATGGGTGTGTTGCGAACTATGGGTATGGTTATGTTATTAGAGAAGAATAGCCTTTACCCCTATGTTGGGGATTGGTTTGTCGCGAACCACAGGTGGGTTGCGAACCACCAGTATGGTTTTCCTTTTAAAAAGGAATATACCTTTGTGGTTTTACTCCTATGTTGGGGATCGGTTTGTCGCGAGCCATAGGCGGATCGCGAACCACAGGTATGGTTTTCCTTTATAAAGGAATAGACCCTAGTGTTGGTGCCCTCCCTACGCCATATGCTCCGTTTATTTTGACCCTTACTCCTAGGTTGGGGATCGGCAGGTTTGTCGCGAACCACAGGTATGGTTTCACTTTATAAAGGAATAGACTTTAGTGTTGGGTAAAGGACGGGTTACCGTAATGCCGCCGTGTAGTTTGGAACTTGAAGACAGCCGTCATGCGAGCCATATGC
>Ga0268261_10004344_pt1 | contig 10609 bp, 6 predicted proteins | sample TergutNc150P1_FD_190353 | JGI IMG/M metagenome (GOLD analysis project Ga0268261, IMG submission 190353) | Nasutitermes corniger P1 segment gut microbial community from laboratory colony in Florida, USA - Nc150 P1 (SPAdes) (version 2) | ecosystem: Host-associated > Arthropoda: Insects > Digestive...
AGCGACGAGGATCTACGCTCCATAAACGATAAAACAGTCTCGCTTAACCTCAAATACCTAGGCACTAACACTGCCACAAATTCCTACATCTTAGAGTTGGATTAGTTATTCTTGTAAAAACGATTTCGAGATGGAGGCTTCACACAAGCCGAGCAGCAGCCAGCGCCACCTCCACCGCTGGTTGCAGCTGCTACGTCGAGAGGTAATGTAAAAAACATTCTGTTAATAAAACCAATCTCTATGTACACCTTATTCAAATGTCTTTATTTCAACTTTGTACACCCTTTTTACTTCTAACAAGCATGGCGCAGCATGTACACGCCCCATATTCCCATTTCCTTATATGGATACTGTTACAATGTATTTTCCAAGAACCGCAATAGCGACCATCTTGGAACAACACCTACACAGCGGACGGCCATCTTTGACCAACCCCTTATATGGTACGGCAACCATCGCTGATCGGAACCACCCACACCCAGCCATCCTTTTGCCAGCCAATACAATTACAGCATCTTCTCTCCAGACGTAGCTAAACCATGACATCACCACCTCAGGCACCGCTAGCAACATGACATCATCCTGCATAGTAAGCTCTGTATGACAACACCTCTGGCAACGCTCAGCGCCTGCAGCTAACGCCCATACCCACAGAAATACTCTATACTATATAGTTCCACATCTCCACCACAGATGGCATACATCTACTTCGTATCTTTTCCTCACAGATGGCGTTACCGTCCCTTCCCCTTCTCCCTTTCCCTACACTCGCTAACCTATATCACACGCCAACAAACCAGCATGGCTGCCAGTGGCGTTGCGACTAGGCCAGGGAATGCACGCAGTGCAACCCTCTTTTTGGGAAAAGGCCCTCCTAAAAATACATAAGGTGGGCCTTTCCATACCCCGCCCAAAAATACATAGGCGGGGCGCACCCTTCCCTATCCAAACCTATGGGCATCTGCCGATCCACTACCTTGGGGAAGCAGTGGAGCCATTGCCCATCCCCTCTTTGGGGAAGCCGTGGAGCCATTGCCCATCCCCAACCTATGGCTCGCGTCCCCACCTACGGCAAGCGAGCAGCTCATCCCCACAAATGGCAACAACCCATCCGCAACACAGAGAACCGATCCCCACATAGGGGTGGAGCCATACCTCCACCGCCACCCTACACCAATGAAGGTAAAGAAGGAGTTCAGTTTTGGTCCGTCCCAAGCCGCCCCTTTACTACTGTTAACCTTTCTTCTTTGCATTCTTTGTTGCCATTTTACCGAATGTACGATTGTTTGAACTCACTAGATTTACTTCTGTTCACTTTAGCGTTGCATACTCGTAGTAATTTGTTCTATTGCGTTTCTTTTAACTTATTACGTATCTCATTTCCCCTGTTCTTTGTTTTTACCTTACTGAAGGTTTCTCGTGTTGCGTACCCTTTCTAAAAGAGCTTAGGCACTATGTTATAGCATGACCAGCGGAGGCAGTATCGGTTATTCCGTCTGAAATTTTTTATCTCCGCAGCTCTTGGTCCTTCAGAACAAGGCTGACCAACTTTCGTCCTTCGGTCACCTGAATAATTTCAGAAATACAGTTTAGTGTCCAGACCAACAAATGCACAACATATATATTCATAATATTTTTATGTATCGTAAGTACTCATAAATATTTCAGTGCATCTGCATCATCGTCAGGGAGTCTTAACCTTGTGCTTCATGGAGTTATCAAATTATTAATATTACAACACAATAAAAGGAATAGATGAAAATGTTCACGTGATCGTTGTAGTATGGTAAAATCTATAAACTGTTAATACAATACGGAAGTAGTTGTTTGGTGGCTGCATGTACAATCTGGACAGTCTTATGTTGGTGTTTCTTGTATGCTGGTAGGATGTAAACTGCAGGCATACAGGACTACGAATTATAGAAACCAAAATGGACAAGTGAACTACCAGCATACAAGAAACACCAACATAAGACTGTCCAGATTGTACATGCAGCCACCAAACAACAACTTCCGTATTGCATTAACAGTTTATAGATTTTATCATACTACAACGATCACGTGAACATTTTCATCTATGGTTTTTATTGTGTTGTAATTTTAATAACTTCATGAAGCACAAGGTTAAGACTCCCTGACGATGATGCAGATGCACTGAAACATGTATGGGTACTTACGATATATAAAATATTACGAATATATATGTTGTGCATTTGTTGGTCTGGACAATAAACTACAAAATGCACGGTACGTACATCAATATAATTAAGAAATACAATTTAACAAACATAATACAATAGATCCACAGAACATAGTATTACAACTTTATTTGCAAAGATAATGTTTACAACTATAACTAATCGCTTTTAAGATAGGACGCAGTAAACCAATCACTTTTTGTGTTCTACCGAGTTTGGTAAGTCCTACTACCTTAACATTCAAATGTACTTTTAGCGTAACTCATTGTTTGTAAATAACGGCCTTATTAAATTCAACAAATGCAGCCCTCAGTCAATTCTTTAAGGAAGTGTGTGGCCCTTCTGTGGGTTGAAGTTGGCCAGCCTGCTTTAGAACGCAGTGAGAACTTCACCTACGCACCGCCTGGTCATTTAGCTCATATAGTACATTTATGTGTTGCATGTGGTTTCCAGAAGAGGCCTAACAGCGATCGTTTCCCTAAACATCATTAAATCTGTGGTCCTTTTAACAGACAACAAGCTTCTTTATGGTGAGTAAGGAACAGAATTTGTATGTATTATTTAAGAGAAATTCTGGTTTTTATGGTATGTGATTTACATTAGACATTAAACTGTGAATTTAGTTTTGTTGTACGGGTATGTCGGCCACGTGTGGTCACTGTGGGTTCCAAATAGAATTTAGTATTATTTTTTTCTATCCAAAACGCTTCATCGTATGTCCTATTTTGTATGCCTAACAGTACTCTCGCGACTACTGGCTGGAAAGGAGAAAATAGATGGGCCCAGTGGGAAGCCTGTTTATATGGTCTTACTGTGACAATACTTTGTAGCAGCACTTTAGCCGCCATTATTTTCTCACTCAGTGTAATGGCATAAACACGGCGATGTCACTCGAGAACTCGAGAGGATTAGTGGGTTAGAAAAGTCCTCTTATATTCTCCTGGTTTCTGAAAGTTTCCCGTCCTCTGTTAGTCCAGTTGCTAAAAAAACCGAATCATAATTCTCTTAACGAGAATTACGTCGTTCCATGTATATGTCTTAGAGCGATATGACATATGCATGATTCGTGTTATTCCAGCGTTGCGCGTCACATCGAACCATGCATATGTCATATCCCTCTAAGACATATACATGGAACGACGTAATTCTCGTTAAGAGAATTATGGTGTCTCCTTCAGTTTGCTAAGTCACCTGGTATCTATGCGGCCAATTAACGTCCAAATATCATATCGCGAATGACACGTGACCGGACGCGCACTATGGTATTGCGGAACTCTAGAAGTATCCAGAAGCATCTAATTGGGACCGGATGCGAGTTATCGTATTGCGATATGCGCGCCGCAGAATGCCCATTGTGTGTTATCACGTTGAGGAGTCATTTAACGAATATTTTCCTTCGTGTGACGGTCTGACGTCACGTCGTGGGACATTCTGACGTCACGTTTCACCAGTAGACCCCCAACCATAAGACATATATGTCAATGTCTTTTTATCGGACCCAAATAAATAGGCGCCTCCCCACCTTTGCACATGAGGAGGGGCATTGATCAGTTTTGAAACGATATGTTCTTTTTGCGATCCTAGACTGTTGACAGAGTTCGGCAACCAAATAATCCTGTATAATATACTATTTTGAGAACCTTCAGAACAGGAATATGCTCTTTTGTGCACTTGGACTGCTTTGGGATGCATTTCCCTTGGTTTGTCTTTTAGACCACGGAGACACAAAGACCTTATTCTGTTTACTCCAACTTCTTTTCTTACCTTCACATAATTACGGAATATGGCCCGAGGTTGTTTTGGCAAAGCACTACAACGCGACTATGGGCACACATATATCCAAATCAGAAGCCAACCTTAGCATGGACGTTAACTTCCGCTGTGGCTACCACTAGTCGGGGAAATGGTCAGCAGTACTTTTTCGGCGTTGTCTGGCGATAGAGTCTCGGGTCACATTACTTACACAGGAACATAAATAGCTGGATGTTCGTTTCCTTCTATTTTCCTAACTTCGTACGAAAGATAGGTAACCCTATGACCTGCTCTGAATCTGTTTTGTTACTTTTATAATCTAAACACGTTTTTAAACTTGTAACGGTGTATAAGTGTGAGGCTTAAACGTTTTTCACTGCGTTTGAGGCGTTCGCCTTCATCTGTTCGGCTTCTGAGAGCACGCTAATACCAAATAGTTGTGTGTTTTCGAGGGAACATTCTGCTTCCATTTTAAGGTACAAGAAAAATAATTGTTCACACAGGGTGATAACATTGGCGCGAGGGTTGGACAGATCCCGGTCATCCGGACAAGTATATTTTATAAGGTGGTTGCGTAATATTTGTGGATCATCAGTATGGAATGTGGTTCCTGAACCCTTCTGACGCGTAGAATTTTGAGGTGGCTCTTAGATTTTTGGAAAAATTTGCACCCCCGATTAGCTCAATGTTTTCAGCCATGCTTTGTTTTTTATCGGCATATGTTGCTACGTAGATTACGCAGTCTTATGGGGTATGGCACAGTGTATATTGGTATACTGTTACGGGTGTTTCGGAAGAGATCACTGTATAGGCGCGCGTATGTTTCCATAGGTTGTATTCTTCACCATTTTCAACAGCGATTGTGCTGACTCCTAGAACTGTATCACAAACTTGTATACTTAGTTATAAGGCGTTGAAAGTCGTTGAATACGTTTTTCTTTAAAAACTAACTTTTACAGGTCTTTTTAGTTTTTTCCTACTCACAAGTGATATCGTTGAAGCATGTGCCGTTCTAACAAGAATTAATTTGGTGTTTGGCACTAGATCCAGCGAAGAAAATTCGTCCTATGAACTCGGAGTGGACAATTTATATTATTTATAACCTTCAGCTACTGAAATGATTAGTCGTCATGATCATCATCAATAGCAGCAGCAGCGGAAGCAATGTATAAATCATCATGACGAAAATAAGAGTCGTTCGTCGCAATTTTTACAACGCGCCTAAAAATTAAGGTCATGTCAACGTAGTTGTGTCTGTCGCACTGTGTTAATGGGTTTGTAATGAGGGAACAGATGTTCTTTGAGATGCCTCTAATTACACATGTACACTGCGTTTTGTAGTACACGTGTCCCGCTAATGCTCGCGTGCTGTTCCCATCATTTGGTTTAGATGCGTGTCAAACGCAACATGAAACTCTAGGTTTGCACTTGCCGACCGATTGGAAACATGAGTGGATCAAAACGGTACACGATTCCATAATCTATATTTTTTGTCTACCACTCTTATCCCGTTTCTGCGGCTTCCCTTGCTTTCCTTATTATTCTGCTTTCTTCCCTTCTTAGCGCCACCTTTCTCATTTTCAGTTTACTTCCGTTTTTCCTGTTTTTTTGTTTATATATATTGTCTACATTTACTTTTGTCCCTGGTTTTTATTTTTCTTGTTCTGTATGCAGATCCGGGTCTATATATTTTTCGTTTTAACTTATGTGTAACTTATATATTCCTCTGTATCTATGTCAGTCCCTTATATAATTAGCCCCTCCTCTTTAGGTTCAAGGGAAATGCTGGTATAACAGCCTTTGTTTGGTAGCTTAATGAATGGTAATAGCCTACATGTGACTCTTACAGTCGTACAGTTCATACCACATGTCTAAGTGTGAACTATCAGTTTACAAAAAGTAAAATTATATACAATATTAATTATTCGCCGAATCTAATACAGTGTTGAAAAACTTTAGTATTTGTTTGAAAAGGTGGTTTCTAAAATGTGCCGTTTTTGTGTAAGACAGAGATTGTGTTTCACTGAAATTCTGTTTCCTAGCTATGACTTGTATCAGGGAAATGGGTCGGGAGGATCTATACTTGACGTAGCTGGTTCAGGTAATGTGAGGATTTGTACTGAACTGAACTGGTTTAGGAGGTCTTCAGGAACGAAGATTTGTACTGATCTGAATGGATGCGGAATAAGTAGCACAGGAAAAGTTTTTGTGCTGCTGGTTCAGGAAGATAAGCGAGAATTTGTACCGAATTGAATTGGTTCAGAATAAGGTGTTTAGGAGCGGGTTTGTGTTGGGCGGAACTAGTTCAGGAAGATGTGCTCAGAAGGGATGATTTGTACCGAATTGAACTGTTTTAGGATAAGGTGTTCAGGAGCGGGTTTGTGTTGGACGGAATTAGTTCAGAATGATGTGCTCAGGAGCGAGGATTTGTGCTGAACTGAACTGGTTCAGGATAAGGTGCTCAGGAGCGGAGATTTGTAGTGAACTGAAGTGGTTTAGGATAATATGCTAAGGAGCGGATATTATGCTGGTCAGAACAGTTTCAGGATTATGTGCTCAGAAGCGAGAATTTGTACCGAACTGAACTGGTTCATGATAAGGGGCTCAGGAGCGGGGTTTGGTGCTGAACTGAAGTGGTTTAGGATAATATGCCCAGGAACGGGTTTTGTGCTGGACAGAATAGGTTCAGGATAAGCTATTGAGGGTGGGGATTGGTATTGAGTTGAACTGGTTCGGGATAATGTGGTCAGAGAGGGAATTTCACGGTCACAAACTTCGTGGTAATCTAAGGAAAGAAATTTCTAGATTTCCCAATTTGTCATGAGGTATCAGGGCCCACCACATAGGCCTACCCCAGCTAAAGCTGTCTGATTTTTGATTGTTTGTGGCCACGTTTCGGTTCCCAACAAAAAGGCCGTGTTATTTTTATCACCACCGTGTCCAGGCCGGCTGTGGACACGCCGTCTTTGCTGCGTACCACAGACTTTATCACCGATTATGTAGCGGCCAAGACGTGAACCTAACCGCTGACTTCCATCTAATGCCAAGGTCTAAAGTACCTGATGTACAACTGCACCTCCGTTCTTCACATTAGTCATATTTTCGTAGAAGTATACAGCATACGCTTCAGTCGAGTTGTTAATACTTCTGCTTTGTATTATGGAGGTTCAGGGTTCAAATTTGATTCTGAATTTTGGTTATTCTGGCTCAGGTTGTCATTGTTGTCCTGAGTCCAACCAAGATATGCAGGGACTTACAGAAGTTTGTTTCACATACTTTCCATCGTATTACTTAACCACCATACCATCCGACGCTGCATCAGCTGAAATGCTGAATATATTGTTAAAATAAACCATAAATAAATATAAATGTGGGGGATATATGTCGCTGTTATGTTGAAGATGTTATCGTGCATTGACTTAAGAAAAGGGAAAGCTTAGAAACAAGGTTGTATATTCATGGCCTCATCGGTACACACATATAGCAGGTGAAATTATTTGATTGTGCGATAGGGGAATAATGTATACTTTTCACTCTCTGGACGGAGCAATAAGAGCTCCGTTTCTGCGGAAACTGTCGCCAGTCGGTTTCGATTGCTCCTGCGGCAAGCCATTAATTTACATAGCCGCTGTTAAGAATCCCTGACCCTGTTACATTTGGAACGATTCCATTTCAAGTCCTGAATATCAGAATGGTTGTGCCTAAATTCACACTGCATGACGGGCGTGGAAGAGGAAATAGACTTTTAAGTATTAGGCTTATTATTGATCGGGTGGGAATTTAGCGACGCTTTATAAATTATTAAAGTTCAAAATACTGGTTGAGCTAAAAGTCAGCGATTTGAAGTTCAGCTCTGTCTCTGTTCCTGGATCGACGCTGGGTCTCAGAAACTTTGTATTTGAACTCAATCATAGCACGACTCTGTCCGAGACCATTTTCTGTCGTTAATTAGACATGAAACTTGAAAATGTCCCAGTATGGGTTGTAAGATTTCAAACAACACAGTTAATTGTCCGTATTATTGTTTAAAATTGTTTCTTCGATAATAAAACTTTTTAACAAAGAGACGAAAATGGGGTGAAAACGATATTTAACAAAAAGTGTTATTCTTGAATATATGTTAAAACGGTTTTTCTAATATCCTGACCAGGGCCAGTGTTTCTAGTTCCTGTGAGCGCTACAGTAACTGTTCAATAAACAGAACAAAGAGATCACATAGTAACGTGTCATATTGAACAAACAGGTCCATTTTCTCCCCGCAACCATCCGCCTTCGTCGGGATGTAGTAAGTCTGAACTCAACCACATCATAAGCCTATAGTGTACGTAAGATTTTCGTCACCGTGTGTCTTGACGGTTTCTGGTCATCGACAAGTTCCATGCGAGCAGGCCGGCTCAGAGTTTTCAATGCCGCCTTGGGAGAAGCTTAGGCCTACCTCTCTTTCTGTCCACGATCAGCCTTATCTACTCTGATTGCATGCTTAAGGCATCAAATCATCGTAATGATGTATGTTTCGTCAGTTTTATTAAATGTTATTTTCATAGTACTGGAACACTTCCTCACACATTTTGCCGCCTTAGGCGATGGCCTAATTCGTCTGATGGGTCGAGCGGCCGTGCGGACGAGATTTTACAGCGTACGATAACTTTCACAATCGAAGACAAGATTTACCATGTTGATATTTCGTACATTAATTCTTGAAACAAACTGTGTAATTTGTGCCTCATGGAATAAATATTTAAAGCACATACTGTGTTTCAGGACCTCACAACCAACGAAACTCTATGGTTTAACCGGAATAAACTCTTATTTCTATAGCGTTTCGTATCAAAAGAATTTCAATTGGAATGAGATAAATGAATGAGTTTTATTACGATCAATTTGTTTTGAGAAGTTTGGTTTGCATAAGGTTTATGATTCTGATAGCCGCTAAATATAAATTACTCGCTTTCTTCAGAAAAGTATTTTAAATGATTGTGTATTAAACCTACTTACCAGACGCAGAGCTTTCCTATTAACTTTGTCAGCTGTGCTTGTATCTTCAATAGGAAAGCCTTGTCACTGCTGGGACGGAGTTTGAGCACAGGTTTATCAAACAAGCCCTTTTTCTCTTATTTAAATCATGAAGCTACAAGGTTACTGCTCGTTTTCTCATTGTTTACAAGCTCAATTTATAATTGTGATGAAAGTCTGTTACAGTAAGTGGTGGGGCGTTCATGCTTACCGTGAGAGCTTGGTTAACATGGCTGCAATGGAACACTCCTCCCCTGTCACGCAACGAACAACATGACACACCGTCCCTTCACATAACTGGCAGTTTCTCACCCATCAAATAATTCGTCTCAGCCTCTCAAAAACCATATATTTTGTATCGTAGGCAACTGGAATCATTCCACTCCAGATACTGTTTCCCTCCGCATTCATTATGGGACCGATGTAATCTTGGGTCAAATATTCGTTATCCTTACGTGTAAGCTTATCTAAGCCTTAGTGTCCCAAACGGTCACCATTCTTGATGATTTCCATTTAGAGTGTCAGTATGTAGTTCTCAGTTGCCACATGCCATGTCTTTCTTCTCAGGTTTTATGATTTTTTCCACCCCAAAACTACGAGGTAAAAACAATATTATTTTTTAGCTCTGGCATTTCTTTGTCATTCGACCCTATTACGTTATAATTGTTTTTGACATTTTAAGTTATTATTCAAATTCCTAGATCCTTGAAAGTTTCAGTCAGTAAATTAATTATTTGAAATTGATATTTTTAGCCTTAGACATAATTGTTTTCTTAAAAATGGGTTTTCACAACTTGTAGGTAATTTTAGTTATATTGGAGCTCGAGCAGTACGACTTCACGCATATGCTGTCGATTCGTTTAGACTCATTTCGAAACATGCTCTTTCACTTACTTGCGATAGTCTCGTTTAGACATACTAAGGGAGCCGGAAGAGGGGCGGGGTGGTGTCACGCCGTCAGGCGAATCCCATTTTGCCGTAAGAACAGTGTTTGAACGTGACCTTTCTTGTTAGGTTTAGAATGGATTTGAGAAGACGGTTACTTAATTAGTTGCTAATTAAAGACGCATTAAATGACGTAACATTTCTTCGTATTTTCGTTACTCATATATACTTTGTTGCAGTGTGAACTGACCTTAAGGAGCTGTAGCACTGTTTCGACCGCTGGTAAGTACGAGGTATTGTGGTTGAAGGAGACGGGATGATAGGAGGGAGAAGGAACAATTAAGCCGAACCGCGAAATAAAGCATGTTTCATAATGTGTGTGAGAAAAAGAGAGAAATTAATGCGCACAAGTGAATCAGTTACGATTTATGTCATTAAATCATATGCAAATTATATCTGGAACGCTACTGTGCCGTACATAAATCGAAGACTGCCTGTACTAAAAAATTTGCAGCGCACTGTACCGCAGTGCCTAATGGCAGTACATAGACTTACATCCGTTGACCTATTGAATAGAAAAGCAGTGTTACCAACTGTATACTGCTTGGGTTTCAATGAAATCTAGAGACGTACCTCTTTGCAGCACGAGAACAGTATTCAAGATAAATCAAGAATCGGAATTGAAGTCTTTTGAAAGCTCACTCTACTCAGTAGCGATGACGCCTCCCTAGGGAGCAGACCTGAAGCTGATATGGAGTGAG
>Ga0268261_10004345_pt1 | contig 10606 bp, 14 predicted proteins | sample TergutNc150P1_FD_190353 | JGI IMG/M metagenome (GOLD analysis project Ga0268261, IMG submission 190353) | Nasutitermes corniger P1 segment gut microbial community from laboratory colony in Florida, USA - Nc150 P1 (SPAdes) (version 2) | ecosystem: Host-associated > Arthropoda: Insects >...
CCCAGTTCATAACAAATCAAACAATGACAGTCCATATATGCAGTGTAATATGATAACTGTAATGAAAGGATTGTGTGAACTGAAATATTTGATTACACGGTACGTGATATGTATCAGATTCATTTGAATAAAGTAAGACTGCCAGTATTTTTAAATTCTTTATTATCATTACTTAATAAAATCTAATTCTTACTACTCACAGTTGAGTGTGTGTGTGTGTGTGTGTGTGTGTGTGTGTGTGTGTGTGTGTGTTCTTCCCTGTACCTTAGCAACTTGCTAGCCTAGTTCCAAGGTGTGTTACAAAGGGAACACAAAAATTATCTTCCAATTTATTCAACTGCTGGTTCTCAGCAACATGGGTCATAATGCACCAAATATGATACAGAATTATTAATGTGTAAGTTGTGGAAGGAAATTCTGTGGCCCATTGCAAGCAGTAAGCATGCAATTTCATTGGAGTTGGGGACTCCAAAACAGCAGTAATGATTCCTATCCTGTAAGCAATATTTTACATAAATGAATGTTCTATGCCAGGCAGAACAGCAGGAGCTACAGAGAGAATAATAAATCTCAGTAATTCGATATCATGCCAATATTGAGGTAAAATCTACTCAGTAGAGATATGGGGTCTGATCACTATTGACAACACGCACCAACCACCAAGGTCTCTACCTCCCTCACCCCCAGCACAAAAGATCTAGTATTTCAAATAAAATTTGTACACACACACACACACACACACATTTCAATTATGCAACATTTGTTAATCAACAGGTGTATATGAAACATTTCCGGTACTATAGGTTGCTCAACACAACTTGGTCAAAGAAACACATTAACCCTTTCAACGCTGAATTTAATCCCATCTGCCATTTGCTGGCATTATTAGGAGTTCACCATTTTCTCCACGTTAGCAGGATAACATACAAAATGTATGTTGGAAAAACAATGAAATAAATACAGGGTCTGACCTTACAGATAGAAGATAAGAAAAAAAGACAATCAATAGATAAAAATTCTTCTAAAAATAAACTAGAGCCAATTGTTTCATAAAAATGTTTCTATGGAACAGAAAACATGTGTAAGAAGACATTTCCTCATAGCAGACTTTAATATTTTCTTATCATTTTTAAGTCCTGAAATTCTAGGGGTAATTTGTTGAATATCTTAACAGCAGAATAGGTAGTACTTCTCTGTATAGCAACAGGTCTAACTGAAGGTATATGTAAATGATTCTTATATCTTGTGTTAATCTCTTGAACAGAGGAATTAGCTTGAAAGTAATGCAAGTTGTCAACAACAAACAACATTAAAGAATAAATACACAAGCTTGGTATGGATTCACTCTCCAGTTTTTTAAAACATTTCTTGCAGGAACTCCTAGAACTAATTCCCAGCATAGTTCACAATATCTTTTACTGAGTTAGGAATACCTTATGCATGTAACTAGTATTGCCTCAAAATATTATTCCATAATTAACCAGAGTGACAATGCACAAAATAAACAGTCCTCCAAGTTTGAATATTGAGTGCATTAGATAATCTCATTATATAACCAACAGAAACTCACTTTATGTAATAAATAATTTATATGGGGCTTCCATGAAAGTTGACTGTCCAGTTGGAGACCTAAAATATTTTATGGCATTTGTTTCAACAGATAAGTGTCCAGCAAAATTTATATGCAATATGAAAAATTTGAAGGAGTAAATTTTACTGTGTTAGTCTTTTCCATATTTAATACTAGCTGATTGGTCTGAAACCATTTGAAGGTGTTGTATAGGACTTGGTTGAAATTTCTATTAAGATCTTCGTAGCAGTTATTGAAAATCAGAATCCTTGTGTCATCGGCATACATCATCACATTAGAGCTATTGTCGATTGAACCTGGTAAATCATTAATGTAAATGTTAAACAGGAGTGGACCCAGTAGAGATCCCTGAGGAACACCACATTTTACAGTTTCCAAGTTGAAGAATAATTGCATGTGCCTGTAAACTTTAATTCCACTCTGTATATCCTGTTGTACAAGTGCGACCTAAATCAAACTAAGAGTATGCCTTTGACTCCATAATATTTTTTTAACAAGAGTTCACGTTTTACACACTCGAATGCTATCGTCAGGTCACAAAAACAACCTGAAATATATCTATTATTGTTCCCAGTGTTAAAAATAATTTAAGTAAGCCTATGGGTAGCATTAGTTGTTGACAATCCCCTTCTGAAGCCATACTGTTCTGCAGCAAAAATATTGTGTTTTTGGAAATGCTGATGCTTTGACAAATCAATAATTCAAGAGTCTTTGAAAAACCAGTAAGCAAGGAGACAGGTCTACAATTAGTTAATTCAGACTTTTTTTCTTTTTTAATAGTGGATTAACAACAAAATATTTCAAACTATCCAGGAATTTGCCTATTGTTAAAGATTTATTAAAAATATTTGCTAAAGGTTTACTAAGGAATTTTCCAAAAGATTTTAGAATTCTATTTTATATACCATCATAACCTGATGAGTTCTTATTCTTTAAGGATGCAAATGTACTAACAATTTCTGCTTCCGTTGTAGGAATAATTGGCATATCAGGAAAGGAAAGGAAAACTTATTAAGGGACAAAAGGGCAGAGTTAATATCCACATTTTCTATATTCAATTTCTCAATTACATTTAAAAAATAACCATTACAAGTCTCAGCTGCACATTCTATTTGAAAAAATGTTTTACCTGATCTGAACATTAGGTGTGTACAATTTTTATTTTTGCCTTTTCCTGACTTTATTTATAATGCTCCAAGTTGTTTTAGATTTATTTTCAGCTGTCATTAACAAGCTATTATAATAATTACATTTTGCATTTCTAATGACTTTTCTTGACATATATATGATAGGCATGCAGTCAAAACACAACTATCTTTATTATTAGCTATTGGTGTTATACTAGCTGTCAACAACTACATGTTTCGGCTTCTATATCGGCAATCATCAGGTTGTTATAATAATTCTACTTGTTACAAAATAACTATACAGTATATCCAGTGTCTGTTATTGATGACAGAATCTTGTTCACCGTAGCTTGTAACATGAACTCCAGTTAAATTTGGAAGTTTTCGATATGTAACATTGTATAATATAATATAACTTGCCACATAAGCAGACGTTCAAGGTGATGGGTACTGATTGCTCATGTTCCATATGTACAGTATTCATAATGAGGTAGTAACCAGATAGTGCCATGATGGTAAGTACATCTCTGTATTACTGTGGAGGAAGAACTCCTTAGATGGCGTGGGGCTTACAGTTGCGGGCGGTGTGTTGTAGAGATCCTTTGTGCGGAGGGGATTACCTCCAGTTGTAGGATCGAAGACTTTTCTTGAAATAATGCAACATGAATTGTAGTATTTTGTAATAAATGGGCAACTGAGCTTTCTACTAAGAATATGAAGACTTTTTATCTTTTTACAGGATATTCTAATTCCTGGTGTTATCCAGGAGTTTTGAGTTTTACGATGCATGGAAAAACAAGACTCAAAGTATAATAAAAATGAATTCAAAAAAGGGAATTAAAGCTCTTGTTAATATCATTATAGGAGCAAGCATCTCTCGAAGATTCATCTTTCAGTATAGTAACAAAATTTTATATTGTTGCTTTTGTTATTAACCTCTTATGACTAGTTACGTTGTAAACCTTATTAAAAATAAATTATTTAAGGTTAAATATTGAGCATCATGGTCTGAAAGACCATTAATTATAGGAAAAACCTTCAATAGATTGGGTCTGAAATTATCTGTACAGATATTATCAATAGTAGAATATGAAGTGTTGTTAAATCTAGTAGGAAAATCCACAATATGATACAAATTATGACTGTAAAAGACATGACAGAAGTTTAAAATTGGAAATCAACATTTAAAACCCCACATAAGATAAATTCAGTTTTAGTGTTACATAAGTATTATAAAGTTGAGTCCAACTGATTAAAAAAATTCAAAAAATTACCGGCTGGTGATCTATAAACATGTATTATGATGATGTAATAATTTCCCACGTCGAGTTGAATAGCACAACAACGAACGTTTTTTTCAATACAAAATTGAGAGACATCACATATGGTATATTGCAAATCTTCCCCAGTGAAAATACATACTCCAGCTCCAAAATGATTAATATGTGAAAAATTGGAAGATAAGTAATAATCATCTAATGAAATGGTTCACAAATTTTGTAAAGTTGTACAGTGTTCAGATAAGCAAATTAAATGGGGAGTAAACTTACTGCTAATTAGTGAACACATTAGTTCATCACTCTTATCACTCAGACCCGTTATGCTCTGGTGAAGGATGATTAAACATAAATTAGTGTTTCAGTTACATCCATAAAAAATATTCATTAGTGTTGGTAGGATTCTTTCTTCTTATAGGTCATTGGTTTGAATCTTGATTTGTAGGTTGAACATGATTCACGTTGATAGTACTCCTTTCTTCAATGGTGTGTGATGATTCACAGATTACGGATGAATGCAGGACACACATTTTTTGATGAAGACTCACTTTCATCTGGCCAGGTTAAGTGTATTAGAGGTGTGTCCTACTTAGCTAAAAAAAAAGCACTTACTGACTTTACAACAATCTTGGAGGTCCAAGATTTTCCAGAGTTCATATGTAAGCCATGTCTCATAAATAAATTTCTGCTCATATTCATATTGAGTAATTGAACATGCTGAAATTATTTCATTACTTTATGAAGCTTTCTACTGAATATAATTACTTCTTTGTTAACACATGAGTTTTCCTCCAGGTCATGGTGGTGTGGTGCATCAAGAATAATGACATTAGTACAGCTAGTCTTCATTTCAAATTGTTTAAAACACCTTAGTCCTTTATTTGTCTCACTTCTGCTGATATCCCTAGTTTCTCCACAAATTATTACCACATCTTTTTTCAAAATATTATCAATCCTGAAGTGCGAATGCTAAATAATAGTGTCTAAATTTGCGTTAGGATTGGTTAGACCCATTTCCAACCCATCACACTGTAGGCACCATCAAGACTGTAGATCTCAGACAAGCCTTCAACATGACTGTCTCCTAGTATGACGATTTTGTGCTTCTTTTGCCGCGATTTGTCTTCTGTTCACATCACTATTGATGGTTATTAATAGTTCTTTGAGGTTAGATAACGAAGCAAATCTATTAGATGTTGTGGTAACTGGATTAATATGTTGAGGTAATGAATTCATGGGTTTGGAGGAGTTTCTAGTTCGGTTATTTGCTATAGTGTTCCATTTATGGTTAAAATATCACAATCATTCAAATCACTCGACTTACCTGTTTTCATTGGTTTAACCACTTCTTGGTCATCAGTGGTATTTGCATCTTCTTGAAGAAGTTTGATGATTAAATCTGCTGATTGAAGTTCCATTGTTAAATTGTAAATATGGTTCTTCAATGCAATAAAGTTTTCACAATGGGTAGCTGCAACATTATTTATTACATACATACAAAATCAGGAATTATTTAAATTTTCATTTACCAACTGTCAATTTAACCAAATTCTACAAAGGACCTTACATATCGGGTACTAAAGCTTTCAGTCACTTACCTCGACATACAAAAATCCTGGTCAATGATATGAAATGCTTCAAATTATCTCTCAAGAGGTTTTTATGTCATCATTCTTTTTATCAATTGAAGAATACTATGAACATACTGATGACAAAGACATGTAAATTGACTGTGATTTACTTTATGCAATATTTTAATATTCTGTACATAATGTTAAATTATGCAAGCTGTAACTAACTGTATTGTGTTTAATTCATGTATGATACCTGTAACCTTATTTCTGTATTGACAAGTTCCATATCTGACGGGTCATAACCCTCATGGATCAAATGAACGCTAAATAAATTGAAATTGAAATTGAAACAGAATGTGCTTCATCAGCTCAGGTGATTGGGCTTCAGGCAAAAGCAAAGTGCAAACATACAGCTAAAATTTTCATTGTAGTTATCCCATGTACCAGTGGGTGTGTCAGTAGTAATGATTGTACAAAAACTGTATTTCTCTGTTCCAGTTCCCATCATTCCAGACTACCTTTACACTTCAGAACAGAAGGAATATGTTCCAGCATTGCCACTGTACTCAGAAAGTAATGACAACAAGTTTTCTGACAAGAAACTAGCACCTATAAACAGTTCTACTCTACAGAAGTGTCTAGAAAATTACGTTCCATCAGACATATCTCCCGCAGTAAAGCCTGCTAGACAAAGCAGCCTCCACAAAGTAGAAGAAAGGGGAACAAAGAGAAACAAGGAAGTTGTCTGGAACACGGAACTTGAAGATCATGGACATCAATTACAGTTAGGTAGACAGTTACAGAATTTAAACAAAGATAAAGAACACACAGGTATTCAGAACAATAACCATCAACTTACTGATGGTCATGATTATCCATTTGGTAACCAGTATACTCAATACAGGAAAAAAAGGATGTCCAGATCATATAAGAAGGAGGTTAAAGATAAGTATGCAAATGTGGTTCAGTATACTAGCAGTGATAAACATGCACTATCAGATCCAGAGTTTGAGAAAGTTTGTGCCCTTCTGTTGTTTCAAAAGAGGAAAAGTGCGCTTGTCAGTGCATTGATTAGAGGTCACAATTCTCCACTGACAGAGGACAGAAGAAAACGTCGACAAACAGAAGAAACGAAAATAAAATTTCAAGAAAAGCCGGACTATATGCAGAGTTATGTTGCAGAAACACTGTCACACGCTCGTCCAAAAACTACGAAGAGTTTAATGGTACCTGAGATTTTGCACAGCCAGCAAATGTCAGTATTTCACAACAGAACAAGTGAAGATCAAAATAATACAGGTCAGCATTCTGTCCTGCACAACCAGAATGCACCAGCATGTTCGGACTGTGGACCAAGCCGCAAACAACAGGCGCCACTCAGCAACTGTAACGTCAGGTACAGCACACTTTCCTATGAGCCTTAACAGCTGTCAACAGGCAATATAGGCAGTAAATGTGAACCTGAATAACATTCAAAAGATATTTTCATAGGATGTAAAAGCTAATATTTACTGAAGCACCTCTCATCTTCTACCTGATTGCACACTGAAATACAATTTAGAATCTTGTGTGCCCACCACACAGTATATCAAAACTTTCTCTGAATTTGATGATTTGGGACTTGTGTCATGTTATACTATGTGGCGGGATAACAGATTCTGGTCTTCTGCGATATTACATTACGTAGCAGGTTAACAGATTCTGGTCTTCTGCAATATTACCATCATTTTGTAATGAAACATTGTGCATCTGAAACATTTACCTTCATGATTGCTGCATCGTGAAACAACTAGTGATCTATTATATCAGTAGTTTTAATTGCAAGTTGCTTGTGGTAATAACGTTCGAATAACTTGATAAATCCCTGGTCAAGTGGTTGGAGAATGCTGGTACAGTCTTGGCATACAAACACGACTTTCACATTTTTATGTAACCTTGCAGCTGGGGGATGATTATCATCCTGGTCCATGAAGAGTAAAGTCATTCTGTTTTGGGAACTTGTTTTGGAATCTAATACCGGTAAATAGTAACTATTGCCTGCGTTGCCAGCATATCTTGTGGACAACTTTCTGACAGTTTTAAAGCAGTTAGGGTTTCTACCCTTCCCAGTAGCCGGTCCCAGTGGCCGTGCGGTCTAAGTCATAGGTCTGCAGCCGCTCACCTGCTAGAGTTGTGGGTTTGAATCCCACCGGAAGCATGGACATTTGTGTGTTGTCAGGTAGAGGTCTCTGCGACGAGCTGATCACTCATCCAGAGGAGTCCTACCAACTGTAGTGCGTCGTCGTGTGTGATCTAGAAACCTCGTAGAGGCCCTGGCCCACTGGGGGCTGTCAAGCCAATAACAAACAAACAAAAAACCCTTCCTCATAACTAGTGGTGGTAGTTTGTCAGTCTGAACAGTAGGAATGTAAACTTTACAAGTTTTTGCCAGCACCTCTTTCTGTAAGTTAGCAATTAAAAGCTCCCTTTTTCCTAGACAGGAAAATCCCTAATCTCTTTCCGCAAACGCTACAGGATGGTTTACAAGCATAAGTACGTAATTGCACCTTTTTTTCAAAAGGCAAATACAACCCAATTTATGTAAAGGTAAAGGTCACCCTTGTACAGGCACTGAGGCTCTGTACAGGCCGTTTGGCGTATAGGGGGAGTAGAGGTATAGCTCTACTCTTTCATGACCAACGGCACTAGAAGGGGGTGAGGGGTCAGCGTCACGCCCCGGATGTTATTTAGTCCCGGGAAAGACCCGGTACCCATTGTCCAGGAGGCTGGGTGGGCCCCAGGGCCGGTCTGGACAGGTGCGGAAAATCTTGCCCCCACTGGGATTTGATCCCCGGACCATGCAGCCCATAGCCAGTTGCTATACTGACTATGCTACCAGCCCACCTCCAATTTATTTGGCAGACATATCCGAAACAGCCCAACAATACTATGCTGCATAACTTGAAGACAATCATGTGGATGGGTTACGACTGGTAATGTACATCAGGCTCCACACACACACACACACACACATACACACACGCGCACGCACACGCGCGCGCGCGCGCGCGCACACACACACACACACACACACACACACACCCGTAAAATGAGTCAGGTTGAGACAGTATGAAGTGAAGGGCATGTATTTGGGAACATGGAATCCAAATAGAGAACATCTGTAAGAACAAAACCAGGTGTGTGAGAACACAAATCTAAGCTTGATCATGGTGCCCACATACTGAATTAAATGGCCTGATTCTGTTTGTTGTGTCATTTGTTTTATTTAAGCAGTGGCAGCAGAGATAAAGATGCTGCTCGGTCAGGAGCAAGTGGCATATTTACATCCCATGGCGTGATTGATGAGAATGGACGTGTGGGAGTCCTCCTGTCATCCAAGGCTCTGGTTCAGCTGGTAATGAATCCAATAGTTGGATCGCTCACGTCTCATGTTGGATACCATCTCCCTCTTTGTGTGGGTTCCATCAACCTTCTGGTAGCCGCACTCTGTAAGAGCATTACTATACCTGTCAGTTATTTCAAACTTGATCTGTTGCTCTGTTGTTTGTATTAGTGATATTATTATTATTATTATTATTATTATTATTATTATTATTATTATTATTATTATTTTATTTTTGAACAGAAAGTGTATAGAAGAATTTTAGGCCTAGTATATAACAATGAAAAAGAAAACTGGAGGATATTAACCAATAACGAAATTTATGCAAGTGTTAAAAAACCCACTATAATAGAGACAATAAGGTTAAATAGATTATGTTGTTTTGGGCATGTACAGAGAATGGAAGAAAATAGAATTCCCAAAAGAGTATTATATATGAATTTGGGAACAACAAGATTGAGAGGTAGACCAAGAAATAGATGGCAAAATGAGGTGAGAGAGGATGGAAGAATAGTGTGTGGGGAAGGGTGGCAGGAAAAAGTACATAACAGAGAGGAATGGAACAAGCTCCTGAGAACGGCAACGAATCATCGCATTCTGCACATGCCAATGGAATGAATGAATAAATTGTTATTTCTGTAGGGTGCCTTATGTTTGTGAATATTACAGCCAAAATAAAAGATGATAGTGCCATGAAAATCTCCTTACATGTTGTGAAATTTCTTTACGTGGCCCTAAAGGGGTGTGTGTAAAATCTTAGGGTCTGTATTTTTCAAATGAGTAAATTCCATACATTGCATTTAATTACCATTATCTGGGAAATTAACTGAAGAAGACAAAATGTAAGGCAGTGCTCTTTGTTAATAAAAAGATCCAACTTGATGCAACAGTATGCAGACATTTATTCACTGCAAAGTCACTCTACATGTTTCGGGCATCACAGCGCCCATCATCAGGAGTACTAAAAACTGTAACCGCTACCTCTGGTATAGGTCATGATGCTGGTACAGCTACTTCCTTCCAACGTGGCCTGATCAGGCCACGTTGGAAGGAAGTAGCTGTACCAGTATTATGACCTATACCAGAGGTAGCGGTTACAGTTTTTAGTACTCCTGATGATGGGCGCTGTGACGCCCGAAACATATAGAGTGACTTTGCAGTGAATAAATGTCTGCATACTGTTGCATCAAGTTGGATCTTTTTATTAACATTGAATCATAATGCACGGAACATGAATCTGAAAAAAAGCAGTGCTCTTTCTCTGCAAGAACTGAAAGACAATATCTAAAGGGCATTCGTTAATTTATTGAGAAAGAGAACTTTGTTGTGCGTCAAGAAATTCTTTCAGAAGGTGTGAGGCTTTCATAGAGGTTTGAGGTTGACAGCACTTTGTGACTTGCATGAAATAAGGTAAATTAAACTGCAGGGGAAAAATGGACCCTAAATTCACATCAAATACATTCTTCATTTGCTATAAAGTGCTTGCAACATCTGCCATGTTGAGAGAAGAGATTACAGATAGATACTGTCATCTAAAAAGGTAAAGCAATCCCATTACAGGCCTGGACAGGCCCTGAGGGTTCCAAGAGGCTGAGGCTCCCAGATTTCAAGACAATCGGCACATGAAGGTGGTAAGGTTGTCAGCCCTACGCACC
>Ga0268261_10004346_pt1 | contig 10606 bp, 6 predicted proteins | sample TergutNc150P1_FD_190353 | JGI IMG/M metagenome (GOLD analysis project Ga0268261, IMG submission 190353) | Nasutitermes corniger P1 segment gut microbial community from laboratory colony in Florida, USA - Nc150 P1 (SPAdes) (version 2) | ecosystem: Host-associated > Arthropoda: Insects > Digestive...
GGGGGGGGGGGGGGGGTGTAGCACCGCATTCCTTCAGAAGATCAGGAACCACTCGCCCAATGACACGATGTCATATCGCAAAAACTGTAAATCCTAAAAAAATGCTGTCGGAACCTCAGTTCTCAACAATACCTTTTTGGAACCCAAGTTTTACCACAACTTCCCACCTTATCTTGCTGAGGACATACAACTATACAGTTTTTGATATTCTGGAATCAGACGCCATCTCCGTTGGCCAACAGTTTTATCCCAGCATATACCTGGACATCAAACACATTATCTAATGCTAGCACGTAACTCATACCAGATAACATTTTGAGCAACAATATTTTAACATCTACCAAACACACATAATGACAAGTACTAAATCCACAGTTAAGTCACTGATGTACAAATCATAATTCTGTATATCCCTTTCTGTAATGTAACTAGTGAATTGTACAATGTAATATGTAGCATGATTATAATATAGGAATATTTCTTCTTCTCATATCTTGTAGCAAGTTAATCACAGTAGAACAGAGGCAGTCTGAATACGTACATTCAGTTCAACACGAGTAGGAATCGTAGGAGGTTCGTTTTATCACAATCGCTTGCACCTGACCCACCAGACTTCATTCTGGAAGCAGTCAACTGTCACATAATAATGCCCAAGAGTTGCAAAAGCTCAGCACCACGGTATAGTAAATGTAATGATTCAAGCTCGTATTGTTAAGTTAAACATTGTACCGTTAACATTTCCCAACAACAGATGTCCCAACTACCAACATATAATAAATATCCTAACACATAATTATGCAATTCATTAAAAAGAATTATAACAGAAGGTGGCAGACTAATGTAAGTGTTCACTTCCCTAGTCATGGTTAATGAATATCATTTCTACAAAAATTGTGTCCTTCTGTCAGAATGAGGTAGTAACACAGGGCAGTGCATCTGCCACCAACGCTGATTAATATTGTCGGTTTATGGGACCCTGACAACACATCAATACAACTTGTCATGTACTACAAAAATCAGTTCACCTTTCCTTCAAACAACAACATGAAACAATGAATTAAAGAACTCAACCCTGAATTAACTATTAGTGGGCAGGCTAAAAAAATCTACAAGAAATGAATGGGAAGTAACACTGCAACAACTGCTGGCACAAAAGAATTAGCCCCATACAAGTACCACACATGCACACCAAAATTACTTGCGAGTTAAATGCCAAAAACAGGGTGTCAGTGTCACAACAAACTTACTGCATGGACAGAAACCACAGTTATGCATAAGCATGAATATGTGTATGTTATAATAGAGCTTGGGTTGTGTGTGCCATCACAGGGCTAGTTTCCATGGAGTCAAGAAGGTATGCGTTTGTGTAAGTGCATGAAACTGAAACTCCACCATACAAAAGGACCATGTCTAGTTTCATTAAAGTGATGTTACTGTCTCACGTTCATACACTACAGCTTTCCTAGCCATTTTGGATGGGTATACAGCTCTGATGTCAGGTGAACATTCACAGTATTTGAGATTCATTGCTCTTAGAGCAGTCTGTGGTCTGCCCTACGGTAAAAATGTCAAAACTACGCAAATCATGAAATGTCATATATACATAAACAATTAATTGTCCTGCTTCCTACAAAGGATCTAACGCAGGACACAATAAGATATGAAATTTACTCTGTACTCTTACCCATGCATATGATAGCCAAATCTGTGAAAGTGAAATTCTAGTGTTGTGGTGGTAGTGGGGCATGGCAAAGGTAACTTTCCCCTGGGCATGCCACGAAGACACACAGAGGGGCTGATGTACAGTTCCACTCATTCTTAATCTCAGCCCTGGATGGGGCAAGTGGTCAGTTTCACAACCTGGCTCCTTTAGCTCCAGGTAAAGACCCCATGGTACCTCCTGAAGAGGCTGGGTGGACCCCCGAGTTGATCCTGATGTTTTAGAGAAGAGAAAACTATCTTGTCCCTGCTGGGAACTGAACCCTGGATTGTCCAGACCAGAGCCTATTTACTAAACAGACTATACTATCCTGGTTTTCTGGGTGCAACTGGAATCCTCATTCACAATTTTTTCTTTACATGAGTAAATGTACTTTCTTGAGTGGTATTCCTGCTTGTAAGAATTTAGCTAGTATGCTGTAATACTGACAGGGACAGTAACCACATCCCTGACAAACAGCAAGGACTCCTACCACTATGACAGCAAGCAGGTATATCCAGTGTACACAAAACTCATGAGGAAGCTATTTCTTTTGAGCGCACACTTGTCCAAGTTACTGCCCACTTCATCAATTGTAAAGTTCACAAACAGTACTGACACAACACAAGTAACTGCCAATGCAGCAAAATACCTCCAACAATCTCAAGAATAATGTTGTCTACTGGCTATCAAAAATACATAACTGCAATGTATGTATGGATATATGCTATACAGGCCTATGGTTTGTGTCACTCGCCGACACCGATGTAACAATGATGCAACAGTTCAGTAGTTTCAGCTCTTGTCCCAACCCTCAACACACAACAGCAAAATTACGACGGCCAAACAACAGATATCAACAGTAATACCACAAAACGTCACCTTTATTTACATCTAAACTGTCTCCAGCAAGACAAGGTTATTTCAGAACCAGCTTGGAAAGAATATCCCAATTCTAAGGAATACACGTACTTATATAAATTCTGCATCACAAAAATGTTTTATATTTTGTAAAGAAGGAACAAAATAACATTTCATTCAGCCATCCCACTTTCAAACTCCCAATGTCTGAAAAGCAGCCTAGATTCATTCATTATTTAAGCTGTTGATCATGTAAGATCTTATAATGCCTTACCATTATCCTTATCCTTAATATCAACTACATACCAATTTTGTGCCAGGAACAAGTATGATTAGTATTAATTACCAACTACAATTTACAGTACTTCCACGTACAGAAGCCTACATGTCGCAGCTCAAATACAAATCATCATCACTGTCATAGCTGTCTTCGTCACCACCACCACCACCATTATTATTATTATTATTATTATTATTATTATTATCATCACCATCATCATCATCCTTGGTATCTCCTTTATGCAGGGTATCTACTCTTATATTCCTGAGACAAACCATGTCCCTAGGAAACACTGTGTTGCAACTATTCATGGTGCGTATATCACTAGTTCCTGCGTTGACTCCATTGTATCTCTACGTTAGCACTTTCCAAAGTATGTGTGCAGTGCCTAATATGGCTGTTTTCTGTAGTTCCTTAACTTCGTGATTTCCTGGTATGTTGCTCACGTATTTTCTAAATGACTTTGAAATGGTCCCAGCTGCGCCTATTATTACTGGAATCACCTTTGTTTTTACATTCCACATGCGTTGTATTTCTATTGTAAGGTCTTTATATTTTAGAATTTTCTCGGCTTCTTTTTTGATCACATTTCTGTCCCCCCAGATTGCAACATCTATTAACATACATGTTCTGTTTTCATTATCACGAATTATAATGTCTGGTTTGTTGTTAGGAATGGTTCTGTCAGTTTGAACTTGTTGATTCCACAGTATGGTTACGTTGCCTCCCTGGCCTGTTTCTACGGATTTTGGAACATGTTCGTACCAGTGTTTTTTGTCCAATTGTACCCCTGTTTCCTTACATATGTTGAAGTGTAGCTGTGCACACACTCTATCGTGTCTTTTTATGTACTGTTCTTTTGCCAGTATTGGTCATGCCGATATTATGTGGTCTATTGTCTCATCAAACTGTTGGCATAGTTTGCATCTGCTATCTGTCTCTGTGTTTAATATCTTCGTTGCATAATATTTTGTTTGTATTGCTTTTTTTTATTATTATTATTATTATTATTATTATTATTATTATTATTATTATTATTATTATTATTATTTCTATGACCAGGCATATCAAGACCTTCTATAGACATTTAAAAAACAGAACCTGGGCAAGCACATTCTGTCAACACGTTCTTTCCAGTTGCAGCTGTCTTTCCTACAAATTCTGTGTAGCTGCTGGACACTGACAGTGTCCAGCAACTACATGTCCAACAACCCTCCACGAATGCAAAACCAGAGGCTGCTAGTGCAGTTTTAGGTTCCTGATGATGGGCGGTGTGTCGCCCGAAACATGTTGAGCTTCATATAAATATGGAATAAAAATTATGATACACTGTTACATCTTGTTGGATTTTTTATGTGAATTGAACAACAACAAATTTGTCATGACGTATGTGCATATACCAGCACATTAATGCAACACTGATCTTCACGTGAACTTTATCAATAATGCACCTGGAATGAAAGTGGCATGGCTAAAAGTGAACCTTAAAATGTGATTTAAATTGCATCAAACACAGCAAGTTACAGTATTATACTGCCCGTCGTGTTACGGTACCGTAACACTACAGTAATATCTGGGAAGTGTTTTCAGAACGTGAGTAAACTACAGTAATGTGCCTTGTGCCACAAATCCACACCTCTGGTCTAATATAATCATACTGTTTTTCTCCTCTGGTGGAAGGTGTGATAAATTGCCTTGAAACTTTGTAATTTATAACCAAGAGAAGTGGACTTAACAATAAAACTTGCTGCACTGTGTGAGTTATATGCAGTGATGGTGATGGATTGTTTATTGAAAGGAGGAAAGAACTGTGAGAAACAGATCCGTAATGGAAGTGGAAAGTGATGTGAATATTGGTACGAGAAGATCACATTCCTCTACAAGTACAACCCGTATGTCTGGTCAGTATATTTTGACAAGTGGGTGAGTTAGTCCTTCTTTACTTGGCATGTTGCTGACGAGATGTTTGACTACCATTTTGTTATTCTTCTCATTTGGTGGAAAGAGTTTCTGCATTTTATTTTAGGAGTACGAACTGTAACTGCAGAATTATAAGGGAAATTCTTTCCAGGCATAAGGACTGGTTATTGCACCAGCTGTCTTTCAGACACGAAATGAAAAAATTCAGTACACAGTAAATTCAAGTATGCAGGAATCATTAGAAATGGGTTATAATAAAAGAGGACTGCCAGATCCTATTGACATGAGGAGTGCCCTACTGGGATTATGAATATAAATAATTCAATGAGATTCCCCGAACTATAAAGGAAACAAAACTGCTGGTATGTCATGTAAAATGTAATAAATATCATGAATAGAATTAGATGCACCATAGTTCTGGCAGTCCTCTGGAATGGTCCCACTTTTCAACATGACTTCTGACTGATTATTATTCACCACATTATCTTCCTTATCTTCCATCCTGAACTGCACAAAGACGTTAAGTAACTGGGACAAAGGTCCAAATGAAATGCAGCAGCTGTGAATGATGATATTAACACATGACTCAGCGCTCAGTGGAATCTCCTCTTCTTGAAAGCTGGAAGTGCAGGAAATGGTAATGCTTAATGTTGATCTGCATAACAATTCACTTATCCACTTACCTATTAAACCCTACAAACTATGAACTCCTTAACAATGGCAGTACTTACACTTCTTGCCTTTAAAATGCTTTCTTTTCTTGGTACCCCCTGAAGACCCTGATGCACCTGCACCTCCTTCGAGAGCACGAAGATCGCCGAAGCGGGTAAGTTCATCCCCTAAGGTACCAAGAGTGGTCATTTTGCGAGCCTTGTGGCGCTCTTGTTTTGTTGTTGGAAGTCGTGTGAAATATGTCTCCTCATACCTGTAAAAATGTGGAAAATATACATAATTAATAGAATATGAAATAATTCTATAAGCATTTCATACACAATTTTATATTTTTCTGACCGTGCATCTTTGTATAATTCTGTTAAGTGACCAACTTGATGCACAAATTTCTTCTATAATATGTTTATTTGAATCCTATTCAAATAAACAGTAACAGCAATAAGGTGTCAAACATTATTAGAAGACTTATGGACAATATGAAGTTGCTGCTTATATATATTTTACTATTATCACAATCTTTCATATTCTTTAGGTTCTATTTTTTTTATCAATGTATATATGGTTTTATTCCTGTTTAACAATGTAATTTATGTATTTTTATTGTTATGACTGTGTACTCTTATTGTATGTTTATGTATGGCTAACCTGACTGAGGTTTTTCCATGCTTTTTCCTCAGTTGTAAGGCAAATGCCACGGTAAAACCCGCAAAGACGGGCCACGGCCCACACTCTTCCTAATTTTTGTGTTGTTCTATGTATTGTTTGTTTTGTGTTGTTCTCTGTATTGTTTGTGTGTATATGTGTACTGTACTACTGCCACCAGGTGGCTACCCAATTGCAGTTAACATATATATCATATCACAAACATATTTAGAAAAAATGTGTACATCAAGTTGGTCGCTTACCAGAATTTCATACACAGTATACTGAATCATTCTTCAAACATCAAAAATCCATCAACAAAGCAACAGGAGTGCACATGTAAGTATCTTCTAATGCTACTTTAAATTGTGTATTTTAATTCCCAAGATTTGAGAGACAGTCGTAAACTGTTCAACATTTTGATGCCAGCACAGAATGCACTTTTCTGAAACACAAAACACTGCCAATTGATATATGAAGACAGTGCTTATTCCTTGTATTAACAAAGAGTACAGATAAATTTGTTTCAAAATTTTCTTGGTTATTTTCAGTGAAGTTCATTAGTGAAAATATATATTGGCATGGAACAAGTCAAATCTCTTAACTTCTTAAATACAATTCCACATGGAGTTACAGGTTTTGCCCCATGTATAATTCTAACAATATCCTCCTGTAAAGTAAGTACCACTTCACTGTTAGATCAATTACCCCCAAAAATTATTCCATACTTTATTAGAATGAAAATAGGTGAAATAAACTGATATGAGAGTGTCAGTATTGGTGAAATGTTCCGATCAACCTAACTGCATACATGCACCACTTCTCAGTCACACTATATACATCTAGTCATGCTTAAGTGTGTGCAGATTTTTGAAGTCCTGCCACTTACTCCTCTTTGTGGTGAAGCTGCTGAACCAGAGTGGCCTTTGTGGCGTCAAGATGCGACACTTCAGATGGACGATCAAAGTATTCCTCCTGTAGCTCCTGCATTACTGAGCTGCCTAAGGCTCGTTTTCTGGCACGTTCGAGCACACGCTGTTGCTTGTCTGCCCAACTTTCATCACCATCTGAATGTCATACAGATAAAACGTAAACTTTCCTGTTTCTAACAGGACACAGCCAACTCAGACACAGGACTATGATTATTAAGCATGCAATATCTTGACCTGTGATGTCACATACTACATAGTTTGGTAAATAGAGGGAGTACATTTATCATTTGTATGAACAAGCCAGCTGTCATGGAAGCATTACAAAACACAAAGCCTGGAATGTGGTGCTGTGTTGTGGCACTACAGTCCTCAAAACATCGGCATAGTGTCACATCACAGATGACCTATGTGAACAATGACATGGTCACTAGGAGGAAGATGATGATGATAACTGGAAGTAAAGTGGCAAAAGGAAGTGGAAAGAGTGATGAAGCAGAAGAAGTGAACTGATGATGCAATAAATGGGTAAATTTGGCAAAAAGTGACTGAGAATTAGATAGACAGATAGATAGATGGATAGATAGATAGACAGATTGATAGATATCACACAGATGGTAAATGCCTTTTTGGTATGATAAATTACACTGGTTTTCTTTAAAAACCACACACCTTAATCACTAAACTTTCCAGGAGACACAATTATGTACAGTTTATTTAACAATACTGTCAGCAGTTCAGTAGATACAGCATCAAGCGATATGATGAACATAGGATAGCATGTGGACAGATGTGAGCAGGGACTGCTTGTGGGTACTATCCTGTCATGTACAGATGGACTGCGAAAACCATTAAACACTTCAGTCATGATAGTCTATAGCTCAGCCACCATCTGAACCAATGACCTCCTGAATACAGAGCAGCAGTACAATGGCATCCAGTTAAAACTTGTTATACTCCACAACAGACATTCTACAGCTAAAATAATGTCTGGTAAAATACCAGAAAGCAGGTCAAGTATTGGTGCACTATGTGGTGCACTATGCAAATTGGCCAGAAAATATGTTTACATGGCATAAAATTTCATAAGAACCTACAATGGATGTGAAAGGGGAATTCACTGCCAAGCAGTACCATCTGTTTCCAGCAATGAAGCAAAATCTCAGCAGCCAGCAATTTAGAGATGATTGCAAGGTGGAAACTGCTGTGATACGATGACTGAAAATATGGGGGACAGACTTCTATTCAATGGGAAATACGAAAGCTCTTCCCATTATATGACAGTTGCCTCAGATGTGGCAGGGACTGCATATAGTAGTAGTGGGATACAAGTAGAGTTACATGTGAGTGGGCTGCTCTGATTACACCTGAAAATGGAGAACCCAAAATAACTGCAATATCGGCTTATTATTGACTAACCTCATGCACACAGACAATCTGTACAAAACTTACCATAGTGAACACCAGCAAGTTTGGGCAGTATGTACACCCAGCATAGTGAACAGCAGCAAGTTTGGGCAGTACGTACACCCAGCATAGTGAACAGCAGCACGCTTGGGCAGTACATACACCCAGCATAGTGAACAGCAGCAAGTTTGGGCAGTATGTACACCCAGCATAGTGAACAGCAGCAAGTTTGGGCAGTACGTACACCCAGCATAGTGAACAGCAGCAAGTTTGGGCAGTACATACACCCAGCATAGTGAACAGCAGCAAGTTTGGGCAGTACATACACCCAGCATAGTGAAAAGCAGCAAGTTTGGGCAGTACATACACCCAGCATAGTGAACAGCAGCAAGTTTGGGCAGTACGTACACCCAGCAAAGTGAATAGCAGCAAGTTTGGGCAGTAGGTACACCCGGCATAGTGAATAGCAGCAAGTTTGGGCAGTAGGTACACCCAGCATAGTGAACAGCAGCAAGTTTGGGCAGTACATACACCCAGCATAGTGAACAGCAGCAAGTTTGGGCAGTTCATACACCCAGCATAGTGAAAAGCAGCAAGTTTGGGCAGTACATACACCCAGCATAGTGAAGAGCAGCAAGTTTGGGCAGTATGTACACCCAGCAAAGTGAATAGCAGCAAGTTTGGGCAGCAGGTACACCCGGCATAGTGAATAGCAGCAAGTTTGGGCAGTAGGTACACCCAGCATAGTGAACAGCAGCAAGATTGGGCAGTTGGTACACCCAGCATAGTGAATAGCAGCAAGTTTGGGCAGTACGTACACCCAGCATAGTGAATAGCAGCAAGTTTGGGCAGTATGTACACCCAGCATAGTGAACAGCAGCAAGTTTGGGCAGTACTTACACCCAGCATAGTGAACAGCAGCAAGTTTGGGCAGTACGTACACCCAGCATAGTGAATAGCAGCAAGTTTGGGCAGTAGGTACACCCAGCACAGTGAATAGCAGCAAGTTTGGGCAGTAGGTACACCCAGCATAGTGAATAGCAGCAAGTTTGGGCAGTACGTACACCCAGCATAGTGAACAGCAGCAAGTTTGGGCAGTATGTACACCCAGCATAGTGAATAGCAGCAAGTTTGGGCAGTAGGTACACTCAGCATAGTGAATAGCAGCAAGTTTGGGCAGTACGTACACCCAGCATAGTGAACAGCAGCAAGTTTGGGCAGTACGTACACCCAGCATAGTGAATAGCAGCAAGTTTGGACAGAACATTAACGTACCATAGTGAGCAGCAGCAAGTTTGGGTGGAACGTAGACTCCCTTTTTTAACTTGTCTTCTTTGCTGCCTGCATTATTATCCTCATCTTCTGTTTCACTTTCTTCAGATTCTTCCACCTTACTTATCATATTTTCTGGATGAGCACAGAAGTTGCTTGGATCAGATCCCACTGCGGATCCTGTAGCTGCAGTCTTCACCAGTTTATCAATTTGATGTTTCAATCTGTGGTCAATAGGACGAATTTTCTCCAGTACCGTGCGTATTTCAACCAGGCGATCTGGAATATATCTCAGTCTTAGAAAACACACTTCAATCACCATTTCATCACAAAGACAATATTGTGCTGGCATCTTGACACTTTTCCCCAATGCTGTCTGTAAGTATCATTTCATTTAATGGAAAAAAGGAAAAAACAATTATCCTCAAAAACTGCTCACATTTTAACAACTCATGAGAAGAACGTAATTTTCCCTCCACTCCTCAGCTACAGCATGCAGGGAAACTTCACCATATTTTAATTCTGTTTTATGATGGTGAATCAAAGAGTACAGAAAATTTGCCTGCAGAGCCACTGCAACTGATACTTTGTGAAACCTAGCAGTCATCTCAATAACTACATACTGCGTCACTGTCATGAACAGTCAGTGTCAAGGTTCAGTTAGTCTTGTGTTTGTTTACAAATCCCCTCTAAATGCGGCAGCACCACTTTCGAACTGCACTGTTGTAATACAGCGCAGTGTGATGGCTTTCCTTTTAGTCAGCAGGCATGAAAACTTTTGAAATTCGTAAGAAAACATCAACACAATATGGTGAATACTGCATGGCACAGAAAAATGTATACAAATGGGTGGACAGATTTAACCCTTAGGCTACTAATGTCATATATATATATATATATATATATATATATATATATATATAT
>Ga0268261_10004347_pt1 | contig 10605 bp, 10 predicted proteins | sample TergutNc150P1_FD_190353 | JGI IMG/M metagenome (GOLD analysis project Ga0268261, IMG submission 190353) | Nasutitermes corniger P1 segment gut microbial community from laboratory colony in Florida, USA - Nc150 P1 (SPAdes) (version 2) | ecosystem: Host-associated > Arthropoda: Insects >...
GGGGGGGGGGGGGTGTTGGCAGAATGTGAAAAACAACATAGCAGCCATGAAATTTGGTTTTAGCAATAACTAAACTACTAGAATTATGAACACAAAATTTTGTAATGCAACATAATGAATGTATTTACAAATTCTGTATGAAACTTCATGTGTGCATGTTTGTACTGATAGCAATAATAAGCACTTAGAATGATGGATATTAAATTTTATAGCAGATAAGTCAATGTATGTAGTTAAAAAAAATTCTGTGTGAAACTTCTATAACATATTAACAATTACTAAGATGGTGGCACCGCAAAACTCATACATTATGTTGGACTAATTCAGCACCATTGGTGTCTCTACTGATGGAAATGATGCGCAGACATATCAGCTAATTATGTGGTTATTAATCTATGGTTCTTGCTAGCCGTGCAGTACACATTGAAATGTGTGTTGTGAAGTTCTTCATAGAACTTCTAATCTTATTTTTATGCAGAACTTGATTTTCAGATATTGTGAACTGGGCATTATTAAGCAGCCAATATCCATAAGAAATAGTGATACACTTCAGTGCCAGACTTCAGTAAGAGGATATTTTACTTTTGTGCGTAACCTGTCTATGTACAATATGAAATGTGTTTATTAATTTCTTCAGGTTTTCAAGAAAGTTCTTGTGGAAGTTGAGCAACGGATCAACAGATTGAGAGAAATCTTACAAAAGAAGCTGCAGGAAATGCCATCAACCCTAGAAGAACAAAAGAAAATTATAAGGTACAAGCAGACCTCTGAATATTGCTAATGCTGTCTGTATCTAATAATTAAAATAACATCAGAACAACATGAAGTACATAATTTCATGTAAGTTTTATGGTACCTGATGAATGCTTTGAGATACCCAAAATTTATTTGGTATGGTATATGACTTTTGATTATATCATAAAGTTTTGCATGAACAATTTTGTTGTGTGTTGACGAACATGTAAATTGTGCTGGACTGTGAGGTCCTGTTTGACAGGTACATTGAAACCATTCTTTCTTAAATAGTGTCTCACTGGTCTGTTGTGATCTGTTTGAAGTGGACTGAGTACAAATTATTCAGGCATGTAATTGTAAGAATGAAGTATGAGAACTGATTTCAGTTAGCATACTTAGATATTTGTGTAAGTTTGTCGATGAAGTTGCCTCACTGCTGCTGCAGGTTGTTGTGCTGACTATGCTGAAAGAAACTTGAAAAAGCTGTAATTAACTACAATCTGTTTCATTTAATAAGGCACTGTTTTTATATACTGGCATATCACTGCATTTTTGTGGCAAAATTGTTCCAAATAAGGAACATTATTTTCCCAGCCTTGAGTAATGTTGTGAAATCTGCTCAGGAAATCAGCTGTATCAGTGTGGAGTGAATTTTCAGTGTTTCAAAGACTGTCTGTGCCTGACGTCTGATTTTGGAAGCAAAGGCAACCTTCATAATTAACATTCATTACATGTTGACATGACTGATGATCGAAGAAGATTTCATTGCATTCAACTGCAGTGAATTTTTACGCCTACCAAGAAACTGAGTTTTACCCTGCATAAAGCAGTTATGAATACAGGTTTTTCATAGCCGTGGCATAGTGACATTGATAAAACATAGCAATGGTGCAAGTACAATATGTCTTGAATTAGTGTAGTGAATAAGGATAGCATAGTTGGTATAGTGAATAGGCTGCTGGCTGGACGATTGAGTAGCTGTGGTTCAATGTGCAGCAACGACAAGAGATTTTGCTCTCTGAAACATCCAGACTGGCTCTAGGGTCCAACCAGCTGTTTACTCAGTGAGTACCAGGTGCTCTTTGGTCTCAGGGTAAAGTGGCTGGAGCACGAAAGTGACTGTACCAGGTTAAAGTATGAGTTGTATGTCCTTTTACCCATATGCCTTCACGGTATGCACCGGTACAGTTTTACCTTCACTTGGAATTATTGTGCATGGTTCTTGTAAGAAAAAAATAAAACTTGAAATTCCGTGTTTTTTTGATGAGGTAGATATTAGTGCAATATTTTATTTCATACATGTCAGGTAAATTCCTGTTGTGGCATAAGATATGAATTTAACAGCCATCTACTGCCATTTGAATACCACATTTAGCAGAAACTTCCCTCTGCCAGGCATCAACTTTACTTACACAAACACCCTGTACCTGTGGGCAGAATATAAATGTTTCCCTAATAAAGCTATAAAATAAGGATTCTTCTATAACCCTTCCCAAACAGGCATATATTTGTTGGGTCAGAGACCCAATTTGAATGTATAATACAAACAACATGTATGTTTTTCTTTCTGCATTAATTTTTAATGAAGTTGGTTCTTTTGAAATGTATTCAAGGTCATCTGGCTTGTGTGCGGTCTGTAACCATAAGAAGCAAAACTTTTTTCTCAATAATATTTAAAAATTTTATTCCTGCCTCTCAGAAAACAGCTTCCTTATTATAAAGACCAATCATTTAATGCTGTTCAGAACAATATTTGCTGTTTATTGTGAGAATCATACAAAATCCACAATTACGTCTTGTGGCAGAATGTAGAGTTTATAGTGCTGAAGATGATTCATTTAGGTGGGAGGTCCTGTATAATCTCATTGAGTTTGATATCCCCATGAAACTGGTAAGGCTAATAAACATGGGTCTGAATGAAACCTATAGCATAGTCTGGGTAGGCAAGAATTTACCTGACATGTTTCCTATTAGGAATGGTTTGAAACAAGGAGATGTTTATTGCCATTGCTTTTTAGCTTTGGTTTAGAGTATGCCATTAGGAGGGTTCAGGTAAACCAGGAGAACTTGAAATTAAATGGTACACATCAACTTTTGGTTTATGCTAATGATGTTAATTTATTGGGAGGAAGCGTACATACTATAAAGGAAACTGCAGAAGCTTTGGTAGTGGCTAGTAAAGAGATTGGACTAGAAGTAAACGCTGATAAAACTAAGTATGTGGTCATTTTTCGAAATCTGAATTCAGGACAAAGTCACAGTGTGAAGAATGATAATAGTTCCTTTGAAAGGGTGGAAGGGTTCAAATATTTGGGAACAACCTTAACAAATCAAAATTCTGTTCAGGAAGAAATTAAGAGCACATTGAAGTTAGGGAATGCTTGCTATCATTTGGTGCAAAATCTTTTGTCTTCCAGTCTGCAATCCAAAAATTTAAAGATTAAAATGTACAGAACTATAATTTTGCCTTTTGTTTTGTATAGGTGTGAAACTTGGTTGCTCACACTGAGGGAGGAATGTAGGCTGAGGGTGTTTGAGAATAGGGTGTTGAGTAGAATAATTGGGCCTAAGAGGGACGAGGTAACAGGTGAGTGGAGAAAACTACATAATTAGGAGATTAATGATATGTACTCCTCACCCAATATTGTTCAGATGATTAAATTGAGAAGAATGAGATGGGCGAGGCATGTAGCACTTATGGGGAAGAGGAGATGCGTATACATGGTTTTGGTGGGTAAACCTAAGGGAAAGAGACCACTTTGAAGACCCAGGTGTAGATGGGAGGATAATATTAATATGGATCTTTAGGAAGTGGGATGTGGGGGTTATGGACTCGATTGAGCTGACTCAGGATAGGGACAGTTGGCAGGCATGTGTGAATGCAGTAATGAACCTTTGGGTTCCATAAAATGCAGGGAATTTCTTGACTACCTGCAAACCAGTTAGCTTCTCAAGCAGGACTCTGCTCCATGGTGTAATTAAGTAAAGCAGGTGGTTCCTAGTACCCATTGCCTCTCAGAGGGTTAAGGCATTAAGTGCTTTACACTGTAAATCCACATAATTTTCAAAATCTTTCATTTCCCAATACATTTTATTGAACTCATTATTCACTTATGGTTTTTGGCATTTTTCATGTAATTGAAGTGTTTTCTATTGTCTTTTATTGCTTGAAATTTGTTTCTTGCAGTATGAAGTAAGTGCAGCTATGGTTTCTGTTTAGGAATCTGGTGAATCTTGAAGCAACGGGTGACCCAGCATGGGATGGTATATCCTGTCATTCTTCATTCATTTCTCAGCAACTCACTTCTTGCAGAGATGAGCACATTGCAGCAGAAATGACTGCTATAGAAGATACAGGTTAGATTCCATAAAGATTAGGGTATTTTTATTTGTTCAGTTCATTTTTTTCTTTTAGTAAAATTGTCATAACAGTTTAAAAAAATCTTCAAAGGTAGTGGAAAATGTAAATGGATAAAGCAGAATTGAAAGAATTACAGACTATTCTATGATAATATATTGGCCATGGTGAGTGAAATTTGTACTTTTCTGCCAGCCATATGTTGAAGTTGAGACAACCTGAATAGGACCCTTCAGATAAGGCAGAACTGGCAAAAAATGCTATGTTATCTTAATGTGTAAATTTTTGTATTTACACATTGTATATAAAAGTGGGGTAAATTGAATAGAATTTTATTGACTTGTCTATTAATGTGTGAATGACTCAGTCTTTAATCTTTTATTAACCTTTTACAGTCTAGCGGTTTCTTTACATACCACCAGTTTTAATATTAAAAAATTCTACACTGTGCTTGCTTTGCCTTGAGTGTTTTGTGTGGATCTCAGAAAAGACAGCGACTTTTGCTTTATACGTCATCAACTCATCGGTTTTTATAACCGTGGTGGAAAGTGTTTACAGCGCGGTACAGGCTGATTCCTTATATAAAGCAGATTATGTTTCACCTTTTAAAGGTTAAACTATTTCAAAACACGAATAGCCTTTTCTGTGTACTGTGTATCCATTCTTACATCATGATTTCAGTGGGCTGGATATAACCACACTTGTGAGAGACAGAAATCCATAGATAAGTCACGTAGAAATATTTTAAGAACAGCATTAACTTGTGAATGTGTGTTTCAGAAGGTATGGAAATTCTAGATTAATTTGAAATGGTAATTGTGTATTCATGGGAGCTGGGATACCATAGTCTGTATAGTGACTGGACTATGAGCTGGATGATTCAGGGTTAGTGTATCAGCAGGGGCAAGAAATTTTTCCGTTTTCCGAAATGCCCAAACTGGCTCTAGATCCCACATAGCCTCTTAATCAGTGCAAAATGGGGGCCCTGTCCCTGGGTATAAGGCAGAGAGTGCATGATGCTGACATCTTGCCTCCATGTAGTGCTGAGGTTACGTATGATTGGTTTGTACCTCAACCCCCGTTGTATACCTTTATGGCATTTACAGGGATAGCTTCACTTTCACCATGGTGTTAACATATCAAATACCATTTTACCATGTCCGGTTTTCTGCTGTTAAGTCAGATACCTTGGCCTGTACACATTGATTACCATAAATAAAAAAGAAGTCTTATGCTCACATAGCACTTTTAGATTAACTTTTATCTAAGATTTTGGAAACAAGCTGGCCCAGTTGGATACTGTTTGTACTACTTTGCTTGCTTTTCTTCTTATACCATCCCCTTTCATAATGAGGAGGACTAGTGCCACCTGATGCTTCCATTGTAGTCATACATGATATAATGTGCCTGTGTGCAGTGATATGTATTGCTTGAGCAAGAACAGGACTAGTGACGGTTAAAGGGCACAGCTCTGTACACAAACTGTTTTGCATGTGGTATTATGTATGAGAATCCTTCCTCAGGAAGTTATAAAGTCATGTTAACTTTTTGTGTGATTTTATCAAAATTGCCTTTACCATGACTGGGCCTGATATTCTGATATGTATAGACTGCAGGAGGAAAATCATAACATTATGCTGTAACTCTACTCTAGGATCAGTGTGCACTCAACATATCTTTATGCTAATCACTGAATTTTATACTGAACTGCCTCCATATCCACTTCAGTTATTGCTTCAAAGTTATAAGAAGACATAACTCTATGTTCATGATACTATTTGGGTTGGTCAGTCTATGGCAAAACTTTGTCCACCCTTCTCTGCTCTCCATTTAGTTATTCTGTTGCATCTGCATCCATTCCCTACACAGTTTTATGGATCACTTCATTTTGCATCTAGTCCATGGTTCTCCCACTGGAAATGAAATAGCTTTCAAATGCAGAAATGCAGAAGTGTGATAGTTGCACTGGTTTAATACCATCCTACATTTCTTGTATTCTTGGCTGCAGATGTTAGTAAACTTCTCTCCTTTGACTGGCATTATTTCTGCCACAGATGTCATTCTTTGTATCTTCTAATATTCCATGATCTAATTAGTAGTTTCATGTAAATACAAGATTGATCAAACAGTAGATGGAATTCATTTTTGCCATAACTTTCGAATTGAATGTATTTGAACACTTACAGAAATATATTTCTGTATTATTTCTTATTTATAAATAAAGAAGACATTTGAGGGTCAGGTACTGAATCTTACTGATTTTAACTTGAACCTTTATGAAAGAATTTGGTACCAGTTTGATAATGCTTTGTAATTATTATAAATCTTTTCATAAATTGACTTAATTGGAAACCATAGCTTAGCTTCCTTTCTTTGCATGTGTTCTGGTGTAAAAAAATGTAATAAAATATGAAGAGTACAGTAATGGAAGGCAGCATTCCTTTCAGGTAAAACGTCTAAGTCTGGTCTGCATTCTACTCCCTTATCACACAAGTTTGTCAAGACATCCGGTAACAGTAACAACTCACAATCACAGGATTTGCTGAGTTCAGTTCCACAGAGGGTGCTATTTGTGGAGGAGCTGTCAGAGATTTTGTCTGACAGGTTTCCAGATTTGTGGAAACTTGGACAAGCTTATTTTAGTGGAGAATTGCATGTCAAGATTGAGCAAGGCAGGCAAGCTCAATTCAAGGTATATGTTTGTATGTAATTTTACATACCCAGTAGTATGTATGTACTAGTCAGATATACTAAACACTAGTGGTTTAATCAGTTTTTCTGGTTAAGCACATTGAATTCCATTGGATGTATGTCTGGAAATCCACTTGGAAAAGAAAGTGGGCTTAATAGATTAAGTAATTTATTTTGTAAAATTTGAAGAGTGAGAGCAGTACAAAGGGCAATTTTAAGAAAGACTCTAATGTCAATACTGGCTGGCTGTTAGACAACTTTTATCAATGCTTTGCACAAAGAGCATTAAATAACGTGCAATAAGGAGGTCATGACACAGCTGTATGTTTGATCCCTTGTAAGTACCCATTCATCTTTACTTAAATTTGGTATATTGGGTTTACGTTATAAATTGTCTTCTAGAGTTACCATATTTACTCAAATGCAAGCCAAGGGTTTTCCCTTAAATGTGTCTCTGAAATATGTGATGTCATCTTAAATTTGCATATGAAGTGCCAAACTGGACTGCTCTGAACTGGACCCTGCAGAGCCAAACCAAGGTGTGCATTGCCAAATCATTATGAGTGATCTCGGCTCTTCTGAGATATTTCGCAGGGTAGAGTGGTAACTGTTACCAATGTTTTGGGACCAGTTATCGGCCCCATCTTAAAAGGTCAAAAAATCCAAAACAGAGAACAGGTCATGACTGCAGTTAACTGACACATTCTTTATTTCTTTTCTTTTTCATTTGTCCATTGTTTAATATTTTTTAAAGAATTTCAATGTTTCCTTGGATCAAGATATTTTCATTCCCTTGACACCACATAAACAGTTAACTTGTTGAGATAAGCACCTGCAAACAGATCTAGTCCAAGGGTAGTAAAAGGAAAATGGCTATTGAAAAATTAAAAACCATAAAAGGCTGAGGAACTGACACTGACCAGATCATAGACACAATTCAAAAAACCAGAACATATGTATTTAAAATTCTGAACACCTCTAACGCCATGTGTGGGGAAAATTGTGAATCTTCATGGGTTCAAGTAAGTTTATAAACCAAGAAATATAAATGTATTACTTAGTCCATGTAGATTGTAATGGCATTGCAGAGCATCTTACCAGAGTTGAATGTGAAGGGTTTTAAGAAGTGCTGTGTATCCAGTGCAGTGGGTGGGACTGATGACGATATGTTGTGGAATGGCAGTAAAGAGGATGGGAATGTTAGGAGTGAGTGTGAGGAAGATGCAGCAGGCACTGACTGTGAAGATGGTGATGGTGGCACTGATTGGTAAAGGCAGATAGAATCTGACATACTTTATGTATTAAGTATATGAAATTTGTAGTAAAATATTTTTTCTTAGCTAATGTTTTATTTTTGGGGGTCATCTTAGATTTGGTTAAATACATTTTCCCTTGGCAGAAATGTTTTATTTGGGGGTTCGTCCTAGATTAGTCATCTTGCATTTAGGTAAACATGGTACACTGGCTTCCATAAGTTGTACTTGAAAAATAAAGTTTTATCTGTTTTCTGAAAAACTTGCTTGAAATACCAACACTTGGTGTATGTGAGATAAGAAGTCCTCTTTGGCAGTAGCTCTTAAGATGATTGTCTTCTGGAATTTGATGCCATATAGTCTGGTAACTGGGTACCAGCATTTCAGATGAACCTGGTAGCTATATCGTTAGGGTAGATTACAGTGATGGTGCAGGCAGCATGTTCCCATGAAATGTCATTTTATGCGTACCAGTTTACGTGACTTGTTATTTTCAGTTAGCAAGGAGCTAAATTTAAATGTCATCTAGCCTTATAGTGTGTGTATTTCAAATGTTTTCAGTATGGTGACTATGTAATGAAATATAAGGAAAAGTAATTTGTGTTTGTGTGTAGTGTGTAGTGCTAGGGACCACAGGATGAAATAGATTGACATTAGATAAGGAAATCTAAGGAAGAAAAGTTGAGGAACCTGGAGCCTGAAATGAGGCTGTTGTGCCATAGTAGTAGTAGTAGTGGTGGTGGTATACCTTTGTGACAATAGATTTTTGTGTTTTTATGTGTATACATAATTGTACATTCCATGGAACTGAATCTGGTCAGGATGGGTAGTAAGCCATAAAAATTCAAAATCGATGGAACTAACACAATAAAAAAATATTATACATATTGTAAATACAGTATTCAAATGGTAGTAATAAACCCATTATTTACATAAAATACGGTTTGTTTATAAGTCACAACACAACTGGTTTTTATTCTTTATTTATTTATTCAGCTTGAATAAATAAGGGATTAAAAAACCAGTTGTGTTGTGACCCATAAACAAACCATATTTTATGTATATATAAACAGTGGGGATGGCACATCTAAAGACCATTATTTACAGCTGACACTTATAATAAGATAGTGAGTCTGTTCTAAACATTAGGAATTCATCAACAGGGTAGGCAAAATTCCAGAGAACACATTCAAAAATAATTTTTATGTCCAGTTTATCCTATTTTATGTAATGTATATGACATCTTTTTTATGTACCCTTTCTGCCATGTTTGAAAGTAGATTTAAAAGTAAATGTACATTGTTACTTAGTGGCATGGAACTTTCAGTCTGTGATTTCTTTATGTTGCAGTACATCCTGTCAATTCTAACATAAAAGTGGTAATGTTTTTTAATATTGAGATCTCTTAGTGTTTGGGTCTTTCTATATTTAAGAATTTTGTTTGCATCAACGTTGATTTATAGAGAATGGTACTGGCAGCCATTGAGCTGTTCTCAGGCCTCTTGCGTGCTGCTGTCTTGCCACACACACTTGATCGAATGTCCATACAACGGCAGACATACGGGACATGGCCCAGTCAAGGCATGGAAGCAGTTGTTCCTTGGCTTCCTCGCTGTCTTCGTTGCATCCGAGCCACATACAGTTCCCTCATAAGACTTGATCTCCCAGGAGAAGTACTGGATATTGTAGCCATCCTCATATTTGATTTACGGTGAGCAAACCTGAGAAGGAAAATATATTTTGAATTGATTTCAGAGAAAGGGAGGAGCAGTGAATTATCAAGGGAGAAAGACAGATAGGATCTGATGAGAGATGGTCACACTGTGTGGATATACTATTAGTTCTAGTATATAAATCCCAACAAGATGCACATGTTACAGAGTTTATTTTATCTGACAACTCCTCTACATGTTTCGGGCGTCACTGTCACCCATCTTCAGAAGCACAAAAATAATATTAAAAATACTATTATCATTTAACACACAAAAGTTTTGCTGGGTGTAATATTTGTTGTTCTCAGGTGATGTTCTTTTGGGATGAAGTTTTTTGCCCTGTTGTGATTATGCTTTTCATTTAATAGTACAGTAAAACCTGTCTTAAACGGAATCTCAAGGGACCAGAACATTTTTCCGCTAAAGCCAAGTTTCCGTTTAATCAAGGTACACTCCATACAGTATAAAAAATTAAACCAGGACATTCAAACATTAAACTGAACAGAAGAAAAAAATAAAGTACTCACTTTTTCTTTATTTTTTCCAGTAGTCAAGCAGGGTTTTCTGCATGCAGTTTACTCTCTTTGCTGCCTGACTTTCCACAAACACTTTAGCTTGAGAAATTACACCAAGCATGTCTGAATCATTCTGTCGTACGGCAAATTCCTGCAGTTCCTTTAAACTTTTGACAGCATCCTGATAAGTCTTCACGCTGCACTTCTCTTCTTCTAACACAATGTCATTTTCATCTTCTTCCTCTTCCACCTCCTCCTCTCTTTCTTTTTGACTTTCTCTAAAATTCTGAACTAACGCATCGATATCCATTGTGTCTGGTTCTGTTTGCACATCTTTGTCT
>Ga0268261_10004348_pt1 | contig 10605 bp, 7 predicted proteins | sample TergutNc150P1_FD_190353 | JGI IMG/M metagenome (GOLD analysis project Ga0268261, IMG submission 190353) | Nasutitermes corniger P1 segment gut microbial community from laboratory colony in Florida, USA - Nc150 P1 (SPAdes) (version 2) | ecosystem: Host-associated > Arthropoda: Insects > Digestive...
CCCCTCCCCTCTATGCCTTCATGGCATGTTATAGGGTGAACTTATACTTCAAACTGTCGATCGTAAAATACTGCAGGGTTGGCCTCGACATTTACCTTACCTTACTGAGGTAGGGGCATGAATACACTGAACCAGACCAAACTATTCACACAAAAGACAGACATCACAGTCAATCACAAACAAAAGTAGCCAACAAAAGCAGTAGTGAAGATCAGCCTGGTGCCACATTTCTGTGAGCAAGAACATATATTTAAATGCACACTAATTAAAAAACCGTATCACCATAACGTGAGGTGTTCTCACATTTGCATCAGATTTGCTGAAAAATGACAAATTCACAAATTATTGTAAAAATTAATTATTACCTTCATATTCCATCTACCTCCCTACATCTTCCTACACCTTTCAGATAACCTCCAGTACTCGAATGTTAACCAAGTTCCAGTCAGCCTGGTCAGTTCTCATCTACTTTGATGTGTCCACCCCCAAACTGGTTTAGGTAACTAAAAAAATCAAATTGTCCAGTATGGCCAATAAAGAAAATCAAACAAGAATGGGTTACTTTAACTGTCGAATCTTTTTTGCATTTCCTGAATTTTCAGCAAAACCTGTATGAAGACTGATTCATGTTGAGGTACCATTTTTCACTCACAAAATAACTTGACTGCTAACCTGCCAAAGTTTGGCGCACATTTTGTTGGGCATCTAAGTAGGTGGTTGACATCAAACTAACAAACTGGATGACACCGCATTAATCTGCTCATTTCTGTTAATTTATCAAGGAAAATTCCTATGTATGTCATTCACTGTATTCTCCATTCATTAGTGAAAATTAATCCAAATTCACAATAGCAGCCAATTTGTGTCAAACCTAATGCATACAACTGTATCTTTAGCTCACGATTTTCATGTTTATTTTCACTAACAACAAACACAGCCACATCCATTCAGCACACGTTACTCTTCGGTCACATGTACACAACAGCGCATAATACAGATGCATTGCGATGCCAAGATGTCCAGTGACCCATCAGGGTATGAAAACCTCTTTCATCCCCTGAAGGAATAGAAAACCTCCCTTGGTGGACATTCTGTCTTTTCTGACTGGCCCCAGTGATAACTACAATTTACAGGCCATTTGTTTTCTATCAATTTATTCCACGCTACACATTACGTGGGCACACCTGAATTTCCATTTGGTGTAACTGCCCTTTTGCAAGCCCATATCTTTGCTTTCATTTCATTTTAATGTCAGTTCAGTGCAGTCACACATGTAATCATCACACCATCCATTTGGAAGTCCCTGTGTACTGACCTACCACCTTTTCTACCCCCCAGGTCTACCATAATGCACAGGCACAGCTCCATTCACTGATGGTGCCCAGCTGCAGGACACCATGCAATGGTTTTGTTTGCTTTTCTAACCATTTTACATTTCTTTCTTCATTCCTTTCATGTCTTCTGTGCTTGTAATACACATTTCATACAGTGTATCAACTTACTATGAATGTTTCTTCTGCTAAGTGACTACAATTATCCACTTGGTTCACATCTTTCCCACACCACTACCCTCATTTCCCATACACCCTGTTCCTCTACCTTCTTGTAGCTGGGGTCATATTCCACAACTGACTCTACTCCACCTAGTTAGTCACTATCAAAATTGGGATATTCAGCTAGACGGACTGTGCAATAATGGAACACAGTGGACACATTTTAAATTAAAGAGTAGGGTTTATGAAAGACATGGAAAAGGTGGGCAGAGCAGCATGATTAAAAAGAACTCCCTCCCTTTTTTTTTTAACAGATGCTATTTCTGCAGTTGAAGAAGCTAAACTTTCTTATTCTAATTGATCAATACTCCTTTTTCTGGATTCTTTGCAGGAAATGAAATGAGCAAATGAAGGTATGCAGCACGAGGATAGGGAATACTGCTCATATGAGAGACATGTATATACAAGATGTGTAAATCAGAGCATAAATGCCACAGGAAATAAAAATTATGAGCAAAACTGTGAACCAAGTGTCACAAGATGAAATCTATGCGCTTCACTGTGTGATACAAGCATGTAACAATGTAAACCCAGGACAATTAAATGAAATACATTTGCGTCAGCCATGTCTGCTATATAACCAATTTCCATACAAGAGTAAAAGAATCTGGGGAACTTGAAATCCATTACTCCAGATGACAATAACCATACAGAAAAGAAATGGAACTTCAAATTTTATTGTCATGACTATTACAAAGGTATGCTACGAAAAAACACTACAGTGCTTTTAGACGATGTCTTCTGGTATGTCACACTATGAAATGTGGCAGATGGGTACTTATTATTCAGAGAAACACACTACCTCCATCAACTACCTTGCAGAGGCTAAGGGTTGCTCCAAAACATCAATACATATCCACAATGCTACAGCACATAGCAGAAGACTGATGTCTGGAAACAGTATGAAACTAAGCTGATAGGGAATATGGGAGGTCATTTTGTGAGAGGAAACACAGGTTGGAGACCAACACTCACAGCATGATACTATACAATTTACTACAAATTTAAAAAAAAATTGGCAGACATCATACAGTAAGAAAAGTCTCTCCAACACAGTAGATTGATTAATAGCTGCTATTTGGTCCATAAATATGATCAATAATTGCATATTCTCTTCAGAACCACACCTCTACTTTACCAACTTGGAAAGACAACACTAAGAGGACATACATTCCACAACTGTATTTTGAAAATGTATTATGACCAGTATAAATCAGATTAAAGCTCCTATTATTTTTGCCAAGCCTGATAATTCCTCCAACTATGTGCAGTCCTTTCACAACACCATTATGTTTATCTGCAACACAATTACTAAAACAGCATAGAAGGAAAAAGAGAGATTTGGGAATACAATATTTCACAATACTGTTACACAAGGGACTGATATTCAGATTTCACATAATGTCTACAACTTCATGTTACAGTAAGTCTGTGCTGCTAATATACTGGAACTAAAGGAATTTATGACTTATCAGATGAAAAATGTATTGTGACAAATGTACCACATGACTAGTTAATAACACTTTTACAAAATATCAGACCCTAGTAAAACTGACTTCCACAGAACAGCTGTCATGTGAGAATACAGAATAATCCCTGCAATTCCAAAAATTATGTACAAAACCTTACACATCTTGGTGCCCATATTACTTCACTTCCTCTTACTTTCAAACTGTACCTGGTGTAATACCTAATTAAGGCTACAAAGAACAGTTAAATCCAGAAATATATCCAAAACGCAGGGGTTTGCAACCTATTACCTGCACTACAATTGGATCTAACCCACCCCTGCAAAAGAGAAAGGTAGGAGGAAAAGGGAGATGTTTCAATGATTTCTGAAGCATTTATATATCTGAGCAAACATTTTCATTCAGGAATTAAATGTGTGAACTTATAACTTTTCTCAAGAATGGCAAAATCATTTGCATTTACACATACAATTTTCCAACACACATCAATTTTCTCACTATTAAAATGCATCCACAATCCTCGGATTAAAATTAAGTTGAGATGCCAATATTTTTAATCTATTCAAGTGCAGAGTGGGTTTCTGAATTTAAAAGCAGTTTACATGTTATTTCTGATGAAATGAAACATCACAGAAGTGACAATGACCATGCCTTATGACTATCTTGTTGTTACAGTGCGGTTAAAAAAAAAGTTCCATATTCAAAAATTTTACATGTGTTACAGCTACTTCAATGTTGCATTATTCAGCTGTTATTTTGTTCCATGGTACAAGGCTTTAAATGTTTCAGTTCTCTTGAATGATTCTGAAGGATTCTCAACAATGTTTGATGAATAATGGACAAATAACACTATATTTCAGTGATTCTGCAGATTTCACTTAACTGCAAAACCTGTGTGGTCCACTTGTTCCACTTGACAGTATGACTAGCATGTACATAGAGGTTGCTGACCCCTGACTTACAGGAAAGGAATTGTTCAGAACACAATGTGTACATGAATTTACAACACATTTTTTTTGTTGCACTTCAAGTGTGATATGAAAAAGTTAATACAATGCCATGAAACATACTGTATATAATTTACATCTGAAAATCAGAATTCAATGAAGAATCAGTTTCCCAGGCATATCTTGTGCACAGAAATCATCTTAGGACCCACTGAGCTGCTGCCTGTATCAAGTCAGAGCAAACAGAGACAAGACAGACTGGTAGTGCAATGGACAAACTTTTACAAAATTTACTCGAAGGATGGAAACGTTGTTGTCAACAATGCACCTAGCAACAATTTTGTTCCTGGACACAGAAGAAATTAAAACACCAAGTACTCACTCAACAGAAGTTGGATGAAACCAATGACAAGCTTAAACATTCTACTAAAAAATCTGATGACTGCTGCAGGAGAATGGAGTTTAAATTTTCAAGTAAACTCAACTTCTAAAGGAACAACAAAAACTCTGTACATAGGTGGCATGAATGTTGGCAGAAGACCATTTCCAGAATTTGCTGCAATGGGGGTTACAATGTGTTTGTAACATGTCAGGCTACAAATGTGTTGGCTCTTCTAGCAGTCCAGAATTGTGACCTGATTTTATGCAAGAAGCATCCAACTCTTGTGTCTGGCATCTCAATGATTGTCCCCAAAATGATTGCAACAGAGGTCTGCAGGGACTCTGGCCAGATCATTTAGCACAAGTAATGTACAGGTTCAAGCTAGGAAAGGGCCTGGTTATACTGTTAGCAATCAAACTTTGCATAAAACATTGTCGGTCTTCGCATGCCACTAAATTTGCACAATGAGGTTATTTATGTGTGCGCATCTTATGCTCATGACACAGAAAATTAACAAACAGCGCAGGCAGCTGTGATGCTGCTTGTGCACTGTGAACCAGTCAGCAAGCTATGATGTGTCCGCAAGTTACGAGTTCATTTAATGCCATGATAATCACAGCATATTGTAAATACACTAGGCTTCATTTGGGCTACAAGACAGGTATTACTCAGGTACAGGCAACATGTTTGGAGGTAAACTTCAGAGTTGGACCAAATGCTTGAGCCATGTAAAATTCTAAGTTTTTGGCCCATGCAGAAAAGAAAAATTGCAACCTCCATGTGCGTGCATGTGGGTGCGTAAAAAATGCTGCCTGTGGGTACACACTAAACACTACAGTATAAATGTACAATGCCGTGACTTGGAGACAGAGATACAAGTATTAATGTTCATTTCAGTACATTCATTTGCACACAGCAACAGAAGTATATTCAATATCAAATTATAAGATACAAATATCTAACAACAGACAAAACACTGTGCTTAAAAAACAGCCAAAAGTGCCATTTACACACGCAACATAGAATGATGGTCATGAGTAGAGGCCTGGCTTATTTACAGTGGCTTGTTCCCTTATCATGGCACCCCTCTAAACATCTACATACTGCCTTACAGCAAACAATATTTACTTCAGAGTCTTGTGCTAACCCACACTACATGTAGGTTTACAATGACTTTGTCCTTACCCCTGTCAGCGACATAAAATTTTAATAAAAGACAACAGGAAATTTTTAAATTATTAAAAATTTAATTAACTTTCAACTTTCTTCAGAAGGATTTACTACACAGATCATAAAATTCATTGAGTTCAATTTAGTGTATATACACCTACACACTATACACTACAAATCAACTTTTTTTTTTTTAAACCATTCAGGAGTAAAACACAGTTCTGATATTAGGTTAACAGTCCTGTGTGACATATGGAAAAGAAACATTTCTGTGGTTTACCCAATTTAAAAAGGAGGAAATTTCTGTTGAAGATTATCCATGCTCCTGTGACCCATCATTATCCCCCAGTGAAGATGTGTGTTTATTGCTATAACATATAAATTATTATACTGTAAAGAAAATTGTAAAATTATAACTTACTTTTCTATCAGTAACACCAAATGAACATAACCCAATGTAATAACCTATTACAGGAACTGCGTTAAGAGGCAGAAACATTGGACACTCCATGCACGTGCCATGAAAACACAGGGAAGTGAGGATGTACAATGAGCAGTCAGCTTCACGCATTACCTGTTGTACCCTGCGGAAAGAACCCCTGGTACCCGCTAAACAGGATGCTACAGACCCAGAAATGATTTGGATGCTTTGTAAAGGTGAGATCTCTGGGCCCTGCTGGAAACTGGCGACCACAATTCCTCAGCCATCCAGGCCACAGCCCAGTCACTATACTGACTCAGCTATCCCAGCTCTGTATACTTCTCAGAGGACAATAAAGTGAATGAACAGATAACGGAAGACTGAGATTCTTACAGCAATGAATATGAAACCTGATGGCTTCTGAGATGTGACACCTTATAGTCTGGCAGATCAGTACCAACATTTGAAAGGAATTTTAAGTGATTAATGAATGAATGAATAAATGGAGCATCGGGGGAGTGACATTAACAGGGGAAAACCAAAGTACTTGGATACAAACACATCCCAGTCCCACTCTGTCCAGAATACGTCCCATACGGACTGGTATGGGTTTAAACCTGGGCCTCCAGCATGAGAAACAGGCAACTAATTGCCTAAGTCATGACACAGTTCCAAAGGAATCTCCTGACTCCATCATCTAAGCTGATGATTAAAGGCAGGATCTGGGGCTCATCTGGTGCCTGTCCTTCGCACCCAGTTTCTACCCCGAAGACAGAGGCAGCATATACCTCTGAAAATCTAGTATCTATTAAACTACAGAGCATCACATAATGCTCAACTAACATCAGCTTTAGCTCACTGATCTCAGGTTTTAAAATATGATCAATGTAACTGAATGGCTGATTGTGGAATATGCTGTACATGAAAGGAAATAAGGCACTCACATGGTATCAGAAGTAACACATCAGGGGTGGTTCAAAGTCTTGAATATGCGCTATATGACACATGATATGTGAAATTTAAAAACAAATCTTGTATTATGGTTTATGAGAAGAAACAAACATTGGCATGGGAGGTTACAGGAGTGACTATTATGATGACAGTCCTTTCAAATGTGGGGCCTTGCAGTTTTGTAAATAGGTACCAACTTTTCAAATGAATGTGCGGCCTCCATCCCAAGGACTAGCAGTCCTCACAGACAATATTCTTGGAGTGCTAGCCCCTGATGATGGAGGCTGTATGCTCCTCCAAAATGTTGGTAACTATTTCCCAGTCAACATAGCATAACATCTCCACCGACTTGGCTCTTCAACAACACTGCAGCGAGAATGTCTAATCTCGCATATTGATGCCTATCTAGCAAACTACTGGGTATCACATCCCACAGGACAGTGATCTGAATGAAAACCTCATGCTTACAACAAGGAGACAGGTAACTCTGAATGCACTTCAAGGATAAATGGTTGTGAAATATTTGGGCATGCATGAAACACAACACTGCACTGTATTCACAGTATGCTCTGCATGGGGAACCAAACCATAAAAAAAGACCTACATCCCATGCTATGGAAATGTGACCTAGCAAATAAATCTGTTACAATGTATCAACAACATTCATTACCGAAAAAATAGCAAATAAATCTGTTACAATGTATCAACAACATTCATTACCGAAAAAATAAAGGACCTGTAAGTGCATTTAAATGGTGGAAAGAGACAATATTGTATGAAAAATTACATGCAAATTAAGTAGAAAAAATCATTCATAAACATAAAAATACCCACATAATTCTAATGTCTTTCAGTATTAATTATGTATAAACATAGATCAGTTAATAATTATGGTCTCTTATAAACATGCTAATAAACCTACGGATTCTGTAGGGGTAGCAAATTTGACTAGATAAGAGACTGTCTGTCTGCTTCTCAGGAGGCATTCTGATCAATGGATCACACAGAACAATCATCTCTTGTACTAATCACGGCAACTCCTCTCAGGCGCAACTCAGCTAGAGACAAAATGGCCAGTAGTGAGAGGGAACATTTCCTACAAGGAAAAGAATGCACAAAACACAGGAAAGGTCCTTAATTTTACTGCTCCTGCAATTACTGCATATTACATTAGAAATTTTCAACAGCATGCAATTTAGTGACACTGTCCAATGAGTAAACCACTACTGTGTAACATGCAATAGCTGTTTAATGTATACAGAATACTATGCAGTAGTAAGTTTGAACAGCCCTGCAATACATAATAGAAATGTCATAAAAATGGCATGTTATGTCACAACAAACCACCTTACATACAAAGCAGAATATACACCCCTGTGGTGGCATTATCTTTATGTTCTTGTTAAGTCCTCCTATCATGCTGTCTTTGCATAATCTGTGACCAGAAATTATCCACTAAATTTACAACATTAACATAATTTAATTATTGTGATCTGAATTTCTTTCATATGATGTCACACTTCTTTTCTTTCACTGTGGCCAAGTATTTTGTCATATTCAACAGACTAGAGCCAAATGTAAACTGTTACCATGGATTACAATAAGAAACTTTGCTCAGATTGCTACACATGGTGATAAACTTTTTACACTGTACAAACTCCTCCCTGACCCTCAAATTCTACATGACTGGTCTGAGACTTTACATAAAAGAACAACACCATGATGAGTTACACAGTAGTAAAAAAAACACTAATGAAACAACATGTATGCACACCATGCACACCCACATTCACACACTGCATAGATACCACAGGTCAATAATTCAAATATAAAATACTCCCTGTGTTTATAATTTTATGTCAAAGCACCTTCAAATTGCATGCAGCCATTTTGATGAGGGGCTTCCGTTTGTAGCACATGATTTTTCTAGGGAAATGTATGGCATGTTTTAAAATACAATGCTAAAAGTATATACACTGAAACATGTACTAATGAATAACTGTTAAGCTTCTATCACCCCTTTTGTACTCTTTACCTTGAAAGAATTCATAGTATTTCCCACTGCCAGTTTTACTGCTGCAATATACATTATAAAATTTTCAATTTTAGCTTCCAAAATAAAATATGAAATTTGTTGCATGATTCAAGTACATCCTACGCTGAGAAAAAGTCTGGTGGAATGTACATTATCCAGCAGAGAAATTATCTTCCTCAAATCTATTATTTACATATAAAATGGACAAGTCACTATAAAAGTTTCACTTTTTCTTATGATCATTCCGTCCACACTGCTTTGCAATACCTTGCTTGGTTTCACTGTACAGTAACAATCTACAGTAGAAAAAATAATATTTACAAACAACAGATATTCTTGCAAGGACATGCAAACAAAAGAAATTAGTTTGCCTTCAAATGTACAAAGCTGAAAGCACAGAAGAGGAAGTGTTTTTTTTTAAGTCTCCCAGTATTATGTACACATTTTAATTCATCAATAACACTTCACACCCCAGAAGAAGGGGTTTCAATATTCCCACTTCTACAGGGCTGGCAATGATATTTTAAATCAACAGCAATGTTATCATAGAAAAAAATGTACAACCTGGCCAGCTGGACCACACTACAACCAAATAATGTTGGAGATCTAAGTCTTCTGGAATTATGCCATGCCTAGCAGGCCAAGTCTTCACAGACTGCTGGACCCTGAAGATGGAGGCAGCACACTCCTCCAAAACATCAGTAGCTATTCACAAGGCAAAATGGCATAATATCCTAGATGACTTGGCTCTTCATCAACACCAATGCTTAGAACCTCAAATCTTGCAACACTGCTCATCTAAGAACTGAAGATAATGGTTTCAAGACACTCTATCATCATTTCTTTCATTTCACACTGTTATCAGTTTTGTGTCATGGTCTCTTCACAAAACAAAAGCCACCTCAGAAACCAGACACTGCAAGAGGACAAATGCCCTCTCCTTTCACACACACACAACTGCTGGACTTGCAAGGTCTTCGACTATGTTACTATTACTACAAAAATAAATAAAAACCATAGATCTTACATATGTAACCAATGATTCAGATACTAAAATCTTGTTTCTTTCAGACCTCGAATCTGGTCCCCAACACACCCACCCTTCTGATTATCTATAATCAGTGAAAAATCCAAGCCGACAAGTGAATTACCTTTAAATTTGTTATTTTTTCCTATTCTTACTTTCTGATTTCCCAGCAGATGTAAAAAAGCAAATTTGAACAGTAGAAGAAGTCTTGTATACATAATACAAAAGTGAAAATCAGACACTGAGAGTCAGTATGTTATGTAGCAGTAAGCAGGCTGGTATGGGGTAGCTACAGTGGCATGGGTAGGCACAATTTCTCTTGTGGAGAAATGTTTGGAGACTAGAGTTTTTGTTTGACTGGTGAACTGAATCAACATGTATTGACACCCTACTTAAGAAAAGAAGTATGTTATTAATGCCTTTCTGCAAATAAAGGATCACAGCTACAAGAGACAATATTATGTTCCATAGAAGTTTTCTAAGTATGGAGCCTCCATGTACATTCAGAAAGGATTTCATACATACACATCCTCATAAAAAAAAACCTATGCGGTGTGGACACAAGTTTTCTTTCTGCACCTGAAAAGAAATATTGCTGAACTCCAATTAGAACCACCACCACCACCACTACACTACCCTACACTGTCACC
>Ga0268261_10004349_pt1 | contig 10600 bp, 7 predicted proteins | sample TergutNc150P1_FD_190353 | JGI IMG/M metagenome (GOLD analysis project Ga0268261, IMG submission 190353) | Nasutitermes corniger P1 segment gut microbial community from laboratory colony in Florida, USA - Nc150 P1 (SPAdes) (version 2) | ecosystem: Host-associated > Arthropoda: Insects > Digestive...
TATGACATTAGTAGCCTAAGGGTTAATAATTTAACCCTTATCCTGCTAACGTGGAGAAAATGGTGAGCTCCTAATAATGCCAGCAAATAGCAGATGGGATTTAATTCGGGCTTTAAAGGGTTAATTTGCCTGGTTGAACCTTGTTTCTACTTGTTATGCATCAGCTCTCCTAGATTTTCTGTTGTGCGCCTGTTGCATATTCTGTGCAGGCATCAACATAATAGTGAGTCTTCTCGGAAGATGGTAGAAGAAATTAGTGTCAAGTGTCTGTGAGTAGGAGGTGATAGCTTGCTTTGTGTCAGCATGTGATGTCAATCATTGGCCATTCACGTGCTTCTTCAGGGAGGCCGAAGAGATGGAAATCACTGGGCCTCATGCTGCCAACCCACCTTATAATTAGCTGCAGCACTATGGCTGAGAGGTGATGGCCAACCCTTGCTACCATCCTGATCATATTTGCAGTCATATCCATCTCATTGGACCTTTTAAGAAGCTCCTGGTTGGCAGGCAATTTGCAGCAGATGCCAGCTGTCACTTCCTGGCTGCAGATACTTGACACCAGTTTCTTCTATGCCAGGATACAAGCCTTGATGCAGTGGTGGGACAAATGATTAAATGTCAATTGTGACTGTGTGGAGGTCTCATGTGTACTGTCTGCTCCCTGTGTGCCATGTATGCACTGAAGTTAGAATGAAGTGCTCAGCATCAAAGTGTTGGTTACTTTATATTTTTGAAACTCCTTTGTAGAAAACTGCTAGCACATTTTGAGTAGGATTTCACCCCCAGCAATTTTCATCTCTTCCCACTGCTGAGAGATCACCTAGAAGGATGTCTGTTTACCTCATAATCATAAGGTCCATCACTGTGTGGTTGCATACCCAGACACTGGAGTTCAGTGAACAGGAATGTCCAAGCTATTTGAACATGGTGAAAAACATGTGAACCTATTTGGTGACTATGTTTAAAAAGTAGTATGTTGGTAATGGTTTGTGCTGATGTGTTATATTACCTGTGTTAAATAAATTTGTACTTAGTACAAGTTTTGTATAGAATTTTGTTTTTATCAATCTCTATAAACTTGAAATGTCCTTTGAGAACTTGTATAGAAAATATGGTACTAAAAGAATTGTTTCATTTATTTCATTTCCTGGGTTTTTATTTTTAATTTGGTTATTCCTGTTGCCTTCTTCATACACGTACTTCAAAACTCTGTAAACATGTGGTGTGTTAGGCTCATAAGCCCTCTCTGTCAGCCATTTTCAGTGGTATTCGTTACTTCCATTTCAGATGTGTCAGATGTGTTTTGTTCACGAATCAGGCAGAGTCTCAAAAAGCCAAAAGGCCATAAATCAATGCATTATGAAGAGGTATGTCATTCATGTTGTAATATTCATGATGCACTGAAGTTTGGTGTACTGATACTTATCTACTTATCTTGCAGACTCACCATCTTGCTTGCATTGGTGAAGGAGATGAGTTCAAAGGAGTTGACTGCCGTGTTTTCAATGACCCTCATCCCATGACCATGGCTCTGTCTGTGCTGGTCACCATTGAGATGCTAAATGCCATGAACAGGTGATAAGAAGTTATTGTAAAGGCCTGAAACCTATTGTACATATTATTGGTAGGTAGTGTGATGTTAATGCTGGTCCCAGTGGCCGTGCGGTCTAAGCCGTAGGTCTGCGGCCGCTCGCCTGCTGAGATCGTGGGTTCGAATCCCACCGGGGGCATGGATGTTTGTCTGTTGTGAGGGTTGTGTGTTGTCAGGTAGAGGTCTCTGCAATGGGCTGATCACTCATCCAGAGGAGTCCTATTGACTGTGGTGCGTCATTGTGTGTGATCTAGAAAAACCTCAAGAGTGAGGAGGCTATGACCCGCGTTGGGTTGCAGCGCCACAGCAATAAAAAAGTCTAATCTTAATACATTGTAGTAGACATGTTGTGAAGAATGGTTGACAGTGGATTCTGCCTACCTCTGCCACTGGCACAGAACTTACCTCAAATGCATATGTTTATGTGTGTGTGTGTGTGTGTGTGTGTGTGTGGTGAAATGGTTAATGGAGACATCCTGTACATTGAAGTGTAAGTGAAATGTTTTGTCATAAAATTTTCATGTTTTTCAGCTTATCCGAGAACCAGTCACTAATTGCGATGCCCCCTTGGTGCAACTTGTGGCTGATGGGATCCATGGTTCTGTCTTTCACTCTCCACTTTGTCATCCTTTATGTTGAGATCTTGTCTGTAAGTTATTTCTGCATTTTTATAATTATGTTAAAACTAATGGATTGAAGAAATTGAAATATATAAAAAAAGGCCATGATAATAAGCAGTAATTTAGTCTTGTTTTGTCACATGAATCTGAAATTTCTGTGATGAATAAAATGTTTAAGTTACTTCATTGTATGTTGTGAAACTTCAGATTTTTGTACAGGGTGTTGGTATTGTAATTTACCGTTTACCGAGGTGAGAATTATTTGCAGTCAGTTCTGTCGGTCCAAATTTTTTAGGTATCTTTGTGTTTCAAAATTGTTGGCCACAAGACAGAAGCTTGAATAAAGGTTCCACTTCTTCATTTTCTACTGCATTGTCCCAGGGAGAAGCTCATAACATAAAGTTCATTCATTATGGGAGAAAGTGCTCTCTGTCTGTCACACACACAAACTGACAGAATGGCAATTATGCCCATACTACAAAGAAATAGCTGTTAAAGTTCAAAATGCTGACAAAATATGATCTGTCTTCATCAGCATTGTTGTGAGTGAGTATTTTACTATATGTTCGTATTTTGGCTGGATAAAGTAGAGAGCATATTCCGTTATCAGTGAAACTACAATAACTGCCACTTAAAAGGTTTTTCTTTATTTACTCTCTTATAATCCTGTCTCTGGTTTTGTAATCCTTTTTTCATAATGTTTCATTTTACTGTCTTGTCCCTTAACGAGATCCATGTGTGTGTATTTTTTTTTTTGGGGGGGGGGGGTTAATGTATAAATTGCAGCAGATGTTCTTGTCAAACCTCAGATGTCAAGTTTAAATACTGGCGAGTGACATTTTTTACTCAACTGTGTATTAAATGAGATGTTCCATTTTGATCATTCTTTACTGTGTTAGTTCACTAAATTCATCCCAGTTATACGTAGCTTAATAATCTGTTTTTTCATGATAGGGGTCACATCTTCAGTACATAAAGTTTCTTTATAAGTTTCTTTTAAGTCAGCAGGAATGTGAGTACATGCACTGAGTTTTGTTGTATTTTGTTGTTTAGACTGTGTTCCAGGTAACGCCTCTCAATGTTGAGGAGTGGATCACTGTCATGAAGTTCTCCATCCCTGTTATTCTACTTGATGAAACGCTCAAGTTTGTTGCCAGAAAGTTCACTGATGGTGAGAGCTACATTTCTAGCCTGCACTGGATTGTTATTATGTGGGGGGCATTCGTGGCCTTGATATTGTTCGGCCCCCTTTAGGAAATAATAGTGGATGTGAATTTTTGCCTCCTTAAACCAACCACGATTAAATACTGCTTCACCCCTGAACTTTTGAACATTAACTTAATTAATATACAGTATGGAAAGAGAAGGACGGTCTCAATCGACAGAGATTTGTTTTGGAACAGTTTAACCTTAATACCCTCCTTATGCCAAGTGTGGAGTGAGCTGGTGCTTTGGTCACAGTGAGTGACTGCAGAGGCAGTATTAAGTGACAGCGGACCACACAGGGTGTGAAATGGTTGAGTGGAGAACAGGGTCAAAGGGTGTGTTTTCCTTCCCCGGACACAAAAGCGATTTGCTCGCTCAGAAACCAGGGATCATTGTGTTTTCCCTGTTTCAGTGATCAGTACAAAACTCAACCTGCTTCCGTAAAGGTGTCTGTGCTGCACCAAATAAGCTCGTGATATGAGTATGTTTTGATAACATTTACACCTTTGCATCTTTATGAGTGTAAAGGCATTGATTTTGTAGTTAGTAGAGAAGTGCCTTTTTTAAGACTCTCCTCTTTTTTGTCACATGGTCATTTTGTTTTTTACACCTAGTTTGTTTAATAATTTTTCTCTATAAATAATGCTGACAGCTGTCAAATTTTTGCTTACCTATGTACATATTGTTTTAGGTAGAGTCCTTATTATATTATACATCCTGACAATAATTTTAGTGGGGTTTAGTCATGGGGTTGAAGGGTGGGTGGGATTTTCTCACAAACATGCATATTTATATGAAACAGGAAACTTCTGTTGTGGGTACTGCGTTATGTCTGCCATTTTGCTCTACAAAAGAACGTGTTAGGAGACATTTTTTTTATCAGTCTGAATTATTTGTATGAAGAAGCGTCAAGCAGCCCATGTTGACTGCAGCAGATTTTATTTAACCATTTCACTTCTGGGGATAACAGTAGTGACATGCATAGGAATTATTTATTTTCAGTGGTACATACTTCATGACCTTTGTGCAGGATCACAAAGTTCTCGTGAATAGGTGCGGTTCACATAGTTAATTATGCCGGACAAGTGCATTTTTTTTTTCTTTTGGTTCTTTTATGATAGCTATATACTCAACAATTAAATTATTGATATTAAGCTATTCCTAGATATTAATATACATATCATAGAAAAGTGGAAGTTTTTTAGAAATAATTTTTGATTGTTGAAGAATGGTGGCAGAATTATCTTAAATGGCATTTCCTGTTTTGACATTTCTTTTGTTTGAGAATGATACGTTACCCATGATTGCATGATTTGTTGTTGTGGCTGCAGTTTAATTCTCAATCCAGGTGGGAGGACGGAGAGGCCTTCAGGCAGAAAAGGAATTACAAAGGGATGGGAAGAAAAGAAACATGTCTTTAAAAAGATCTAACATCGAGACTATACTGAGGAAATATTAAGAATGTGGATGGATACAATAACTTGCCATATATTTTTTTTTATTACGTTTCACGTACTGTTTTTTAATTTGGTACATACATGAAGCCATCCATCCACTTCGTGGCCAGCTATATACCTTCTGTGCCTCCATCCTGTCCTGTGGCTAAGCCTATCTGCCTACGCCTGCACCATGCACACCTACCTGCACCTGTGCATGCTAAAACTACTGTGAATATTGGAGTGGTGTGGATTTACTCTTGTGTGTTGTGAATCATTATTATTACCTATTCTATTATTTATATTCCACAGAAGAAAAATATTTATGCATGATATATTGTCATTTTGATGCACAAAACCTTTTGTTTGAGAAAAATGGTATCTCCCAGCTAATGATCCCTACACTGTGGTGTAGGTTTGACTGTATTTCTCTTGGGTTTGGTTTAATGCATTGAAAATTCTTCCATATAGTCATAGTTTTAGTATGACCAGAACATGTTGATTTTGCTTCTAACCAGCAGACAGAAGAGAAAAGGTTTAGAAATTTAGTACTTCTTTGTGTATGAGTGAGTACGTTGGCAATTATTAGTAAGTACGAATTACATTTCTGTGTGCGTCTTTATGCGTATGAAAGTGAGAGTGCGTGTATATGCATTTGCGTGTATTCGATCCTTTTAAAGGTATGTGCTAAAATAAGTATTAACTGTCATGTGATTTAAACTATCAGTTTCCCTGCCCCATGCAAAAATAACAGTGTCTGTGAACAGTTTAAAGAATGCACTGGAGGGGACTAAAATTCACTTTTATACATTTAAGACTAATACCAGTGCACATCCCTACCTCAAATTAGTTTCACTGTTACTGTTGTTTGTCATTGTTCCAAATTGACCTGTGACATGAAATGGAAGATTTTAAATTTTGAGGTACATTACTTGTGAAAATTTTTGTTTCCTCCAGTTTCATTCATCTTGTTCAGTAGCATTTTTATGAGAGAATTGGAATCTAAAAGTAGCAAAAAATGTGGTAAAAGTAGCATAACTGTGGTATGTAAATATCAAGTAATGTAACTGTGGAACAACTTGTTAATGAGAACTTGTGTTACTAATAAAAAACAGTTCATGTTTTAAAGAAGAACAAGTGTAACTTACATTAAGTGTTTGTGTGCTGTTTGTGCTTGCTGACGAGCTTCTCTCACCATTGACATTAATGCTTGATCTTTCTCACCTTCCTATTTTTTTCATCCCATATTTTTCTTATGTTATATTGCAGTGATTTTAAGAGTTCTGATTAGTGGTTTTAATTTTATTTTTTACCCATCTAATTATATTTCTTGGTAAGCAAAACAGGAACGGTATCCACCATTTATATGGCTGTGGCAGGTTAATTGCTGAAAGCACAATCCACTTTTCGGTTGAGATTTGTCAAGAGTACCCAACAATATGGAGGTATGTGTATTTCCTTCTTTGTTGGATGGCATAAAACAAAGTATGTTTAGAATTGATATGGCAGAGCAACAGTTTGTGTGATGCCAGCCAGAAATGTTAATCCAAGATGGCTACAGTAACAGTAAGAAGGAAACACCTGGTTTAATGTGTTGTTGGAGGGGACTATTTCATTGCCCTGTACAGTGGACAGAATTGTATTTTACCTACTTTATTGTGTGGAAACAGTTTCACTTGGGTTGAAGACTTAATTGACTAAAGTATAAATTAAATATGAGTGCAGAGATGGAAAGGCAGCTTTGTATTAGTGTGCAGTGTTTATGTGCAAGCAGTAAGGAGAATCTGGCTGCAAATACATGTGCATTTTATTTGGTAAAGTATACTACCCCAAAAGAAGAACATTGTAAGTTCTGGTATGTAAAAGTAAATAAGACAGAAAGACAAAGCACATGTAGCATATTAAAAGCCTAAAGATGCTGCAAACAAAAGGAAGATGGATTATGACATAAAATAGCAGCTAAATGTACTCCTTATTTTGCTCAACAGAATTGCAGTTACGGTGTTGTATTCATCAAATCATTGCCATTCTGAAAGTATTTAATGGTTAATACTCAACATAATGTGAGTTTCTTCAGTGGGAGTAAAACTGAAATCTATAAACAGTGTTTTCAAATGAATGTACACATATTTTCACAAATATGAACGTCAGTGATGTTATGGTACAGTGTCCCGACATATTGGTCATTGCTCTTAATTGTCTTGAATCATAACATTTCATAAGTGTAGTGCTTGAGTGAACAGTTTTCAGCGTGAAAAAATTCTTCTCATATGTACACTTAAATGTCAAGGAAGCCAATTGATTTGTCCTCACATGAAGTGAAGGTACATTAAATTCTTTGTGCTTTTGAATCTCTGTTTGACCATTTTGTGCAGTACGGCGTACTGACGAAACAGACATATGAGACGAGTGTGTTGATTGTCAGAAAATATATTTTTGTCACTTGCCTCACTTATCAGAGAAATAGAAGCATCATGCAACACATTGCCTCACTTGGTCTTGGTGTTCCTATCACCAATTTTCATAAGTATTTAGGCAATGTATTATATTCCAACTAACTGCACATATATTCAGTAATAAATACTATTTATGTCGCAGTAGTTTCTCCTACATATTTTGGCCGTCAGAGGCCATCTTTATGGAGAATTGCTAATGATGCCACAAACAGGTTATGACCAAGTTTTAGCACAATAGTAAATAATTAATAAGATCTCTGTAATTGTCAGTGGAAGTCCAAAATATGTATGTACTATTATGTATTGTGTGGATAATTTACAGAAAGTAATACATCTTTCCAAGATTTGGGGAATGAAGCAATACTCATATTGTGCTATTCAGATTATTAATTCTGTTACAAGCCATTCTTTTTCCATGCATGAAGTTTGAAGAATTTTGTTCCAGTTTGCAGTATTTTATTTTTCAAAGTGTGCAAGATAATCCCATGTAACCTGACCTCTCCCAACAAAGCTTGGTGTTGCTAAGTACAGTCAGCAGACAACCAGATTACTGCTGCCTTAGGTAAGAATTCTTATGATATTGTCAAGTTTGGGAACATTTATGATCCTGCTGTACCAGCAGTTTGTTCATAATGTTTCATGCATGATGAAGATACTGAACTGAGCTGTTAACGATGATTGATCATCACTGACAACTTAAATTTGAGTTAATATATATTTATGTTGTTTGAGATAAGTATGTTTTTGCTACAAGGGCATTGTATTCCTGAATATTCTGAAATTGTATGCAAAATAATACTAGTGTTGTTAATCTCATAATGTAATTGAAATTCTCAACCAGTCATAGGGCTTATCTTAAATAAACATCTTGCATTGAAATGTAAAATTACACGTACTGTGTGCTGTTGATCATGTCTAACAATAGCATGACTTAATTTGCAAAGAAGGAGTGGTGTAATGTCAAAGTAATTTTAATTGCAGGTCTTCATTCTCAAGTGTTACACATGGGCACCAGGTGGAAGTAATGGTTTTATGGAAGGTATTATGTTGTTATGTTGAACTAAATTGTGGACATAAATTATTTCATTTTATCTGCAATAGTACCAGAAATGGCAACCGGTATATTTGCAGTCATTATTTTTTTTGGCTGGTCTTCCTGCTGCCCAATTATAACAACTTCAGTTTGAGAGTTGGTTATCAAGCATTTTGTGATGTTTAGATAAGTATAATCAGACATTGGGAGTAAGCAGAAAGGAATTTATTTTGGTTAGCTTGAACACATCTTTTATTTATGTATGCTTTGTTTAATAGTTCATTAAAATGCAACACTGATATTTCATTTTGGCTGTGCAGAATATACTTTGAATTATTTTATTGGCAGTGCCAGTGTCATGAAAAACAAAACTGTAATTAATTTTGCAGGCCTCATATTGGTTATCAGATTTGAAACATCTTTTGTGGCTGTTGACCAGTCTCAGTAAGAATTTTGGAAGCAGTATTTGGCAGCACAATTGAAAGTTACTGATCCCTGCAATGTCTGAATATATTTATCTAAAGAATTTATATTAATATGTTGCTGACTACATAATATGTCAACCTTTTATTGTATTTTCAGTTATTAGGTCAACAAGGAAATGAATGCACCATCATCTCAGATATATCGGCATGACATGATAGACCCAGTCAGTTTGACATTAATGTTCCTTCCCCCTTTTAACTATCAGATATTGATTTTTCTTGGCTTATTCTGCCACTTCAGTGACAAGTGGACAGAAGATTATCACATACATTGTCCTTAGTTGGAAGAAGTATGGATGTACTTATGCAAGAGGATATTCCTTAGAATATTCATACTTAAAAATAGTGTGTTTTGCATTAAACATATCTAATTTATTGCGTCCCTTCTCCAGTTTACTTGGTTTCTTTTCACTAATGTTACATTGTATTCTTTTTCATAACTTATTCAGTGCTTCGTTAAGTTAATGGAGTGTACCCCTCCCTGCATCACCCCATAGTCTCTTCACCTGGAATGCTGTGTGAGTATTTTCACCTTTGACCCAAGGACCTACATATGGTATTATTTTCCAGTACCTTTAAATTCATGTATCGTTCACTGAAAATCACGAGTGTTCAATTGTAGTTGGGACATAAAATGTGCTTTTCAACCCATAGTGAAGAACATTTACATGTGATGTATCATAAAGACAGTCTCACATGATAGTAGAGTGTGTAGGATTTATGTTTTCAGATCATTTCTGTGATCACATAATGAACGTTGTTGATATGAACATTAGGCTCTAGTTTGTCTTAATATGCAGTATTTAGTCATTTGTATATTTAAAAATGGACATAATTTCTTCTAGTTGAGGGCTTCTCTCATTAATTGCTATAAATAATATTCTTAAAAGTATAAATCTCCCCAGTTACTTTTGACTTGGATGTAACAGGACCTGTGAAATGGATAATTATGTCATGGTGTATTGACAGGTAATATAATCAGAGTGATAAAAATTATAAGTCTGATATTTATGCATTCAAATTGTTAATGTTGTAATCTGTTATAAATTTATTAGCTTCTTAGTATGGATTCTGCATATGCTTTTTTAAGCATACCAAATAGAGTATCTCAGGCAGGAAGACCCAACCTGTTGGTCATATATGAATGAATATATAATTTCTTTAAATTTAGTATCACACAAAGGTTGGGCAGTCCTGTCTTTAGGCATGTACTTTGTAGAAAAAGTAGAACTGTAGTTTGGTTTAGTAGGTACAAATTTGTAAAGTACTTATTCTGCTCTTTTCTTTAAACGTATTGAACTAACTTAAGTTATTCCCTGCTGAAAGTTTGTAGATCAACCGCTGCATTCCTTGCCTGTTACGAATTCCAGAGCTTGCTAATTTGCTTCAAATATCTGCTTGCTAGCATTCCATGATAAAGAGTTTCAACTTTTATTGTGATGTCTGAACCCAAGCCATCAAAGACTGTATGCTGCTACTATTGTAGTAGTTCATATGAAAAATCAGACCATATTGTAATAATTTTGTAATAATCAGTCATTGTACACCAACTGAAACTGCAGTAGTTTACTCAAGACAGAAACAGAAATGAGCATTTAAGGTTTGTAAGTCCGTGCATCATCGTACAATTCAAATAAATCACCAACCAGGTGCAACAATTTTCCAGTTTATTATCCTGACGTTTATTTGCAGCTCAACATGTTTCGGGCGTTTTCCCGCCCATCATCAGGAGCTCAATGACTGCAGTGGCAGCCTCTGGTTTTACCTTCGTAT
>Ga0268261_10004350_pt1 | contig 10600 bp, 4 predicted proteins | sample TergutNc150P1_FD_190353 | JGI IMG/M metagenome (GOLD analysis project Ga0268261, IMG submission 190353) | Nasutitermes corniger P1 segment gut microbial community from laboratory colony in Florida, USA - Nc150 P1 (SPAdes) (version 2) | ecosystem: Host-associated > Arthropoda: Insects > Digestive...
AGAGGAGTCCTACCGACTGTGCTGCGTCGTCGTGTGTGATCTAGAAACATCAAGAATAGGTGCTCCATATATATATATATATATATGACATTAGTAACCTAAGGGTTAAACTGTCTGGTTTGGAGAGTATCACTGCTTGAGAAATATCGGGGTGAAAGGGTTAATTATAAATATCAGGAGTATGGAATGATGGTAAGGAAAGTGCATATCTCATTTGGGAAGGGAGTTTATTCCCTGGGAACAGGCAGATAATTTGTGTATGAGATAGCAGGTTCTCACAGCAGTGGTTAGGGTAATCAAGATAAAAGTCTTTTGACATGTGACAGATAGAAGATTACCTGAAACACCAAGGCAGCAGTTGCAGCAAAATGTTGATATTTGTACCAGACTACATGGTTTCACATCTCAGAGGACCGTAATGTTACATATTTACTGTTTGTGATTATTAGCTTATGAACACGGTAGGCTTGAGTACTGACGGGATGCGTCCGTGGTCACAGTTAATACCACCATTCAGCTTCTGATCACTTGTGGTCATAGAAACTTTTGCTATGCTATTGTTGAAATATGTCTGCACTGCTAGTGAACCTGTCACTACAGTTGCTCACTTTTAATACTATTATATACAAGACTTTTAAATAGAGTGGCAGTTGCTTAGTGACAAGGTAACAAAATTGCGCTTGTTTTTCAGCTATGCTGGACGACCAACTGCTGCTTCACCAGCTACTGGAAGCAAAATGCAGCACTTGCGTGAGTTAAAAGCCTTGTTGGATGATGCTATGGCTGTCTAAGGAAAGCTGTCATTGTAATGATAGTTTGGTGGTAATCATATACTATATGCTGCTGGTCAGACAGGCTACTACTGTAGTCTTAATGTATTCACCCACTGCTTGAACATTGTGTTGCAGATGATTAGCATCAGAAACAAATAATATAACCATCCCCATATCATAGCTCACACCAGACACTTCAGTTAGATATTAATGACAGAGCCGTGTCTCAGAGGATGTTATGTGTATATGCCATGATATGTAACCTGAGTTGGAAACTACAGCTGGAATTTTGCTGTGTCTCTAAGCATTGACATTGTCCTTGGCAGAGCTATTTATTTTTGGTATGCTGCACAGAAAAGTATATTTTATTACCTGGTGGATGTGAAGGTCCTTTGTCTTGACCAGAATTCTCTGCTGCATACAGGAAAGGCTTGTAATGCTGTATAAAGCTGCAGTGAATTCATATATCTACATTACACACATGGTATTGATATTATGAGTTTAATATTGTATTGTAGAAATGTAAATATTTTAAACATGTGAAATATCTAGTATTCAGCTGTTAATGAAGCAGGTGTAACTTACACATTTATGATGTTTATTAATTGTGGGCTTGTAAACAGATTCATTGGTTTCCACTTTTCTGCCACTAGTATAAGATAGACACATCAAGACTGCATATTATAACCTACAACTAAGTACTTAACGCTAATGTTATGTGACACAACCATACCGATTCCTTTTGGCACTGATTAAATGCTTAAATTTTATGTCAAGTCATCAAGCGTGCTGGCCATGTGCTGGAATTACGGACTGATAATCAGAAGTATAACAAATTGTATTATAATAGTATGTAGAGATGTATGCTGTAACTTGTCAGCTCTATGGAATTCACTCATAATTAAAGAGATGTCCTTTATTCTTTTGTGTGTTTTAAGGCTATGTACATATTAATTATTTACCAGCTGAAGCTCTTAAATGTAATTATTCTACACAAAGAAGTTAGTACCAAAACAGCTTATTACTCTGTAAAGTTCTCCATGATTATTAGCAGGAATGTTAATTCATAATTTTACCTCCCAATATATATTAAAATAATTATTTTAAACAATGCGTTATTTTAACATTAGAAAGTATTCTGACAGAAATTATATAAGTGAACAGAAATTGCTACTGAAATCCACACATCTCATACAAATGTTATGCATATTTCATTGTCTCACAGATTCTTTTGAGAAGAAAAATTATCCCAGAAGGATTAAACTATCAGGTCAGGGATGTGGAAAGAGAAATAACCGAAACATTACTATAAATGTTACATCTGCACACATACACAATTGGGTGTTGGAGGCTATGAGGCTACAGGATCATGATATTTATTTATGACTATTGTGTGAATGTATTTGTTATTATGTTAAAAATTGTGTATTGGACTGGTTGAAGTTGTGCATATGAAAATACAGTTTATGAATAGCAGTAGTATTGTGCTTTCTTGGTTTTCCATTTTTGGGTGAAGTGCAGGATCAGTACTCTCCTTGAACATGATACAGGCCTTCTTCCATACAACATAGGATATTATTTCTTATTCGTGGTATGACTGGTATTATTCAACAGTCACAAGTGCTGAGGCAAGGGGTATATAAAGGTGTTTATGGGCATCAGAAGGAAGACTGGGATAGTGGCCACTAATCTTGCAATTTGTAGTGCACATGGCGTGAAACATTATACATTTGTTTGTTTATTGAGAACGGTAATGTTATTCAAGAGGCAACTTGGGGTATTTGGTTTTGTTTCAGCTGTTTTTGGTGTACTTTAATATCAGTTAGTATAGGACAACATGTTTCGACCCTTCCATTTCTGGGTCGTCATCAGGTCTCTCCTTTCTTTGTATGTGGAAGCCTTTCTACTTTCTGCAATGCTACATATGTAGCACTGCAGAAAGTAGAAAGGCTTCCACATACAAAGAAAGGAGAGTCCTGATGATGACCCAGAAGTGGAAGGGTCGAAACATGTTGTTTTATACTAACTGATATTAAAGTACACCAAAAACAGCTGTGTTTTGACTGAAACAAAACCAAATACCCTAAGTTGTTGTATACACACAGCGGAGATGAATCAATTAAAAAAATTCAAGAGGCAGTTGTACTGAAACACTGCTGCAGTTATAGTCCTTTATAGGGAGTACTGATCATGCAACACTTGACTGACCAACTTCTGTCATAGTGATTTATCTAGTTGTTGTCAGTGATAGGTTGAAGATTTTATTGTAGCACGTGCTACTGCCATCAGCCACCGTCCCCATTTGGAAACACCTGCCTATCTTCACCATGGTAATAATGCCAGTAGACAATAAAACAGTCAACCCCTAAATGACCACAGACTTCTTCATGAAAATGAACATGGCCACCTTGTATGAAGCACTAGCAGATTGGACCACTGCCCTTTAAAAAAAAAAAAATATCAGAAATGCAGAACTACATTATACACTGCAGGCAACTGAACAAATAAAGTCTTTGTAACAGACAAAGATGGACAAAAGGGAAGTGAACCAGTGGTTTCACATACAGTGTTACATGCACAGAAGCTGCATACTTTAAGAACTGCAATGCACCACCACAACAGCACAGTCATAAGCTATCAAAACTGTATGAAGGTGCACAATGGTTACAGAGTCCTGCTGAAATCAAGTTCTTACCTGAGGCTGAAGGAAGATAGCAGAAGTTAGGGTAGGCCCTGTCGTAGTGCTAAAGCCAGGATAGCCCCATTTGCCTCATGACATCCTGATGGAAAGCCTCAAAGAACAGATACTTAAGATATGACCTAAAAGTATTGCACATCTCTTCCAAAGTCACTACTTACAGCCATTTATGAGGCATGAAGCAGCAAAAAAATTGTTTGAGAAGCAAGAAAGCTGATCCAAGTGGTAGGAATATGGGCATGGCTGTTCAACACAAATACATGAAGGTGGGATGAATACTGCAGTCTTGGAAGAACTTGACTGAAATACAGTAAAGTGCAAATACCACAGGCACACACAGGAATAGTGCTTGAAAACATAATGTACAATCTTTTTTCAAAACTTGACATAAGTAGATGAACTGCACATACCATACAGGTGATTTAGATAGGGATGTGGCAGAACAGTCATCCTGACTAAACAACTTTCTCATTGGTGTGAAGGAGGGGAGTTACAATATTTAAAAGGGATATTTTATGCTGTTTTCACAGTTTCATTTTACTTTGTATGCAGATCATTTTTTGCCAAAGAACTTATGGGGTCATGAGGCCATAAAAGTACCCAATATGTGAGAAGAAGCATTGTGGTGCATAAATAAATTGTAATGCAAAATGTCAGTATATCAAGTAACTTTGTCAAAACAATGAAGTCCTGCAGAAAGAGACAGAGAAATTATTTAACCCTTCAAACTCCAACTTTTCCCACGGATGGAGTGGTCTTAAATTTCCAGTACCCTTAAATGTATTTACAGCCTACGGGTACACTGAGTCTGTCAATTACTAAAATAACATAGTATCAATAGTACATTAAAGAAATATATGTCTGCAGCACTGGTGGAATGACAATGAAGGAGGAAAGCCTGTCCCAGTGCCATTTGTCCACTACAATTCCACAGTGACTAGACTGGCCTCCTAGTGAGAGGCTGACATCTGAAGTGAACCATTCAACCACCTATTTAAAACAGCAACTGTAGATGTGGTATGGGATAATCAGAATCTAAATAGCTGATGATATGGTTGTTGAAAGAAGTGCATGAGACGTTTGGTACAATGAACATAAGAATAAATGAATGAATATAAAACAGTTCAAATGGTTTTCAGATAATAAGGGAAGGACCATGCACCCACTTGAAGGGCAAAATTCTATAAGAGGAAAGACAGTTCAGACATCTGGAAATCCAATCACTAAATCTTGGATAAAGCTTCTGGGTTTTATGCATAACAGGAGAATAACAGCTGCCTGCAGAGCTCTGAATGTTGATGGAAGGGTGTGAACTGGATTCATCTGGCTCAGGACTGGAAAACTGTGACACTTGTGAACACAGTAATGAACCTTCAAATTCCAAAAAAAAGTTGGTGATGTGGCATATCACCACATGTCTCACCATGCATGATCTGTGCCATGGTATCTCCAAAGGTAAGTTTTAACAGCCTCTGACAGGGACTGGTGTAAGAGTACTAAACATATAGCACTTCAATTTGATAAAACTAGAGTTGTTACATTGTCAAGAAAAGTGAGCACTGATTTATGGTTATAAAATTGTCAATGTGCATAACCCCTACTGACTATCAAAGCCTGTATGTTCATGTATTTATAGATTTGAAATTATATTTTCATGGTCATGTTGATTACATTATTAAGTTGCTGGGTCATATTTGCACTGTAACCTTTCTTTCCTCATCTCTGGATTTCTTCATTGATGTTATATTTTACCTTAGACCGAAATTAGAACATACCTCTCTTGTCTAGAATTCTATTACCTGTATATCACGTGATGCCAGCAAGAAGCAATTCTGCAGGTCTCTGCAAGAACCTTCTCTTTCCCCATGGCCCTCATACTTATGGTAATACCGTATAGTACCTAAAACTGCATATCTTGTGATAGACGGTATCATCCCAATTACATTTTTTTTTTAACATTACGTTGGCCTCATTTCCTCTTGTTTTGGACAAAACGGGTGTTATAAGTAAATTTCATTACGGTCCTGAGGTCGACTTAGCCATTCGAATGAGAACCGGGCATACTTCCTCGGGGTTTAAGCCGGCCAGTGAGAACGGCTGAAAACCTTACTATCTTCATGTGCCGACTGCCTGCAAATATGGGAGTCTCAACCTCCTGGAACCCTTTGGGCTTGTCCAGGCCTGTTGAATTGTTTAAAGGGAACTGTTTTGCATACGATTATTTTATGTTTTGTTTTTGTGGTTACTCTTTGTTCTTGCATGTACATATGTATGTTATATTCGTGTATTAATGCTGGGTTGGAACTGGTCATTAGACTGTCCAGTCAGCACACAAACAGAAAAATTATTATCACCTGATGTGAATTACTATAACCATGGAACAGCTGACGTCCACAGACCATCTAGTACTGTAGTAATCTGTGAACTAGTATAGGTGACATCTGTGCGTTGCTCGTACCAGAACACGTGGACGCGGTTTTAAAACCTCTGAGATTTATGCGCTTTTGGAAGTCATGGTTTAAGTTCGCATTCGGAAGCAACAAAAGAGGTAAGGTTTTTGGAATTCTTAGTCATTTGAAAAAACTGAGTAAATCTGACGATGTGCGTGCATAAAACAAAACGTTTTTAAGCAGTTCGTAACGAGCTAGTATTGCCGCTGAAAATTCGCTTTACCGAAGGTGGCGACAGTTACATGTATTAAAATGTATTTTTAAAGTGCATGGTGTTTACACTATACGTGGTCCTAGTATTGGATGTACATGTCATTTCTTGTTAATTGGTGTGTAGCAACAATATACTTATATTTTGAGGAAATACAAAATAGTGGTCTTCCATTGTGGTCAGTGTAAAAAATGAAATTTAATTTATTCGCATTCCATGCACCCTTAATAGGAGTAAGTGAAGAATGTAGAACATGTTAGGGCCTAATCAGGCACTTTGCTTAAATACAAATACATAGTTTTACGTTAGTCATAAACAATTTTGTGGTAGTTTTTTCATGCAACTACTCAATGTTTAACATGCAAGGTTTTTTCGTTTTTTTTTTTAATTTATGTTAATTTAAATGTAGGTTATGGTAATGAAAAAATCAATTTCATTTTTACAACAAAATTTCTGGGTCTGCGAATTGATAATAACTTAACCTGATAATAATGTATTAAGTGTATGTATCCATAGATGAAGTTCAGCATGCTTTGCCATTATGGGAGTTAGATGGCTGGTGACAACAGATATTATATATTTTCATTTCGCTGTGTCTCTTTAAGTTAGCTTCTGGGGCAGTGGGGTAATTTTTCAGGCAGCAAGAACATCTTTTCTTCTAAAGGAGAATCAATGCAGTTTTGGCACATTTAAAGAAAAATATTTTGCAGGGAATTATGTATTTGATTCATTACACTTAACTTTGGCAATGATTACGTATTCTCATTGCAGAGAGCAAGCAAATTTAGAAGTATGCAGTGTAAATGAGACATAGATGTCTTCCTGGTGTCAAAAGCTAACAATAATGTTACCAAAAGGATATGTGTTGTTCAAGGACAAAATGATTTTTCATCTAAGACTTAAATCATAAGCCATGATATAAAAGTACTCAAAAGTGAGCACTGAAAGATTCTGTCACAGTTCATTCCTTGTATCTTGTTTTTATAAACTGCCTATAGTCATTCAGGAAGCATTTACTGAATTTTGATTAATTTAAATGAGAAATTAAGTAGCATGTGTGATGTCAGAAATATGAGCTACGTGACAAAGCAAAGTATTGGGTTTGTTTGCCACCCACTGTTTTTAAGTCTCGTAGCTGGCATAGAACAGAAATTTATGACAATGATTAAGCAAGCTGTTATGTAGAAACATGGAGTGCAAATGCAGTTTGCCAAGGTATTTGTAGGTCCTTCTGGCTGGGGTGTAACAGTATACAAATTATGTGCTGTTTATACTTGTATGGGGTTCATGTACGACCTGTTGTGATTGCTACAAAACCAAGGAAAGTAAAATTCTTTTATGTTGTTTGACATGGCATAGTCACTATTTTAAAAACAGTCAGAGGTATGCTGTAGCAGTGACTGATAAAATATGAAATTGTTGTATGTACCTGTAGCTATATGTGTATGTTTGTTTATTTGCAGATTGTGAGGGCCAGTCCATTGAGACCCATTGGAGATGTTACTGAAGACTGCAGATGTTGAAGTTTTGGAGATGAATCAGTGAGAATGAAAACACAAAGGGGTGCTGAAAGAATGCCAGTAGTTACTGAGCTACTGACATGCTTGACAAGGTAACAAGATGGGTGTTATGTTTCTCTGACAATACTACGGCCAGTTCTTAGGGACATGTACCTTTCTTGCCTTTACAACTATCACCAAACAGTAGGCTGATAAGGATCAGACAGGGGGAAGTCTGTCTTCTTTGGCCATATTGTCAGAATATTCTTATGTAACATGATCCATCGAAATGCGCACTTTTCAAATTAATCCATTAATTCCAATTTTTAATTTCTTACGTCTTCTGCATGTTTTCATCCTTATGGGTTCCTTCTCAGGACAGTTCAAAACATGTAGAAGACATCAAAAATTGAAAGATTGAATTAAAATATTAATTTGAAAAGTGCGCATTTCATTGGTTCATGTTGCATCATTGTATCACAATGCACGATGCAAAAACATAACAGTTAGAATATTCTGTTGATTGTACAGCTCACTGGAACACTGTGATATGTGTGTAAACATTGAATTGCTCAGAAATCTCAAATGTGGTAGGTAATGATCCAGTAGCATGGAATAGAGAAAAATGCATTTATAGCATGCTTTGTTCAAGTCCTGAAGGATTACAGCATGCAGATATTAATGTGACAGTGTTGTGAGCTGCCATACAGATTCTACAGTTCGTAATTACATGGATTAATGAACCAAATCAAATCAACACACCTCACTATTGACCATTTTGGTTCAGTGAAGTATGGTGAGCTTGTAGACCCTATGTTGTTTTCACAAACATCTACACTTTTGTGAAATAAGAGACAAGCTGCATGTTCACTGTGATGTTAAGCATAAGAACAATTTGTCATATCCTGCTATTACAATATGCACTACATCTGTAAGACATAAACAAATATGTGATCATTTTTATGGTTCAGTTTGGTCCACAGGGCATGGCACTTCAGTTGTGATGCAAGACTTCTGACAGGCTTTGCTACACGTATAACAAGCCGCCAGTTTACTTCTGAATTTAGCCATATGCCTCAGGTACATGGAAACATGGAATTACAATAGGACAGACACCATGCCCATTAGTTACACAGTCATAATGATAAGGTCAGCAGGAGCAAAGTCCCTCCAGAATATTCAGACAGGAATCTGATAGTGAAGACAGTGTGTGAAACAGATGTGGCTCAGTGGCAATTGCAGAGCTTCTCTGGTTGTATCTGTCAGTAGCAAGACACGACTTGCACGGCTAATCCAGTCATCACTGCAACACAGCACAGTAGTGGCTGTATTTCTGTATGTCCTGCTTCTTTTATACCTGTCACTGTCATTGTTACTGATCCTCATTTCACAAAATTCCACTCATTGTCTCACATTTCCCCTTGACACTTCACAGTCTCAGAATGTCTGTCTTGAACAGCAGTTATGACAGTTTTATTGGCATTATGGGTTTTAGAACTGTCAAATTATAGTGCTTGAAATAAACCTTAAGAGCAGGAAAGGGAAAATGGGGTCACCGGTGTCTGTTGTGAGACATTTAATTCAAGCCACCGAAATTACATGAAGGTTTCTTGCTGTTGTCTCTAGCTGCCATCAGGACAGGCTGTTTTAGGCAGTTTTGACAGGCTGTTCCTCAGTCAGCAGTGATGGATACTTAATATTAAAGAAAACTGTCCAAATATTGGATATGCAATATTTGGCATACGGAGCCAACGTCAGACAGAACAGCTGTGTGGCATTTTCTGTTACATTACCTCTCAAACAGTACACAGCCTGTATTTGTAACACGCTACATGTAGTACAACACATCGGGACAGATCTATACAGCAGAAAGAACTCTTACGTCACTTTTCCCACCATAGGTAGATGGCTCTGACTGTTAGTCCTGGATCTCTCACCAGATGCTGGGGTTCACATGTAGGCCAGTCCGTATGGGATTTGTGGTGGACAGAGTGGCAATGGGCCAGGTTTTTCCCTGAGTGTTGATTTTTCCCTGTCAATATTATTGTACCAATACTCCACACCCGTTCATTCATCTGACATTGACACTATACGATCTTAACAACTGTCACGAAATGAAGATGTACAAAATGAGGCTTAAAAATCTCAGAACTTGAAATTTCATAAAAAGTTTAATCACATCCAAAATTTACTGTGCCATTGCTTGAAATTTATCCTGTTTATGTAACTGGCTGTTAGGGAGGGGTTAAAATATTTTGTGGCAGAGTGCAGCACTTGAACAGCTGAGCTTGTTCAGTGTCTGATGTAGGGTTGTACTGCACATTCATTTAACTTACTTAAGTAATGAATAATTCCATTTCCTTAGAAGATGTCAGCATTATTTACACCCAGTTCCCCCTGTTAATGTGACACCTGAACACACAACAGCTATAAATTCTCATTTCTGGACAGGTTCAGAGGGGGACATCACCATGTGTTTTGTGAAGTGAGAAACTTACTGCATATCTTTTGAGGAATTTGATGTGCAGTTTGATGACCCTGGTGCTCATGTATATTAAACCTAGGCATGTGATAGGTAATGAGGACTTCAGTTTGTTGAGAAAGTCATGGGATGTGACTCCATGAGGTTTGGTAGATAGACTCAAACAATTTGGAGGAACCTGCTGCCCCCCTCTTCAGGATACAAGACTTCTTTCCATTTAACCCTGAAGATGGAAATGCCAGGTTCCACCAAGATGTTGGTACCTCTGTGTCATACACCACCACATCACATACCATTAACCTATAATCTTAATACTTTCTACTCTCAAAACACAGATTTCACATGCATTTTGTTAGCTTCTAGAGTAGCCCAACATGACTCTTCTAGCTGCAGTAGGTCCATAGTTAAGCTGTGTCATGCAAGAAAGTTGACTTTTCTTTACATTTTTGCTACAAAAGAATTGTAAGGCATAGAGGCCTAAAGTTTG
>Ga0268261_10004351_pt1 | contig 10599 bp, 8 predicted proteins | sample TergutNc150P1_FD_190353 | JGI IMG/M metagenome (GOLD analysis project Ga0268261, IMG submission 190353) | Nasutitermes corniger P1 segment gut microbial community from laboratory colony in Florida, USA - Nc150 P1 (SPAdes) (version 2) | ecosystem: Host-associated > Arthropoda: Insects > Digestive...
TTCAGTTTATTATCCTGACGTTTGTTTACAGCTCAACATGTTTCGGGCGTTTTCTCGCCCATCATCAGGAGCTCAATGACTGCAGTGGCAGCCTCTGGCCGGCCAGCCCGACCACGAACACAGCACGACTATCACCACGATACGAAGGTAAAACCAGAGGCTGCCACTGCAGTAACTGAGCTCCTGATGATGGGCGGGAAAACGTCCGAAACACGTTGAGCTGTAAACAAACGTCAGGATAATAAACTGAAAAATTGTTGCATCAGGTTGGTGATTTATTTCAATTGTACGATGATGCACGGACTTAAAAACCTTAAATTTTACATTTAAATTTTAGCACACTCCGTATGTAAAATGTGAATAATACAGAAACCAAAAAAAAGGTAGCATTATGAAATAAACGGAATTTTTAAGAGAAAAACGGAGAGTGTGCAGCATGTTTAAAATACTCAGTACTTATATTTGTTGAAAAAATATATAAAATGCAACATCTGGAAGGTAGCGGTACACCCGTCCTATACATAGGACGCACGGTTCTTAAAGGTTAAATGGTTAAACGGCTGTTCTTTGTTATGAGGACGTAAAGTGTTCTATAAGGCACAAGTTATTATTATTATTATTATTATTATTATTATTTATCGCCTTTGTGCAGGGTATTTACAATTATATATACGTAGGACCTATATACCTGAAGCAAATCATGTTTCCAGTTCAAAAACGAATGGTTTCTACCATGTTTCTAAGGTATACAATGCTGTAACTATTCTGTAGTTAAAATTTATGGTGCATGTGATGTTATTTCCAATTGGTGAATGTGTTGTACTTTTACGTGCAGTGTCCAATATGGCTGCTTTCTGCGGTTCCTTCATTTTCTTATTTCCCGTATGCTGCTCGGGTATATTTTAAATGATTCTGAGACAGTTTTAGCTACCTCTATTTTATATTGGTCTCACTTTTCTTTTTTTACAATCCACATGGGCTGTATTACTATTGTAAGGTTTGTATATTTTAGAATTTTATCGGCTTCTTTCTTGACCACATTCCTGTCTCCTGAAATCGCAACACCTATTAACATACATGTTCTTTTTTTATTATCACGAATTATGATGTCCGGTTTATTGTTAGGGGTGGTTCCGCCGTTTTGCACTTGTTGATTCCATAACATGGTTACCTTACCTTCAGGACTGGTTTCTATTGACTTTAGTACAAGCTCGTACCACTGTTCCTTGCATAATATTACCCCAATTTTCCTAGCATAGTGTAAAGTGTAGCTGAGCACACCCTCTATGTCTCTGTATGTTTGGTTATTTACCAATATTGGGCATGCTGATAGAACGCGTTTCAATCTCTCGTCAAATTGTTGACATAGTCTGTATTTGCTGTTTCTGTTTTCAGTATCTCTGTTGCATGAAATTTGATTTGTATGCCTGATCTTGGGCTGCTATTATTTTGTTTCCAGTTTCTACTTTCAGATCTTCCATCGACAGCCAAAGAAACGTGTCTTCTTCAGCAATAAGCTGTCTGCCTACTCCTCTAATATGTTGACCATGCATTACTGTGCTTTCCTATGTTTTTTCTAAGGACTCTCCTAATCCTGCTTTTGTGTGTTGATTTTTTTGTCACTTTTCATTTGATTGGTTCAAGTCTTCTACGACTTCCGTTGCTGCTTTTATCATCATCAAGAGCTCGGAAGAGTTAGGTGAAGTGCCTGTTCCTTAACCCTCAAGGTGAAGTTGGTCCCTCTGCTGCTGTTTTAATTGTTTAATTTATTATTATTATTATTATTATTATTATTATTATTAATAGTAATGGTGGTGGTGGTGGTGGTGGTGGTAGTAGTAGTAGTAGTAGTAGTAGTAGTAGTAGTAGCATGTAAAATAACTTCAGGCGTCATCGCACGTACTACCTGAGGACCAGCAGTCCTCCTTTGAACAGACAACAGGGACAGAATCAGGTAGGTACAATAAGAATGGACAGTGAGGCATATTACGTGACCACACGTAGCGGCAATTGAACAGGCCTGCTACGTACACAATCACATTTACTCGTATCTTGGCCTACCATAGAGACTCTACTATAAAAATGATCGCTCGCTATATCGCAAGTAGTTACCTGGTGTGGGATGAGACTGAGTCCCGTGGTACTGTGGTTGCAAAGAGATCTACTGTACAGCCTCGGATTACTGAGTATAGAACATTGGTGGAATGGTAAGTGGTTGGAAAAAACCGAAAAGTTCTCAGAAAATCTTCCCCTAAACTACCCTGGGGTTGAACCCGGGCCTATGCGGTCGGAAACTGGCGACTAACCGCCTGAGTCTGATTTTCCAAGAGCATTCTAAATTAAGAGAAGTGTAACTCTAAAATTTATCTCCATACGTACAATCAATAAACAAATATGGCGTTTGAAAAACACTTCCTTATTTATTCCTTTTTTACCACATTGTCACAGGTTATTTGAAATTTTTACTTTTCAGAACTGCCGCATGATGGACACACGAGGTGGCCGAAACATGATAGCAGTAACTAAGGAATAAATAAGGAAATGATGTGCAAACAGCATATTCATGTATAAATTGTATGCTATCATAAGTACAACTGGGATTATCGAATGGATATATTCTATAAGATTCTACGCAATGAATTGTGGAAAATCACACAACCCCATTTAATCGCTGGTATATGGGCATAGCTCAGACGCTTAGTGCCGGCAGTTATCATTCCCGTACTGGACCATACTCATCTACCATCCGAAGCTGGTGCAACAGGACCAATTACGACGGCAGTACCTAAGGACTCAGTCACGCTAAGGACTCAGTCACGCCCCACACATAGAGTTAGGCCTACAATAATTATCAAACCACCACCCATACATCATTCACATTTTATACAGCATTCTGCAGTCTGCGGCCATACAACTATCATTCTTACTTATGATATTGCGCATGAAGGACCATGTTCAAATCATTTACCTACAATGGCGAAGGAGCAGAAGTATCCTATGAAACGGTAACACATCCCAGACGAAATCCGCCTTCAGTCTTGCTTCCCATGACTACGAATTGTTATTAAACGCGGCGTCTGTTTATTTAGCTGTATTTACTTGTAAGCCATTCGTGAAAGACGTGAACTGAAAGTCCACCCACACATTCGGAGGCTTGGTGCTACAAAACGTTAAGAGTTTCCGTAGCCACTTCGGTAATGAATTGAATGAGATGTTTCACCACAAATCTAAACCACGTTCTAAGATTAATTAGTAATAACAGTGCACGTAATAAATCTCAGTAATAGGTACACTGGCTGATGTTCTGTATGCCTTTACACCACTGATTTGACAAGAAACAGATGTTTCTACAAATAACGTTCTGGGTCCGCTTTTGTTTAAGCAACGAAACATTGTACAGCACACACAAACGAAAAGTATTCTTAGCTTTGTGCACCGTATTTAGTTAGCTCGTGTGTTCTCCCCCCCCCCCCCCCCCGCTTCAAATGCTGGTGCCTAACATAAAAGATCTTAAAACTGTTCATCAGACGAATAAGTAAGTAACATCTTGATATCTGAAATCATCTGTAGTACAATCCAACTGATTCGTCACGTGGAAATGACAGAACAGACATTGAATGAAATCATTAATCAACGAAGGTGGAAGCACTCTAAATATCAACGCAAGACCCACCGTGAAGTTAACTACGAATTATTTTGCTGAACACGTCTTGGCACCCTTAAAGCCACATACTGATGATCAAAATTTTTGCACTTGTTTAAAATGATATTTGCGGGAATATGAAGTTTCAAATAGTCGCTTACCATATGAAGTCTTTGCAGTGGCTGCAGAATGTAGGCTGCTTGAAAAAACGTGGAATGAATTTATGGTCCTTCACGTTGTACACATTTTTCTTTTTCAGTGCTCCCTTTCTACCTCGGAGTCTCAGGCCAAAGACAGTATTCAAATCTCCCGAAGCATCATCGCTCACGTTCGTCTCCTCGTCCGCCATGACTGCTAATGCCCGATGTCACTACGAAAGCAAACTGCCTGCGGCAGACCAGCGCTCTTTGAAGTATCGATGAGTTACCATCTAAATCAAGTTCCACCCCAATATGTCTATTATAAACATCATTTGAAAATACATAAAAATTGATTATAAATTGTATAATTAACTATGTTTCGAATATATAGTGCATTTCAATTTTATGTTGTATAACTACAAACCTGTTTTCAGTAGTATGGTACAACCAAGTGTAACCGTCTTGAAACAAAAACCGTATAGGGATTTTGTGAACGTGAATGAACAAAAAAATAAATTACCTTACGGACTGCAAGCTGCACAATATAATAGTTAAAAATGTATCTTGCAATATTATGTGCATGTTGACGTACACCACGGAGGGAAAGAAATTGTAGTGATAATGAGAATGGAAACTGGAGTTGGAATGGGAAGTTCAGTTGTCGTCGCATAAGGGACGTTGGCAAGATATTTATTTAGGCCTGAATAATGGAACTTCAAGACATTTACTATAACAAAGCAGAATATGTTGAAACGGTAATAATTGAAGGTTGAGGCTCGTACCTAACCTCAAAATAACCTACTTTTGCAACCTCTTGTATCGTGTTCAGTATGTGGGTATTCACTGTACAAATGTTTGTAATACGTAACGAATTTCAGTTGATGTCAGGTGATGAGTGGATCATTATTCATTCTGCTCACGTAAGATGACATTAACCAGTGTCTGAACTTGTGATTTGCAGGCATCAGGCAACAAGGTGAGCCGCCAGACTGTTTTGTGCGGATCACAAAATATAGTATTGAGTGGCAAAGTAATAGTACAGTCGGATGCTATTATACGTGGAGACCTTGCTAATGTACGTGCTGGTCGATATTGCATCATCAGCAAACATGCAGTTATTCGCCCACCATTCAAGAAATTCAGCAAAGGGTAAATTTCTATGTGCATGTAGTAGGGTGGGTGTACATTTATTTTCCCAGAACCTCCAACACAGCAATTCAGATTAGTGGCAAGAATATTTGCGCAGCAGTCAAGCAGTGTGTTTAAAAACTGTAGTTTACAGTGTATGGGCTGGATGATCCACAGTGCAAATTCTGGCAGGGACAAGAGGTTGAACTCCTCTCTAAAATGTCCAGACTTGCTCTGAGTTCCAACCAGCCATCTATTCAATAGATGCCAGGTTCTTTGCCTGGGGTAAAGGGGCTGGGTCATGATTGTGATCATTCATTCACCTCTGTCTGCAGCCAAGGTTAATATGAGTGGAGCTATACTTTATCTCCCCCTATTTGCCTTCATGGCATGGACAGGGATAACCTTGTTTACAGTGCATGAAGTTTGACTTATTATGATTTGTAGTTTCATAATTTGTTTCATGTACTCTACTTGTGAAGGTGGCGTAACACTAGCGCCATTTAACTTAAGACTTTTTTTTATTTTAAAAAGTGTGCAACATTTGTTTTGGTGTGTTCCATAGTCTGTGAAGTGACATGATGGCTACATACAGTGTGCATTTACCTTCCCACTTTTTAGACATAACACTTGAACCACTTATGAAGGAATGCAAAATCTACAGTGATATTCATGATTTGTTGGATCATAATGCAGCGCATTATGTGAGAACTGTAAACGAAAAGAAAGAATTTTCAAACCCTTTCTCTAACCATTCACACTGTTTGTGCCTAATCATTCATAAGTCACCCTACAATTCACACTACACAGTCTAAGATACAGGCAGCATTTCAAAATAAACTCCAGAGTAAGACATCTGCACCTGTCATGCCCATTTTAGGAAGTACTTTCTCATTCATTCACTCATCCAGCAGCTTGGTACACCACCCCCATTTCTGCTTGGAAATTGGAGCATTTATAGCTGAGTAACTATCTAGAAGTTGGATAGGGCATGGGGAAGCCGGTTTTTGGCCACTGAAATTGCAGTATTTTTCACACTAAACTTTTTTCATCTCTGGTTGTGTAACAGATATTTACATATCCCCACTGTTCGAGGCTCTTACACATTTGCAGGGACTGATGTTGCATGTGATTGCTTTAGTCAGTGCCACAGTGCTATAACACACATGACACACACTCTAGTAATACCTGGGCATTTGTTACATAACTGAAGTTAGGCACATGGAACACTTGTAGACAAAACTCCGATGTGTATGTATGTGTGTGTGATTTCCACTTCAGTAACTTCTGTATGTACGTAAAATGCATAACAAGACCATAAGATATATTTATCTCAGTACTGACTATGAGTAAAAATGTATTAATTTCTCCTTGTGAAATAATGTTTCTTTGTTAAAAGCTGCTCCTCTGTAAAAAGAGTTATAAAATTAAGACAAATGCACAAATGGGCATGGGGAAGGAACCACATGCTTTCCAATTGTTTTGAAATGTGTAGGAAAAGGAGACCTCATTTATATTAAATTATGTTTTTAATAAAAACAGTGTTTTCTTCCAACTTTACTTTAATTGGATGTTAACAGTTTCTGTTAGACCATCATGAAAAGGATCTGTCCATGGTGAAGGTAATACAAAGTTTATGTTTGTTTTCCAGTGTGGCATTCTTTCCCCTTCACATGGGTGATCACGTTTTTGTTGGTGAACATTCTGTAGTAAGTGCTGCAGTAGTTGGTTCATATGTATACATTGGAAAAAATTGTGTGATTGTAAGTATGAAAATGCAGTGCATGTTCTTATGACACTAGTATCATGCCCACTGAAATTTCAGGAGAAAATTTTTTTGTGTGTTAAACCGGTACCCAAAAATTAAAAATCTTAGGTTATGACATTTCATCACATGTACATGTTTAAGTCTCTCAGGGAATCATTTTTTTTTTTATTCGTGCCTTACCTTCTTTCTTTCTTTCTTTCTTTCTTTTTTCCTTCTTTCCTTCCCTCCCACCTCCCTTTCTTTCTTCCTTCTCTCCTTCACTGCTTTCTTCCAAGTCCCTTTCCTCCTTCCTTATTTCATGTTAAAACAATGCTGTGCTGTGTACTATGGCATTTTGATGTTATTTACTGAGATATAAATCCTTTTTGAAGTCCCTTCAGAAATATCTTCATAGAATTATGTGTCAAGTGTGTTCTGTTAGATTCTGTAGTTTTTTATGTGAAGTGCCAAACCCGAGTATGTGTATTGAAGAACTGCAACACTGAGTGTTTGTGTGTCTGTCATGGCATTTTTCCTTCTGAAGAAAATTTACCTGTTAAATATTTCAAAGCCGGTTGCTTGCAAAACACACTCACAGAATGTTATGTACAAAGTTCTCACAGCAGTGTGGTTGAGGATTTGAGTCTTCTGGGATGTAACACTGTGTCCCTGAATAAGTAGAACCACCTGTCCAATGACACAGCATCGTATCTGAGGAGAATGAAGTCCTCATGTTTACAGAGTTGTCAGTTTGGATTTATCTTAATCCTGCTGCATAATTTGTTTTGTATAGGGTCGCAGATGTGTTCTTAAGGACTGCTGTGTTATCGAAGATAACACAGTTCTACCACCTGAGACTGTGGTACCATCTTTTACGAAATATGGAGGTTCACCTGGTGTCTGCACTGGAGAAGTGCCTGAATGTATGCAGGAACTAATGCTGGAATACACACGAAACTATTATCAGCACTTTCTGCCAGCAAAATGAACAACTACAAATTTTGCTACTTTCTTTCATCATTATGTAAAACAGTTGATAGACCTGATGCAGTGGTTTATTTCAGCCAGCCCCCTTCCTTTCCCAGTTTCTAAGTCCTGACATGCTGTCCAAACCATATTTCTTTTGCAGATATTGGAATAAGAATTACAGGTTTTACTATGATTCGTGTTATTTTCACAATTGTATACTACTTTTTGAACTGACAGTCTTTGAATGGATGCAAAAATTCAGTTGTTCAAAGATCATGTAACATGAGTGTATTCAGCTGTGATATGAATAAAAAAATGGACCAAATTGGGAATGATTAAATGTACTCAAAGTTGGTATAAAAGACACAAAATAACTTGACTCTTCGTTGTTGGTGTTCTCAAGACCTTCGCATATTTCAAACAACAGTATTTATGACACATTTAAATAAAATTTCTGAAAATATTTTGCATCAGCTACCTCTAACATATGTAGATACCATCTGCCAACTATTGACTGAAGTCATACATTTACTGTGTACCAGTTTGCTGGGCAAGAATGTCTTACTTTTTGCCACTGGGCCATTTTTTGACTTTTCTGTGCTTGTGTACATTATACATATTTCTTTCATGTATCAGTTTTTGAGAATATAAAAAATACTAATGCTGCACTAAAATTTATATCTTTTTTCAACATACATTTTGATTATTTATTCAGTTCATAAAAACATGAGTAATTTGTGTTGAGCATTCTGCATTTATTTGTAAGGTATGTTATATGCCAGATGGATAGTGTTCAGAATGAATAAAGTACTTATGTAATACCAGATTCTGAGGTTTAGTAGATATGTGAAGGTACAGTTCGGGGATTGCTGTGTGCTAGTAAAGTAAAGACAATGTTGGGCTCATTTAACTGAATCAGTTTTTGTGATTGTAATTGGGTGTTTAAATTGGAATTTGAATTGAGGAAAAGCCTAATGACTGTTCTGCTTCAATGTAACCCACAACTGTGCAAGTGTACATTTTGAAATGTTATTATAATATTGTCAGTACAATATCTTGGGTGAAATCAGTGGTAGTACTTTAAAGGAGATAAACTGAATTGTTTTAACCATCATTCCATATCCAAAAAGTCAGTCCCTGATTACAAGATTGTACAATACTCGTTAAGGTGCAGCTCTGCAGGGTAGAAAAAGAATCTTCTAAACTGTAAGTGAAATGCCGAAGACCAGGTTTGAGTGATCAGAGCCTGAGAATTTTTATATGTTAAGTTATTTTGCTAGACATCAGATATGGCCAAAATGTTACAAAAAAAACATTTAAAATTAGAGTTATGGCAGCTGGTCTCATGACAGTAATAGCAACTTAATGGTCACCCCACAAATGACAGCAGTGCTAACCATGACACCATAATGTCAGTCCCCACTAGCGCTCTTGGTTATTCATTATCGTGGTCTTCTGGGTTATGGCACCAAACAATCTGGTAGGTTGGTACCAGTGTTTCCAAGGAATATATTGCCTGAATCTTCTGGGTAGCTGGAGATGGCACATGCCTTTAAAATGTTGGCAACCATATACCAGACTAACATTGTCATAACCCTGTAGACCACAACTTGAATCTTTGCCACTGAAAAAAAAACTCAAATTCTGTACTGCTGCATATTCTTTTAGGCAGACAACAACTATAGGTTTATGCAAATTTATTGTATCTGAAGGTTCCAGATGGTCGGAAGTTGTTCTAGGGATGGTGGTTCTGTAAAAACAGCTTCAATTGGCGGTGATACTTCCCAAGGTCTTGTAGTGATGCATGTATCATCACCTGCAAAAATGTGACAGTTTTTGCTATGAGAGGAACATTTCTTCAATAATTGATGGCAGTGACAACTCCAACACAGGAGAAACTAATGGTACAGTAACACCTCACCCAACACAGTTTTGCCTAGTGTGATTTTAACAATGCACAGTTGAAAATAATTAAATATATGACAACAAAAAAATGTCCCAGATGCTGAAAAATTTACATACATTCACATAAACAGGATGGTTACTCAAACACCAAAAGTGCTGGCAGTGTGACCAACCCAAACACTGTAAATGTTCAATGTCCAAAAATGTATGTATGTATTTTAAAGTGGTGGTGGGTAGGGTCCATAAGCATCTGCATTCACATAACCCAGGTTTTCCCATAAGAAGTTCATTTATTTTTCTTTATTTCCAACTTGATACACTGTTTTTCGTCTACGTACAGTATCTGCTATCCTCTTTCCTCGACATGTTTCAGGCCTCACAGGCCCATCATCAGGAGGTCTAAATTGTACATGCAGCCTATGGTATTCTCCCCCTGAAAACGGGATCGTTTATTGTCATTATATTAAAATATTGACTAGAGTGTCGTCTTTCTTATAGATTATTGGGGATTTTTTGTATGTTCCTATGTAATGAAACGTGTAGAGGTTACATTTGTGCTTATTTGTACTAAGGTTATTATGACTATTTTTTTACTTGGCACAATATTTCTAAAGAGAATGCATTATTAGAAATATTGTGCCAAGTAAAAAAATAATCATAATAACCTTAGTACAAATAAGCAAAAATGTAACCTCTACACGTTTCATTACATAGGAACATACAAAAAATCCCCAATAATCTATAAGAAAGACGACACTCTAGTCAATATTTTAACCCTTTAAAGCCCGAATTAATTCCCATCTGCTGTTTGCTGGCTTTATTAGGAGTTCACCATTTTCTCCACGTTAGCAGGATAAGGGTTAAATTATTAACCTTTAGGCTACTAATGTCATATATATATATGGAGCACCCATTCTTGATGTTTCTAGATCACGCACAGCGACGCAGCACAGTCGGTAGGACTCCTCTGGACGAGTGATCAGCTCGTCGCAGAGACCTCTACCTGACAACACACGACACTCACAACAGACAAATATCCATGCCCCCGGTGGGATTCGAACCCAAGA
>Ga0268261_10004352_pt1 | contig 10599 bp, 9 predicted proteins | sample TergutNc150P1_FD_190353 | JGI IMG/M metagenome (GOLD analysis project Ga0268261, IMG submission 190353) | Nasutitermes corniger P1 segment gut microbial community from laboratory colony in Florida, USA - Nc150 P1 (SPAdes) (version 2) | ecosystem: Host-associated > Arthropoda: Insects > Digestive...
TCGATTCAGTATGACTACTTCCTTTGTTAATGTGTTCTGTTGACAGATCAAAGACGCTTTCAACTGACTGATTTTATTTTTTTCTATTCCCTTTACGCTACCTCACAGTGGCGTAGTCGGGTTTTCTGTAGGCCGGGGCAGCGTATGACAGATGTTACATGACCTTTACAAAATCAGAATAGTTGATTCTCATCTTTTTCGAGCCAATAAATCGAATAATTTAAAATCTGCTGACAGCAGAAAATAATTTTTATTTAAATATTTACTTTGCCACCCCTTGCATTCTGCTAACCCGGGCGGCGGCACAATTTGCCCCCAGCCCTAGCTATGCCACTGCTTGTAATAACACCAGATATATTCTCTGATTACAGAAATGCCTCTGTAACAGTTAAGACTGACCACGTCACCTGCACTTTCATTAAAGAAGTATTTACTGCTTCAATCATCATTACAATTTTGCCTTCATTACCAACCTCATATTTGAAGCCATGCTAGAATTTCTAGAATTACTACACTAATATAAAGCACTACAACCCGTATTTGTAAGTGAAATGCCATTGAACGAGGGCCTCCTACGACGTGTACAGTTCGTGGAATTTCCAGTACTTAGTCGGAATGCATGAGCTACTTCCATTTTTTGCGCTAAACTTCAGAAAGTGATATTGCGCTGCTTATTCATTTCTAGTTTCCATTTTTCTTTTCATGAAACAAAATGTTTCTGCTGTGCTGAATTCAGGCGTACTCGGGCCATACGAAAAGGCAGCGAATGTTGCTGACCAACGAACCAGAGCTTCCAAGCGATTATTCTGTGCAGCTTAAGACCTCATACGTTCTATCATAAGGAATTTTTATTTCACAGAAGAAAAGTTCTGATAAGTAACATTAGGTCCTTAAAATAGACACAAAGTTGCTTTAATTGTGAAACACACTAAACTGACACTGTGTCTGTTCAACTAATGGTTCCAAAAGAGATTCCAAAGGAATTTGTAGAATTATGACTTGCTAACCATACAAGACAAAACAAAGGTCACATCACACTAGTAAATTCTGTTTGACTGCGCTATGCTTCGGTGTGTCAGATTTCAGAATATAATAAGACAGGAATATATATGAGGCGTGTTCAAAAAGAGACCGAACTTTTTAAACAGCGCGCCAACCAGCATAGAGCGGGCATTGCGGCTACTGAGTGCACCTAGTGCCAGGTTTTGACAACAAACTGCCATTTGTCCCTTTTCGCTATGAGCATTAGTCGTCGAGCTACATCTGCTGAACTGAGCACGTGCACAAGCTGTTCGTCGGATTAGTGGCAAAGTGACAATGAAGGAGCTTTAAGAACAACATGTATGTGAAATTTTGCTGCAAACTTGGTAAAAATTTTACATATACATTTCAATTGCTTAACCAAGCATACGGGGAGGACTGCATGAGCCGAACGCAGTGCTATGAGTTGTTTAAGCGTTTTAAAGTGGGCAGAATGTCGGTTGGTGAAGATCCCAGGCCTGGACGACCTTCCAAATCAACAAACGACGACCATGTCGAGAAAGTTCGTGCTATGTTTCGTGAAAATCGTCGTTTAACTGTTCGAGAAGTTGCTGACGAAATGGGCATCAACATAGAATCTTGCCATCAAATTTTTACTGAAAAAACTTCAGATGCGTCGCGTCAGTGCAAAATTCGTGTCGCGTTTGCTGACTGACGATCTGAAAGAGAACCGTGTTGAAATCAGTCAGGAACTGCTTGCCAATGCAGATGGTAATGAAAACTTTCTTAAGAACATCATAACAGGAGAGGAGACGTGGGTTTATGCAAGATGCCAAGATGCAATCGTCGCAGTGGATGGGGGAAGGGTCTCCTCAACCAAAAAAAAGCACGGATGAGTCGGTCAAAGATCAGGGTGTTGTTGGTTGTGTTTTTTTATTTGAAAGGCATTGTCCATCGTGCATTTGTACCACGTGGTCAGATGGTAAACAGTTGTACCAGGAAGTTTTAGCGCGTTTGAGGGATGCTGTGCGCAGGAAGAGGCCTGAATTGTGCGAAAACCAGACTTGGATGTTGCACCACGACAATGAGCCACATCACGCGTCGCTCCTCATCCGCAGTTATCTGGCAAAACATCAGACATGCTGTAAAATGAGCAATCAAGTATTTATAGCAAAAGTTCAGTCCTTTTTTGAACACGCCTTGTACATCGTAACATTCAGGCGGTTTCGTGTAACCATTGTTGCTGTAAAAAAGCAATAATTATTACATATTCTGAGCGTGTAATCTAGCCTTAGATATCCAGCATGCAACTAGCGTGCGTCATATTGTGACCTGCCCGGCTCTACAATATTCTTCCACACGATCTCATAAATGTTACGAGTTTCAACAAACTGTATTGAACATAAAATGTGGGTTTTGATTTTTCCTACAAATTTCTTCTGGAACATTTCCTATCCTAAGAAGAAGTGAGCGAGATATAAAAAAATGTATATTGGTCTCCACGTAAAGTATCCGTTATTGTTGTCCAATTTTAATTAAACTCGAATTTTCTGCACACATTTTCGAAAAATTCCCAAATATCAAATTTCATAAAAATTCTTAAAGTGGGAGTTGTTCCATGAGGACAGACGGACGGATTTTGCAAAGCTAACAGTCGCTTTTCGCAATTCTGCAAACGCGCATAGAAAGGGGTTTATTTTTAATGTGTCCGTCCTATTCCTCTGGATATTGTCAAGCTTCATTAAAACCAAATGCGCTCTTACTGCAAGAATGTTTCTGATGTGCCGCTCTCGACCATGATCTCATTTACGACTACCGAATGAATAAATTAATAACCTGGATTTTACAAATCCCATTCGGCCTATTTCAGACGACTGCATCTTGTCGAAAGAGGAGACAAGGCTGCCAGGATTTGTTCACATCCTACGCATTTATTTGGTTTAGTTCTGTCTTGTTCAACACTTCAGACAAGGAATAACGTGAAAGGTAAAGTTGTCCCAGCGCAAGTCATAAAGTCATAAGAGGTATAACTGCAATCATTCTTGAACTCAGCTCTATGTGGAGTTGCGTGGTCAGCTTCACGAAACGGCCGATTTACCCTCGGGGCAACACCAAACGTTACCCACTGGGTGGGATCCGGAGCAGTTTTTCACCTTTTCGAGAACAGGAAAACCTGAAAGAACCCCGATTCTTCGGGCACAGTCACTAATATCGACTGAACTCTGTGTGTCAGCATTTGTGTGGATATTTCTGCCGTGGAAGCATGAAGATTTTTTTTACAAATAAGTAAAATTTTCCGTTTTCACTGAATTCAATAACATGCAAACTTTAAACACGCAACTTTAAACGCTCGCTTTAAGACAAGACATGGCCGGCAGGCAGCGTAGCTTTGTTGAAATTAAGAGAAACACAGAAGCTGCGTAAATTCAGGCTGTGAAACATGCACTTCACCTCCTCTTCATCACGTCTTCATTTTTCAGAGATGGATTATAATTAAACATCACGAGTGTCACTTCTAGACTTGCATAGTATCTTTTCAATCCAAACGTTTATTACTTCATTCACAATTGCCCGCCACCTGTCGCTATCCTGAACCAGATCAATCCAGTCCATACCCTCTATTCCACCGCTTGAAGAACCAGTGTAATATTATACTCTCATCCACGCCCAGGTCTTCCAAGTGGTCTCTTTCCCTCAGGTTTCCCCACTAAAGCCCTGAATGCACCACTCCTCTCTCCCGTATACGCTTCTTGATTTGATCATCCAAATAATGTTTGGTGAGGAGTGCAAATCATAAAGCTCATCATTTTGTAGTCATCTCCACTCCCCTGTTACCTCGTCCCTCTCAGATACAAATATTTTCCTCGGTCTCATGTTGTCATTTCATAGTACAGAATTGCTTTTTATCGCACGACCCTGTTGGTCGCGTTGTTCTATCGACTGTGCCCGATAATGTAATCACCTCAAACAGCAACTCCAGACGGACAAAATGTAAGGAAAAACATGAAAAGCTTCTGAATTATTTAATACATACACACACACACACACACACACACACACACACACTTCATGGATATGACTTAGTGGTTAATAATGCTTCGTTCTATCATTTTCCCACCCAAATTAGTCGTGTAACATTTAGCTACCCCATTTGACTGCGAACACATTCCTAACCTCAGAACAAGATGGAATTTTCACGAGCTTAGAACAGAGTGTTATATTCCTTGCGTTACGTTTCATGACTGACCACACGTTGTTGTAAATCATACTTACGCAGCAGTTAATCACACACGTGGAATACGAAATAAGCATAGCTTCACAACATCGTAGCGACCTGTATCCTGGAAAGCATTTCATGCTCACAACATCGTAGCGACCTGTATCCTGGAAAGCATTTCATGCTTTCCATGCATCTTACGGTATGTGCTCAGCATTAACCAAAATGCTTAGTAACAAATAACACGCAAAATTCTCTACATGATCTAAACCTAAACATTTACCAATGTACGGTACTGAACAACAAACATCTTTCATCAAAAGCGTGCTCCTCAATTAAGGCTCCGCATCTACAACCTTTTGGTAGTTATTTCACTCCAAAATTACTGTCCTGGAATTATCACAAGTAACCTTCATTCAGTTCTGCACTAAAATTAATTCAATACGCAGCCATTAACGTAGTATGTAATAATACCGTGTTTACAAACGTAAGAAACTATTGATTACTTACCGGGCAAACAAAACTCCTGTCACAATTCTGTTGTGACAAACTAACCTTCACAAGAAAAATTAACGACTTTTGTGACAGGAACACATATCATCACGGACAATACTGATGTGATAATAACGAGTAAGATACGCACAGAACGTAACAGTGTGTAACGCGAACACTTATCAAAAAATAACATGCATACTGTCGGTCCCTCCAGTCCAAGTCCAGTGAGCCGCAAGTCAGACTAGACAAAAATTCGACTTCTCTCTGCCCTGAGATATATTGACTGAGCGATCCGGACCGTCGCTACATGCTTTTCCAACGATTAATTCCAGCAACCCGTCACCAGATGCCAGCAACTACCGCTGTTGTGTTGTGGCTACGGTGACATCTCTGCTAGTAGCTGGAAGCTAAGCAACACGATTGCCTCCGCGGGACATGAGTGTCTGTAGAACAGACTGCACGTTCTGCTAAATTTTGCAGGGACGTTGATTTTGTGTCTTTAATACATCTAAAGACCCAGTAAGATAAGTACTAAAGAAATTTAATTCACAGTGCAGTACGTCCTTCTGCTTATAAACTTCACAGCTGAATGATTTTTTTATATGTACTGAAAAAGAGCATTTCTCTGTATAGCGAATCGTTGCAGGCCGGACGGTCGGGAGAACGAATATCGGCGGAGGCGAGATTTTGTACACCCGTCCAGAACGGCCCCAGGGCCCACCCCGTCTCCTGTACAATGGGTACCGAGTCTGTTTCTGGGGCCGGGGCATGGGGTTGACCACCCACCCCATCTATCTCCAAGGTTAAAGAAAGAGTAGAGCTATACGTCTACTACCCCTCTGTAAATTCATGGCTATTTCTGTGGTGAGCATTGTGTTTTAAAAGGTAGTTTTACTTACCTTAGCCTTCGTAAGAACACGTATTTCACCATAAAGGTACACCATTTAGTTTAGCCCGTCTGTTTTCCTTCTGCAAAGCAGTTTTAAAATCTCGTTATGTATGTCATCACGATTGCAAGCACATATTCCAGTGAATTTTAATGATCATAAAAAATGTGCCACCTTGCTTTCAATTTTGTATTGCCGTTTTTTTATCAAGCATATTTCTCAATAACATGGTAACAACGTCTATAAAACCCACTAGTCGTTTGCAGCTTGTCCACCAAATGTAAACACCAAAGTATGAAATGAAATAAGGTTATTAAAGTAAATACAAAAAATATAAATACTTGAGAGTGGGTTTCATAACTCCTTTACATATTAGTACCTTCAGTACTGCTATTTTGAATAAATGGCGTAATGGTGAGGGCCCCAAATATGGGTAGTCGACATATTTGTTACAAGGAATTACTGCTGTTAATGTATGGTGTAACACTGATAGTGAACTGCATGTAAACTTTGTGAAGGTAAACTTACCAGTAGAGGAATATTTGAAAATTTTCAGCACTCTGGAAATATCATGGATTATGGGTGAAAACAACAAATTTAGTAATCTGAATATTACAACAGGATCATTTTTATCGTTTTCAATTGTAGGCATGCGCATTGTTAGAAATGATGAGCTGTTACATAAGTATTCAAGGGGCATGCCTAATATGGCCAGGCAGCAGAGTGCTTAATATGAGCTTCTCCACACTAAGGGTAGAGTACATTTTGGCAAAAATTTTCTCTTTTCCATTTATTACATTGTATATTGTTTAATGCTATGGGTAGGTACAAATAACAGGAAAGGAAGAGTCAGCTAGATGGTGGAAAAACTGCTGCACAATCCAGCGGACACAAAGAAACAGGAAGTTTCAAGGCAGCTACAATTTTCTGCATTTCACACACAACTCTAGTGCGTTAAATTAAAGATTCAGGGATAACATACAAGAATTGGGGATACTAGGCTGGGTAGGAACACAGAGAACTCATAGAACTCAGAGACACCTTTTGATTACTGAATTCTTATAGAGAAATTACTTTTCAGATTATTCCACAAACAGTTTTGCTGGTTTGCATTTTAACTGGCAAAATAAAATTGCATTAAAACTTTTTTTCAAAGGGAAAGAAACAAGAGGAAGAAAGTGACTGAAAATTTTGTATTCTACTTTCACAGGGGCAGGTGACTGGTTGGACACGCAGTTGCTGGTGACTACTGAGTCATTGCGTCTTAAGAAAACTCTCGCCCAGCCAGTCTTGAAGGTTTGATAAGACCCAATTTCCTGTCAACCGCTGGCAAATTTGTGTCTGGCCACTGAATGCATGTGAAAGCAGGCTTTGGACCTCTGGGTTTTCAGTCTATGCACTTCTTTAGCAAGAATACATCCCCAGTAGCTGGCTGTCTTTTTGGGGTTTATTTTGTTCTTTCTTTGCTGCCTCAGGTCATTCCCCTTGTAGCTGGTGGCCAGCGTACCAGAAACATTGTAGTGGCTGCCTACATTTAGTCCCTACGTGTTCAGATTGTTGGCAATCATAACTTTGTGTTGGACCACTCTGATATGTGTAGCCTTTCACTTTTATTGTGATGTGACAAACAATAGTTAGTCAGAATTGCAAATAATAGTGGGGTTGGTTAGTTAACCTGATACTTTTTCCATGGAGGGATGACAGGGTGTCTACCTTGTAATTTAAACAGCAGACATGGGCATGAGGGTAATTTCAGTAGCACCTGTAATGACATTACTCTTACCAATACCAAGACATATTAAGGTCTGTGACTAATGGGCGAGTTATCTCATCCTTCCAACAAAATGTCTTTTTTGGGGGTTTACAAATTGATCAAACTTCCTGTAACTATGCCTAGTATAAGAAAATTAAACATTGCCCAATACATATCCAAATATAAAACAAATCATATAGACTATGCATAACCTTTAGACTGGAAAGTACAACAGTAAAACAGCAGTACTATAAGACTGCAAATTAAAATAACCAGAAGAAGCCATTCCATTTAAATCACTGTATTCTTGATCATCATCACACATAAATGGCAACACTTTTTGTGTGCATACATGCAACACCATATGAAGTGAGTGGTGGATAAATTCCATGCATTTCCAGATCTTGACAATAGATGGAAGTGGTACACACTCTAGTACCATTAGATTGGAGGGTGTGAACTGCAGTGCCAATATGGATGTGGTGGTTAACAGAAAATACATACCAGGAATTCAAGCTCAGCCATTCAGTACATAAACTGAGCAAGATATGGCTCCTGACTTGACAAGCTGCATGCATTTACCTGAGCATTTTCACTTTGTTATTTAATTTAACAGCAGCTGACATACAATTTTTACATTAAATTTTCCATCAGTATTTCTCAACCCTATTAACACTATTATTAATATTTTCATTATTTTTATCAAACCACAGTATTACACTGGCTGATTACAACAGTGATCATAAAAATATAGCACTCAAATATCACTTACTCTTTGTGCCTGACAATGATCCATTATAATGACCATTCCCAAGGATGAAATGATATTCACAACAGCATGAGGAATTTTAGGCTTACACATTGCAAGAGAATGATTTACACTTTATATTTGCTTATAGTATATGTGTACATAGAATTATGTTGAATACTTAGAAACATCCTTGAAAACCAAAAAATTATCTTCAAAATTCTTAATTGTTCCTAGGCATATAAGAAAATTGTTATATAATCTTGGTTTTCATTACTGCTTGAGACATGGTTGCTGGAGTATTTCCATCTGAAATGTTGTAGTCCATCCAATGTAGAAATCAATATTTGCAAAATGTTTACTGCCCTTAAAAGCTTCGTTGCAGACCCCGCATTTTTGTTTCATGTACATCCCTAGATCCTACATCTGGTGCCATGTGATGGCTGTGCCTGTGTTGGCAAAAGTCTTTCCTGTATATGTGCTTCATGTCTTGTGACACAAGGATACATTATTTTATTAATCTTCTTGTTGCTGAATATTGTTGTGTGTTACAGCAAGTGAAGCTGCATATCTAACTGCAGTTAATATCTGGTGCAGTTATGAAATAAGGTACTGACTAAATCAAAATATTTATTTTGATATAGTGTTCATTACCAGGACCCCTATGTAACAAAAAAAGTGGACAATAAATATATGTAATTTCCTATGTTTTGTTAGCTCCTTGATGAAAATTATGTAAAGAATAAAACTTGTTATGATTTACTACTAATTTTATTATTTATAAGTAAATATGTTAATGTGGACCATGTGAGGGAGAAGAGAATCTGTATATAGCGTTTTGGTGGGGAAACCAAAAGGAAAGAGACTGCTTGGACAAACTAGGAGCAGGAAGAAAAATGATATTGAAACGCATCTTAAAAGAAGTAGAAAGATAAGTCATAGCTTGGATGAATGTGGTTGGGAACAAGGACAAGGGATGGATTATGGTGAACATGGTAATGTACTTCTTGTTGCATAAAAGTCCTAGAACTTCTTTCCTAGTTGAAGAACTATTAGCTTCTCGACAAGAACTCAGAGCCACAGACATAGAACTTTCCAATGTAATTGTATATATCTTCTAGTTGGCCCTCTTTTTCACTCACATATAACTTTCAGTGACAGCATCTGCAGTCTCGGTTTCCACCACAATAAAATATAACTGAAAGCCATAAAGAGTTACTACAAACTCGATATTTAAATTTGTCACGGCTGTAATTGTGTTGGGATATGACCCTGTATTTTTGGACAAAAGTTCAACAGTTCAAAAGATGGTACCCTCCTTCTGGACTCCTTGATTCAGAAGATGGCTACTGATGGATTTCATGGAACAATAGAACTCCTGCAAGAAATCTGAGTCATGTAGATGCTTTTGGCCAGCCAGTCAATTTCACGACAACTCAGAGTCAAAGTCACATTATATCTGACTGACAGTCAGTCATTCTTGGCCTCATGATCAGATATTATTCCATGTGTAGCTCCACTGTTTGTCATGGCTGCGGTGCCATGTCTGATGACAAGGCAGGTCAGTCATTTGTTCTGAGTCACCACCTTTGTCATATGTATTCACAAATCTGCTTGTTTTGTGTGTAGTCTACTGGAGAAGAGCATGAAAACTGCCGATTAGTAAGAGAATTTTTTGTATGTCAGAGAAGCATATCAGTCTGTTAGTGAAAGGATGACAAATATAATGCTGAACACACGCTGGTGTGATACTTTGTTTTGAACACACATGCAATAACTGAGGATAAAAGTGATAACTAAAAAAAAAGAGTTGCTGTCAGGAATTAAAGAAAGTGATATTCTGTATTCGTCAAATACTTGAGAAAAAATGGGAACACAATGAGGCAGTGCATCAGCTCTTTATAGACTTCAAGAAAGCTTATGATTCAGTTAGGAGGGAGGCCATGTACAATATTCTCATTGAGTTTGGTATCCCCAAGAAACTGGTAAGGCTAATAAAAATGTGTCTGACTGAATCGTACAGCAGAGTCTGGGTGGGTAAGAATTTGAGATGTTTCCAATTAGGAATGGTTTGAAAGAGGGAGATGCTCTATTGCCATTGCTTTTCAACTTTGCTTTGGAGTATGCCATTAAAAGGGTTCAGGTAAACCAGGGTGGATTGAAATTAAATGGTACACATCAGTTTCTGGCTTATGCCAATGATGTTAACATATTGGGAGGAAGCGTACATACTGTAAAGGAAAATGCGGAAGGTCTAGTAGTTGCTACTGAGGAGATTGGACTAGAAGTAAATGCTGATAAAACGAAGTACATGGTTATGTCTCGAGATCGGAATGCAGGGCGGGGTCACAGTGTGAAGGCTGATAATAGTTCCATTGAAAGGGTGAAAGTGTTCAAATATCTGGGAACGACGTTAACAGATCAAAATTCTATTCAGGAAGAAATTAAGAGCAGATTGAAGTTAGGGAATGCTTGCTATCATTCGGTGCAGAATCTGTTGTCTTCCAGTTTGCTATCC
>Ga0268261_10004353_pt1 | contig 10597 bp, 8 predicted proteins | sample TergutNc150P1_FD_190353 | JGI IMG/M metagenome (GOLD analysis project Ga0268261, IMG submission 190353) | Nasutitermes corniger P1 segment gut microbial community from laboratory colony in Florida, USA - Nc150 P1 (SPAdes) (version 2) | ecosystem: Host-associated > Arthropoda: Insects > Digestive...
CGACGAGCTGATCACTCGTCCAGAGGAGTCCTACCGACTGTGCTGCGTCGTTGTGTGTGATCTAGAAACAAAAAGAATGGGTGCTCCATATATATATGACATTAGTCGCCTAAGGGTTAAATGTGAAGAAGGAGACTATGGATGAAAGTTTGATACTGAAAATTTAAAAAATATTGAAAGCAGTGCATTCCTGTAGTGAAATAAATATCAAATATAGATGTAACAAAAAATAAACAGCTTTTTGATCTTGTATTATTGCATTTCCACTGTGTGCATCTGTAGTCAATCATAAAATTAAAAACAAATGTGTTCCTTGTTGATGGGCTTTTAGATTACTTTCATAAATTGTACTAATATTACACAGAAAGAAAGCCAATGTAACATACCATTATTCACTGCTCAGTATAAGGTTTTTGCACATTTAATGTTCAGTGTCACTGTTCCAAAATCAATAAGCTCAATGATAAATTTCCTCCATTTAAGAATTTACTCAAATCCAGTGCTACCTACAGGAACCTTAAATTTGGGTTTCCTTATACTGTTTGTGCATGATCAGCTAGTGCAACATACTCTTACTTTGTTATTTTGGCCCAGGAGGGAGGAAGTAACAGGAGGCTGTAGAGAATTGTATAATGAGGAGCTTCATGAATTTATCTCCTCACCAAATGCTATTTGAGTGATCAAATCAAGGAGGATGAGATGAGTTGGGCATATGGCACATGTGATGGTGAAAATAAATGTGTACAGGGTTTTCATGGGGAAATCTGAAGGAAGGAGAACGTTTGGAATATGAGATGATAATATTAAAATGTGTCTTCAAGAAATAGGATGGTAGGGAACGGAGTGGATTAATCTGACTCAGGATAGGGACAGATGGTGGGCTATGGTGAACATGGTAATGAGCCTTTAGTTTCAATAAAATATGTGGAATTTCATGATTATCTGAGCAACTGTTAGCTTCTCAAGAAGAACTATGTTTCCTGCAGTTGGTCGGTTGGTTGGTTGGTTAGGAAGATAGGTAGGTAGGCAGGTATTGCAATCCCACAAATTTTCATAGTACATGGATTTTGTAATTTATTTTTCAGCTGGAAGTCAGTGGCTTAACACGCTAGGACTACCCATTCACACACAAGATACTGATTTGTTGCTGCTGAACACAAGCTATAACCGTTACCTGGCACTGACAGATGGTGCATCTTCGGCATGGCACAATCTTACATTGCAGCTAGATACCACAGAGGTGCGAGGTCATTTGTTCCACATCAGAGTGCGACTGACCAGGCCAAAGCTTTTATCTTCACCTCATGGTGGTAACATCGTCAGTTTCATCACCTTTCCCCTTACACAGATTGGTAACACAACATTTAAGGAACTGATCCTACACAATCCTTCATCAAAAGTTGTAGTTGTTCAGTTGGTTCTGGATTACGTTTATCAACATTTGAACCGTTTATTGGACAACATTCCAGAAAGGTGAGTGCTGTTAATAACACCTATAGCAGCATGTGTTTGTAATTGTCCTAATGAAAGATTGTCATGTACGTTAGTGCCAGGATATTTCAGTCAGTATAATAACTTGGCTGTGGGCTGAATGAGCAGAGAACCAGGGTTCAGTTCCAAGTGGGGGCAGAGCCTGTTCATTACCACATCCAAACTGACTCTGAGGCCAACATAGCCTCCTGTCCAACATGTACCAGGGCCTCCAGAGCAATAAGCTGCCATCGAGTGCTGAGGTTAGGAATGCATGGCCCTCTACCTCCCTTTTTCACGGTATGGTGCTTATTTCATCTGGTTGCTGGTACATAGATGATCCTTTATTAATTCTGTGGTAGAAACTGCTATAAATGACTGATTGTTTAGAAACATGGTCCCACAGGCACAAGATATTTCTTTCAAAGAGCAGCTTGTTCATTTAGTTTGGTCTTATTTGGTTAATGGTATGTGTAACAACATTTTTATATTCTATCAACATGACTTACTTTTCCTTTTTTCCTATTCAGTTGTGCAAAAATTCCTTATTTAAAAATGGTTTGGGTGAAAGGCCTGGAGAGAGCTTGAAATGAAATTATTAAACCTATCTGTCACACAGGCTTGAGATTGGTCCTGGTACCTTTACTAGCCAAGTGAATGCTGTGTGTTGAAGCCAGATTTATCTGACATGTTTGGTGATTTCATACGCAGATTTTTGGTACTTTTTTGGTGATATGAGAGCTGATAAGTCATATTAAAATTAACTGATTCAAATTGTTTGTTTAGAAGAACACAACAAAAAGAATGTAGTAAATTCCCTCTATGACATGTTTCGGCCTATTTGATCGGCCATCTTCAGGTAGTATTCTAGTGTACATAAAAGAGAAACTTGTTGGAGGATGAGGCTTCTCCTTGGCAAATGTTAAATAGGAATGATTATATAAAAATTATTATTTCAAAAAGTGGAATAATATTGAGATAAATAATGGTTAAAATGGATTGAGTACAAAAGACTTGTGTTTGTTGCTTCTGATGTATATTGTAAACAGCTTGGAGTTAAAACTCCATTAAGTATGAAGTATGTATGGTAATTCCTTCTCATATATATTGTAATGAGCTCAGAGTATTCAGTATATTGGTGATGAAGTTTTGTTATGCGAGGTCTAGTGACTAAGGTTCGTAGATGGTTTGTAGATGCTGCTAGCGTTATATGATATAATTTTGTTCTTTATCTCCTCATTTTTGGCTTCTTTCTGTTATTAGTCTTTAAATATTTGTGTATAGTTATATGAAGTTTTTAGGTGTCCTATGTTGTTATTGATTGGACAGTGAGCTTATTGTTATGTGCTGGAAACCTGTTCCTATATGTTATATGCTAGTTGAGGATATCAGTGCGTTCCATGTATTTATATATACTTGTATATACTGCAGTAGCTATTGTATGTCACTCATTAGTCACTATATGCTGCATAATAAAACATCATCGCCAGCATACTGAGTACTTTGAGCTGATTACAGTATATATGAGAAGGAATTAACACACGTATTTTATATTTAATGGAGTTTTAACTCTGGGCTGAGTACATCATACATGAGAAGGAGTCAACATACATATTTTGTACTCAACCAGTTTTAACTATTATTTATCTCAATTATATTGCACTTTTTGGAATAATAATTTTAATATGATCACTGTATTTAACATTTGTAAAGGAGAGGCTTCATCCTGAAATGTTTCCCTTTCATGTGCACTGTACTCCTTCCTGATGATGGTGAAACAAGTAGGCTGCAACATGTCATAGAAATATAGAGAATATACTACTTTCTTATCAGTTGTATTTTTGGAACATAAAACATTGAAACTAGTTATGTAACGCAACTGGATGACAGTCCTGAAGTTTATTAAAATTAAGAAACAGAAATTTTTGTGACAACTTTCTTTTTACCTGAAGACATATTAGTGTCTCTAGATTTTTAGTTTGTGAATGCTAACTTTCTGATGCTCTCATACAGGCAGTGTGAAATGAATGGTGTGTACGAGCAAGGACCTGCTGTCTAAAATTTGATCAATACTAGTTTGTTGATTCTTGACTTATAAACTGATACAGCAGAAAAAATCTCTTTTAATTATCCTGAAAACCATAAAGACTTACACAGAAAGTGTATTGATAATAAGATCTGTGTTTAATTGTTCCCCATAACTTTTGCTCAAAATATTTTTCTTTCTGATAAATATTTAGTGAGTTGTGCTTGAGTTGCACACAAAAACTTGTAGGTCTTCTTGTAACATGTCGGCAACTCTCATCCAGTTTGAAGTAAAACTGGAATGTGTTGATAGATTTTAGTAGAGCTAGCCGCTTTTAAATTTAAAGAAAATCTGTTCAGCAGTTTTAGAATCATTACATGCAAAAGCTGGTAGGTACATTGTCATATCTTTTCATTGTGAACACATAAATGACCACTGCCACTGGGTGACAACCCAACTGCAGTTAATAAATATTATTATTATTATTATTATAAATAATGGAACTGAGAAACTGAGTGCCAAGTCTTTTTCTATGATTTTTAATTGTGTTACATGGCTACCTTCATTTTAATTTTATCACAAAACTATCCTGTACGATTGCCCCATTATATATGTGAGACATTGTAAGTGTATGTGATGGTTATCTGGTTGTATACAGGAGGAATTAGAAGTGTAAATGATAACTGTACTTTTGTGTACAGGAAGTATTCATAAGTGCATGTAGATGATTGTCCTGTTAGGTATGGGAGGGCAGTATACATGTATGTGACGATAATTTTGTATACATTAGGCACCCATAAGTTTACTGGGTTTATTGTCCTGTTACATGCTGGAGGCATTGTGAGTGTATGTGATGGCTGTCCTGCTGCATACAGGAGCCATGGAAAGTGTATGTGATATTGTGATGACTGTCCTGCTGTATGCAGGAGACACTCTAAGTTTTCATGGACGATTGTCCCGTTATGTACAGTAGGCATTGTAAGTGTATGTGATGACTGTCCTCTGTCTTGCCGAAGGGAAATATGTAGCTTATGTGGTTTATGTACTAGAAGCAGTCTCTGTAGCAATTGCTAATATCAGGTTTCTTTTGTAATTCTGGATGTTTGTTCTTTGTTGTCTGGGATTAGGAATTTTAAATCTCCTTATAAGTTGGAGTTGGTAGCCATATTTTCATTCAGCATTAACAGTTTGTCATCTGATATCAGATATTTTACACTTACCACATTTTTAGGGCTGGCAACTATACTTTAACTTAGTGACAGTGGTGTTAGTATGAAAATAAAACAATTACATATTAACTTCCTGGACTGTGTGTGCACATGCAGTGTTGCAGCTTTGCATTGGACAATCACTGGAAGTTGAGTGAAGATGTTACTGTACTGTCTTTCTTCAAACTACTTTAATTAAGTTACTTTTACTGTGTTTTCATACTTTCTGAGTCACAAATACGTTTTGTAGATTTCATCCGGATTGTCAAGATTGCTCAAACTCAGCAGCAACAGCAGCAGCAGCAGGAGAATTTACATGGGTGGAAGGAACCAGGGCAAGTTCCATATTGCAGAGTCAGCTGGGTGTTCCAGTGCATAAAGACAGTTTTGCCATGTTGCTGCAGCCTGGTGAGACAGTTCGTACTAAGTTGAGCTTCAGGCCTGTGAGGGCTGGTCCCATCTCAGCTGTCGTCTACATCAGAAACAACCTGACTGTACTGGAAGTTGTACAGGTTTCAGGACATGCTGCATATGCACAATTCAAATTTGGAAACCGAAAACCAGGCTCTGGGTCTCCTCTCCTGTTTGAATTATCTGAGAAACACTTTAAAGACTGTGAAAGTAAGTTGTTATTTTGTCTTGTGCCTAAGGAGAGTTCATTTGAAACACATTTTTAAGGAGCATATAGAAGTTATGATATAGCCTGTGCAGGGTATGAAACCAAGGGACATTAATATTTTGAACTTGGTTTAACTTAAAAATTCTCAATTGATGGACTTCTGGGTTTGAACACTTTGTAGGGTAAGTTGATACCAGCATTTCAGAGGAACATTCTACAGCAGTCTTCAGGGTGTCTGGGTTGCAGTAGACACTAAGTGGCTTGGAGGAGGAAGTGGCCAATTGTGTAGGAAATGAGCATGGAATGTGGCCAATTAGAATGACAGAAAGGGGAGAGGAGATAAACTATGTATTGAGACATTATAAATTTGTAGAATTTGAAGTGAGGCAACCAGGAAGATGAAAGGTCCTATTATATCCTCGTGTAGTGAAAAATCTGACAAAGGGAGGCAGTCGATTAAGCCCTTCTGCTTTTGCAGTGTTGTTGTGCACCCTCCTGTCATGAAAATCTAGCAGGTAGTTCAGTCACTGATGCTAGGTCACAGACAGACAGATGAATAGACAGATGGATATGGTCTGTACATAAGGCATTTTTCTTTTATGTAGAAAGTAACAGCTGAAAATGAATAATAAAACTGTGGAACAAGACATGGACAATTGAAACTTTTTTTTTTGGGGGGGGGGGGTTGAACACATAACGGTAAACAACCATGCCAGCATACACATCACTGCGTACATTTACACGCATAAAATATTGATTTCTTTTGAATGAAACACCGCATAGAAATACAGGGATAAAAGCGAGTTTCTTTCCTACAGCAAAGATTCAGTAAGTCATTATCCTCCCAATGATAATGGGGGAGTTCAAGAAAATAAAACAGGTGTGTAGAATTATAGGAACATCCAGCATGGGTATAATCGTGACAGATAACAAGAATTTGTAAAATAATGTATAACACATGTATGACTATGTTTGAAAGACAGTTACATAGACAATATTTCCACTACTCATTGTATATGTTACCTGTACACTGCAACCTATTTATATTAGCAATTTTATTAATATTTTATTGTTCAAATAAAATATATAATAATAGTATATAATTGTATAATAACAAAATTATAAACCTAAGCTTTAGTTGTAAAGGAGAGGCCTCTACCTCAGTTCTTTGCTTGTATGTAATTGTAGCACTACCGGATGATGCCCGCAGTCAGTGGCTGAAACATGTCATAGAGAATGCAATAAATGAATGAAGATAGTCATTTATAATGTTAATCAGAGAATCAGTAACTAACATTGTTTTAAACATATTAGGTGGAAAATTATATAAAAAAACTGAATAAAGTGCACTTCTAAAGTTGGATAACTTTTTATGCAAGAACTTTATATGACAGGATATTTACGTAACTCTTGTGGGAGTTTTGCCAGGACTTAAAAAATCTAACTTCTAACATGGGAAAACTTTGTATCCAGGAACTTCAGATGTGAAATACACTGTATTTATAAGCTAATTTTGACTGCCATATTAGATTCATTACTTTTATCCGTAATAGGTTTCAGAGACTGTATTTCCTATCAGATACATCCTGATTTGTGTTATAAAGCTGTATGAGAAAATCTGTCATGTGGCTATGGCTTTTTTAAGTGCATTGTTATAAGATGCTCTCAGTTGCTGAGATTATACACCATAAATGTTAGAGGAATGAATGAGTATAGAATATGGAACATTGGTGGAATGAAAATGATTGGAAAACCAGAGTACTTGCAGAGAAACCTGTCCCACTGCCACTTTGTCCACCACATATCACACATGAACTGGCATGGGATTGAACTCATGCCTCTGCAGTGAGATGCCAGTGACTGTCTACCTCAGTCATGGCACAGCTCAGCTGTAATTCCATATAATAGTTATTCTTTTTGGACCACCTTTATGTCTAGGAGGGAGGTGTTTGTATTTAATGATTTCTGCTGTAACTACTGGGTAATTTTAGAGTTCTACTGTCTCATTTAAACAGATCTTATGTGCTCTAACTGTATGTTTCTTTAAAAGATGTGATAAGAAGTATTATTTTCACACTGTTTCTTAGAATACCATTTAATTTTAGTAGGAGAAGGTTAACGAATTAAGATTGCAGTCTTCTGGGATATGACATCATATTGATCATAATTTGATACTGGAATTTTGAAAGATTTGACTACTTCTGGCTGCAGAGGATTGAAGAAAAAGTGTTGTGAAGTGCAGAGAGTCATGTGCAGAGCCTGTTACAGGCAAGTAAAGTAGAACTTAGGCAGTGGGGGAATGAAGAAATGAAGAAATGCTGGAGGAAGGTAGACTAACTAATGATAAATTGAGGAGAATGAAGATGAGCGAGAGTCATCTGAAAAAGGTGTGGTGTAAGGAGACAGTGGATCTGTTGGGCTGTGAAAAGGGCTGTAGTGCTACAAATCTATGTCCTTATCGGGAAGTTCTCTCTGTAACTTCAGGGGGTGAATGACAGGTTTCCATGATGTGCTCAAAACATGGCCATGTTCAGTAATAAGTTACCAGTCAACATGGGTCATATCTCAGAAGATTATTACCTTTACCAAAAATTCTGTGAAAATCTCAAATCAAACGAAGTCATTGAATGTTTGGAATTTTACACATGTTTTATTTTCAGGAGAAAAGCATCGCCAATTTGCTGTGCCCAATCTCACTGTGAAGAGGTCATTCACTGCGCGCAACACTGGTGATTTGCCAATTTATGTGGCGGGTTTTAACATCAATGGACTTCCATGTGAAGGCTATGGATTCCGGATACTTAACTGTGGTGCATTCCATCTTCCACCGCATGGCACCCACAAGATTGACATAGAATTCACTCCTGATTTTACACTTGCACGCATTCAACGTACTTTGACAATAGATACTAGTCTTGGCGTACCTGTTAATTACACATTGATTACAACTCTGCCACCATACTTTCTGGCATCTTGCTCCAGTGTCCTTGGCCGGCCCAGCTGGGAACCGTTACTTTATTATTCTGCTGTCAGTTTCATGGTATTCCTTCTTTTCTGTGTTCTTGCTGCTGCGTTCTTGGAGTCGGATCGTATACTTAAGTGTGCCCTTATAACTATGACAAAAGAGAGAGCTGCTGTTGCACCATCTGATTCCAAGCAGAACTCTTCCAGTGGCCAGAAGAATGGAGATGCTAAATCTTATATTGGAAAACCAGAAACAGCAAGTGACTGGAATCTTAGTTCATCCGTTCAACAGACGGAAAAACACTTGAGGGGGCCAAATAACTCGAATAATTCTGTTGGACTTTGTAATAAAAATAATATTTGGACTGTGCCTGTTGATAATCATGTAACTCGTGAAGCAGATACTAAGGAGAGGGTAGGGTGCACAAAATATGATGACCCTGAAGTGGTATATTCACATCATTCACAGCCACTTTTAACAGTAAAAAATAAGAAGAAAGTTGGGAAACGAAATAGCAATAATAGTGATACATGTTCTCTTTCTGAGTCACTACATGAAATTCCAATATTGAAGAGAGGTTGGGGGAGTGTATTTTCAAGGTCCAGTCAAGGAGCTTCCATATTCAAATCCAGACAAACAGAAGGAGAACTTAGAGGAACAGAAAACACTGTGCACTATACAGACATGGAGTCAGACTCTAAAAAAATTGTGGAAAACAGTAAAGATGGAAAAAGAGTCAATCAGGAATGTAAAAAGAATAAAATTCAACCAGAACCAACAGTTTGTTCGGAGGAGGAAACATCATCTACTACAACAGAAAGCTCAAACAATGATGAAATAGAAAGAGTAAGTACTAAATTTATAGATATACCTATTATTTGAACAGGGAATGTTAGCACCTCGGTGGCAAGGTTTAAATTTTATCTTGAGGTAAACCATACCTAAAAACAGAACCTGTTTGTATGTTAAGTTTTTGACACAGGTGGAAGCTCATTACAGTAAATTTAAAGGGACAGAAATGGTTGTTTTATTTGCGGGAAAAACATTTTTGTGTTACAAAGCATAAAGTGCATTGTCATGGCTCAACATGAAAGGTACAGCAATTACATAATTTTACTGTCTGTATATTAAAATTTCATCTTGCACAGAAATTGTTTGCCTTTTAAGATCTGTGTCCATTTTTACAGTTTTCTGTTATTCTGTAATAGTGCTGCGTCAGCTAAATGAACTTACTTGTTTTGTTATTGTTTAAGATTTCAGACTCTAAAGATGGTTCATAATTAAGTGGATTTTTTTTCTGGGTGATGGCACTGCAAATGTAGATTGTATTACCAACATTTCAGGGATCCTTACTGTTGAGATGATGAGGACAGTATATATCTTCTTTACAAGCATCTGTCAGATTGCTATGACATGTATGCTTTTGCACATTGCATTAACATTTATGATGTGTTGATTCAGTGCATTGTCTCCTTTTTTTTTAGATACAATATTTCTAATAACCTTTTCTACAACTAAACTGAAAAGAAGTTGGCAATAAAATATCCCTATGTTTCAAACTATTCTGAACAGAAAACGTTTTAGATGGATATTTATATGTATGGGTTTTTGCGTAGGTTTATTTAGAACACATTTTAATTAGCATAAGAGGCTTCATAGGTAACCAGGTTCAGTGAGAATGTTGTTTAATACTTATATCCTAACTGAATTATAGCTCTGTTGAATTCCGTAAATGATGTATGTACTGTCTCATCATACTCCATTTCTTCTGTGATGTATCCTGAATATCTGAACTGATGGTTCCTATTAGTTCTCTGTGCATACATACTATGCAAGTACATTGTTTGATAAAAGTTTGCCTGGAAATGCTAAGAATCACATTTCTTGATATTTGTGACAGTGTTTTTGCTTTTTTATAAACTATTACAACAGCTGACTCTGTCTACTGCTTTTGCAGTTCTGTCTTTTTCCAAATAAACTGAAGTTGTCCTTGTGTGTGCCATGAAGGCATATGGGGGATATGAGGTATCACTGTGCTCACTGTTAGCCTTGGCAATGGGTAGAGGTCTGTGGTTAGCTTCATATCCTGGTTGCTTTACCACTGAAAAAAGCGCCCCTATTACCTATTGAACAGGATAGTGGACGGGCCTCAAAACTGAATCTCTTGTCCCTGTTAGGAATTAAACAACAATTCCATGGATGCTCAGCCCATATCCCAGTCACTTGACTGAGCTGTTCTGGTTTTTCCTCTTTTACCAGATACACGGAATACGTTTGTTTTTAACTTGCTGTACGTCCCCCCCCCCCCC